>ENA-UEOY01000704-UEOY01000704.1-human-gut-metagenome-genome-assembly--contig:-NODE-704-length-14034-cov-2.388479_pt1 | contig 14034 bp, 10 predicted proteins | sample MGYA00242892_ERZ507900 | MGnify/ENA primary metagenome ERZ507900 (study PRJEB26167, sample SAMN06115427) | human gut metagenome | host: Homo sapiens | place: China:Henan | collected 2015-04-15 | study...
TTCCTCACCGGCCACAACGGGGACCTTGGCAGGGATGACAACGTTTGCGATGGCCTCGGTGTTGGAGGCTGCGGTGTTGTCAGTGGGGATGTAGATGACGTCGGAGTTATCGGCGGCAGTCTGGGCCACGGAGGTGACGTCGTTCGTATCGGTGAAGGCATAGCGGGCAACGGTGTAGCCCTCCTCGGTCAGGTAGCCTTCAATGACGTCGCACTGGTAGACGGAGTTCGGCTCTGCACTGCAGTAGAGCAGACCGACGCTCTTGGCATCCGGGAAGAGTTCCTGGATCATGGCTGCCTGCTGGTCCAGCGGAGCCAGGTCAGAGGTGCCGGAAATATTGTTGCCGACAGTGCCGGTCCAGTCGCTGATGTCCAGCGCGGTGGCGTAGTCAGTGATGGAGGTTCCCAGCACCGGGATGTCGGCAGTCGCCTGTGCGGCGGCCTGCAGCGGTGCGGTGGCGTTGGCCAGGATCAGGTCAACGCCATTGGAGACAAAGCCATTCACAATGGTGGCGCAGTTGGCAGAATCGCCGGAGGCGTTCTGCTCGTCAAATTTGACGCTGCCCTCGCCCAGCTTCTCGACCAGAGCATCCTTGAAGCCCTGAGTAGCGGCATCCAGCGCTTCATGCTGGACAAGCTGGCAGATACCGATGTTATAGACCTTGCCATCCGCAGCGGCGGTGCTGTCAGCAGTGCTTGCAGCAGCCTCGGTGCTGGAGGCGGTGTCCGCAGCAGAAGCGGCGGTATCGGTGGATGCGGTGGAGCCGCAGGCGGCCAGACCCATGGTCATGGCGGCTGCCATCATAAGGGAAACTGCTTTTTTCATGTCTATTCCTCCATAGTACCTGCTGCGCAACCTTTTTGTTTCAGGTGTACACCCGCGTCTCCTCACGCGGGTCCCTCCTGCGCAGCCGGTTTAGTGCTTTAAAGTATAACACACTTCACCGGTTTAAAGCAAGTGCAAATACGTATAATGCGTCATGCGATTCACTGCATTTTTTGGTTATATTGACGAATGTCCAAATTGATGCCTCGTAGGGCGGATCCCATATCTGCCCGCGGTAGTTACCGCAGGCTGCGCGGGCGCATATAGAATGCGCCCCTGCGGAGGCAAACAAAAAGCCCCAGCTTGCAAATAAGCTGGGACAACTTTCGGTTTTATTCTGCAAAGCAGGCGTTTTCCGCCTTGGCGATCAGCTCCACAAAGCGGTGGGGGTTGCTGGCTGTGCGCAGGCTTTCCACAAGGTCGCTGCGGCTCATAAGGTTTACGAGCCGCGCCAGGATCTGCAGATGCAGGCTCTCACTGCCCGGCGGAACAGCGATCATGAACACAAGATCCACAGGTTTCCCGTCCGGTGCGCCCCAGTCAACACCGCGGCGCAGCAGCAGCGCCGAGATGCCCGGTGCGGACACGCCCGCGTTGCAGGCGTGGGGCAGCGCAATGCCGCCCCCGATGGCCGTTGTGCCGCCGAACGTTTCCCGGTAGCTGACCGCATTGTAGTAGGCATTGCCGTTGGTGATAACGCCGATGCCCTCCTGCAGCTCGACCAGAATGCCGAGTGCGTCGGCAGAGTTATCGATCTTTGCATAGAGCAGTACGCCCTTGGGGTTCATCAGTTCGCTGACCTTCATCGTCAAACCTCACGTCCTTCGGCCCTGCCGATCAGGCTGTACAGATACTCCCCCACTGCGCCCTCGGCGCAGGTGCAGGTCGTCACATGGTCGGCGGCAGCCTTGACCTCTGCCGGTGCGTTGGCGACAGCCACGGCGTAGCCGGCCTCCCGCATGATCTCCAGGTCATTGTAGTAATCACCGATAACGACGGTGTTCTTCATGGATTTGCTCATGAGGGCGCACAGGTCATGCAGACCGCTGGCCTTGCTGACGCCGCTGGGCATGATCTCTAAGTAAATGCTGTTCGTGGCCAGGAAGTAGTTTTCCCGCCCGTAGTACCGCGTCTTGGCGTACTGGCCCAGCTTGCGGATGCTCTCCGGGTCAGAGGCAAAGACGACTTTGACCCAGCCGTCAGGCACGCTCTCCACCGGGCAGGCAATGCTGCCGAGGTGCTCGTCCACCTGATGGGCGTGGGTCACCTCATTGGCGTGGATGACGAACATCTCGCCGTTTCCGGCCATGACCTCCACGCCTATATGCGGGAACTTGTTCAGGATGTCAAGGATGGCCGTCGTCGCCTGCTCGCGGTTCAGCGTCGAGCGGTGCAGCACCGACGCGGCGGAGAAATCATACAGCAGCGCCCCGTTGCAGGAGATGGCCGGCAGCGACAGGCGGATGTTCCCCAGCGCCGCGCGGATGGACTCCGGCGGGCGGCCCGTTGCCACCGTGAAAAGCCCCCCCATGCCGGTGTACAGCTGGATGACCGCGCGGTTGCAGGCGGGGATGCCCTCCTTGGCCGTCAGCAGCGTATTATCCATATCACAGATCACAAGGGTATCGCTTAGGGGTGGTTTCATGCGCGATGTTCCTTTCTTAACCGTGTCAGAAACTCTGTAAAATAGGGCGGCAGGGGCGAATCAAACTGCATCCACTCCCCTGTCCGCGGGTGGACAAAGCCCAGCTCCTTGGCGTGCAGGCACTGGCCATTCAGCGATTTGATGCAGTTTTTGGGGCCGTACACAGCATCCCCTGCCAACGGATGCCCCGTCGAGGCCATGTGTACACGAATCTGATGGGTGCGCCCGGTCTTTAATTTGCACGCAATGTAAGTGAAATTGCCGCAGCGTTCCAGCACCTGCCAGCCCGTGTAGGCATACTTGGCCCCCGCCGCGTTCTCGGCCAGGGCGGCCATTTTCTTGCGGTCCCGCGGGTCGCGTCCGAGCCACTTTTCCACAAAGCCCTCGTCCTCCTTGAGGTTACCGTACACCACGGCATGGTAGACGCGGTGGATGCTGTGTACGCTCATCTGGGCGCTGAGCGCCTGATGGGCGGCATCGTTTTTGGCAACGACGAGAAGGCCGCTCGTGTCCTTGTCAATGCGGTGGACGATGCCCGGGCGGATTGCCCCGCCGATGCCCGACAGCTGCCCCGCGCAGTGGTAAAGCAGCGCGTTGACGAGCGTGCCGTCCGGGTTGCCGGGGGCCGGGTGCACGACCATGCCCTTAGGCTTGTTGACAACGAGCAGGTCGTCGTCCTCGTACACAATGTCCAGCGGGATGTTCTGGGGCCGGGCCTCGATGGGCTGCGGGTCAGGCAGGTCGATGGCGTAGACTTTGCCGGGCGCCACCTTATCCTTTTTGTTGACGGGCGCGCCGCCGCAGGTCACAAGCCCCTGCTCGATCAGATTTTGCAGCGCACTGCGGGACAGCGTCGGGCACTGCCCGGCCAGCCAGGCGTCCAGGCGTCCGCTGTCGCCGGGGGCTGCGGTAAGCTCAAGCCGCTCCATCTTCGTCCGCCTTTGGCTCTGCGGTCTTATCCTTTTTGAAAGAGTCCAGCAGCACGGCGAGCATCAGCAGGCCGACGCCGACACAGACGCAGATGTCCGCAAAATTGAAGATGGCAAACCGCATGAACAGCACATTGATGTAGTCCACGACCACACCGTTGAGCACGCGGTCAATGAGGTTGCCCACGCCGCCGCCCAGTACCAGCGTCCAGGCTGCGCGCTCTGTCAGCGGCATTTTGCGCACGAACAGCATGATAAGGACAGCCAGCAGCATGACCGACGTCATGCCGATGAGCAGTCCCTGCTTACCGGCCAGCATCGAAAACGCCATGCCGTCATTCAGGCAGTAGCGCAGCTCCACAACGCCGGGCAGCACGTCCATGCTGCCCACCGGCAGCAGCGCCGCCGTGGCCCAGTGCTTGATGAGCTGGTCAATGACGACCAGAATGGCCGCTCCTGCCAGCGATAACAAACCAGAAATCATACAACACCTTATCCGAAAAAATCAGCGGTGCTTAAACGTATAAGCACCGCTGACGGTAGAGTAAATTTACTGCTTCAAGACCTTAGCGCAGCGCGGGCAGAGGCCGTCCTCACCGACGGTGGTCTCGTACTTCCAGCAGCGCAGGCACTTGTTGCCGGCCGCATGGGCAGCGCTGACGCCGAGACCCTCGACCAGGCCCTTGACGCCGCCCTCACCCTCGACAAGGTCAACGTGGGAGACGATGAACAGGTCAGCCAACTCATCCATCGGGATAGCGTTCAGGAAGTCGTAGACATCCTTGCTGCAGTACAGCGTCAGACCGGCCTCCAGCGCAGAGCCGATGACCTTATCGGCACGGGCCTGCTCCAGCACCTTCTTGACGTCGTCGCGGATGGCCATGATGCGGTCCCACTTAGCTTCAAACGCCTCATCGGCGGCAGCCTTGGCCTCGGGCATCTGCTCAAAGACAACATAGTCCTTCATGCCGTCCAGCTTCGGGATGTAGCTCCAGATCTCCTGGCTGGTGAAGCACAGGATGGGTGCCAGCAGCTTGGTAAAGTCGACCAGGATGCGGTACAGCGCGGTCTGGGCACAGCGGCGTGCGTGGTCATCTGCGCAGTACAGACGATCCTTGATGACGTCCATGTAGAAGTTGGACATATCAATGACGCAGAAGTTGTACAGCGCGTGGTAGGCACGGCTGAAGTCGTAGTGCTCGTAGGCATCGCGCATGGTGGCGGTCAGCTTGTTGCAGGCCTCGAGTGCCCAGCGGTCGATCTCAAACAGCTGGTCATCATCGACCATATCCTTCGCGGGATCAAAGTCGCTGATATTGCCCAGCATGAAGCGGGCCGTGTTGCGCATCTTGCGGTACGCCTCGGACAGCTGGCGGAAAATTTCCTTACCGGCGCGGACGTCGATGGTGTAATCGCTGGAAGCGACCCACAGACGGATGATGTCAGCACCGTAGTCGCGGATGATCTCACTGGGCTCCATGCCGTTGCCGGCGGACTTGTGCATCTGCTTGCCCTGGGCATCGACGACCCAGCCGTGGCACAGGACCTCGCGGTACGGGGCCACACCCTGGGTGGCGACGCTGGTCAGCAGACTGGACTGGAACCAGCCGCGGAACTGGTCGGCACCCTCCATATACATATCAACGGGCCAGCGCAGCTCGGGGCGCTCACGGCAGACAGCGCTCCAGGTGGAGCCGGAGTCGAACCAGACGTCCATGATGTCGGGGTCCTTCTCCCAGTCGGAGGCACCGCACTCGCAGACCTCGGTCTTGGGCAGGATGTCGTTGGCATCGTACTTGTACCAGGCGTCGCTGCCCTCCTTGCGGAACAGGTCGGACACAGCCTTGATGGAGGCATCGGTGATATGGTACTTGCCGCACTTCTTGCAGTAGAATACCGGGATGGGCACGCCCCAGACGCGCTGGCGGCTGATGCACCAGTCACTGCGGTCACGGACCATACCGGCCATGCGGTCATGGCCCCACGCCGGCTGCCAGTGCACGCTGTCAATGGCCTTGTAGACGTCCTCCTTGAAGGCGTCGATGGAGCAGAACCACTGCTCGGTAGCACGGAAGATGATGGGATGATGGCAGCGCCAGCAATGCGGGTACTGGTGGGTGATGTGCTGCACACCCATCAGATGGCCGCTCTCCTTGATGTGCTCCAGAATGACCTTGTTGGCGTCCCAGACCTTGAGACCAGCAAACTTCTCGCCCGCCTCGGCGGTCAGGCGGCCCGCATCGTCCACGGGAACGACAACGGGAACCTGCGGATAGTGATTGACGCAGACCTCAAAGTCCTCAACACCATGGCCGGGAGCGGTGTGGACGCAGCCCGTGCCGCCTTCCAGCGTGACGTGGTCGCCCAGAATGACCAGACCCTTGCGGTCAAGGAACGGATGCTGATACTGCATGAGCTCGAGCTCACTGCCGAGAACAGTCTCGGGCAGGACCTCGTACTCGTCGATATGGCAGCCCTTCATCGTGGACTCAACGAGCTCGCGGGCCATGATGTGGTAGGCGTCACCGATCTTGACGAAGGCATATTCCAGATTGGGGTTCAGGCAGGTCGCGACGTTGGCGGGCAGCGTCCAGGTGGTGGTCGTCCAGATGACGATCCATGCCTTGTCCAGCGGGATGTTGTGCTTGGCCAGCACGCCGTTGGGGTCGTCGGTCAGCTTGAAGCGGACATAGATGGAATCGCACTCGTCCTCGGCGTACTCGATCTCAGCCTCGGCCAGGGCGGTGCGGTCCTCGGGGCACCAGTACACGGCCTTCATGCCCTTGTAGATGTAGCCCTTCTTGGCCATCTCGCCGAAGATCTCGACCTGGCGTGCCTCAAACTCGGGGCGCAGGGTCAGGTAGGGGTTCTCAAAGTCACCCTGCACGCCCAGACGCTTGAACTGCTCGTTCATGACGCCGATGTGCTCGGTGGCAAACTCCTTGCAGATCTGGCGCAGCTCCAGCTTGGAGACACCGGCCTTCTTGTCGCCGAGGGAGCTCAGCGCCTTCAGCTCGATGGGCAGGCCGTGGGTGTCATAGCCGGGCACGTAGGGTGCCTGGAAGCCGGACATGTTCTTATAGCGGATGATGATGTCCTTGATGATCTTGTTCAGCGCGGTACCCATGTGGATATTGCCGTTGGCATACGGAGGGCCATCGTGCAGGATGAACTGAGGTTTGCCCTCGTTGTGCTTCATGAGCTGGTTGTACAGGTCGTTGTCGTCCCAATCCTTGAGCATGACCGGTTCCTTCTTGGGCAGGCCGGCGCGCATCTCAAACAGGGTCTTGGGCAGGTTCAGAGTACTGTCGTACTGAGACTTATTCTTAGCCACTGGTTTTACACTCTCCTCTATTGGTTTTGCAATCGCAAACAGCGCAGCTACGCGCTTATTTTATCAAAACAGCTTTACGGCACACAAATGATGCCTTGCTGTCGATGCTTAGGGAATTATTCGCTGAAGCTCACGCCCTGAAAGACAGCGTTGGGGTCTGCCGGGGGCGGGTCGAGCTTGAGCTGAGATTCGTCCTTCTCCCAGAAGTCCTCGCTGGCCTTCTCGGGGGCGGCGTCTTCCGTCTCGGCAGCGTCCGCAGCGGGTGCTGCTTCCTCGGTGGTATCGGCATCCTCGGTTTCGGGCAGCTCAGCCTCGGCATCCTGTGCGGGGGTCTCTTCTTTCTGCTGGAACTCCGGCAGACGGCTCAGGGACTCCACATGGGTGCGGTAGAGGTTCAGCACGTCGGACTTGAAGCGGGTGACCTCGAGACGAACGCGGTCATACTCACGCTCTTCGGCCAGCTTTTTGTCGTTGGCCTCGCTGATGATCTCGTCGGCGCGGTCGCTGGCCTTCTGCAGCAGCTCGTTGGCATCCCGGATGATGTCGTCGCCGCGCAGATTTGCACGGTGCAGGATGTCTTCGGCCTTCTGGTTGGCCTCGCGGATGACGTTTTCGCCCATGCGCTGCGCGTTGATGAGGGCGCTCTTGAGCATATCGCCGTCGGCCTCATAGCTCTGCATATTGCGGCGCAGGGTCTCGTTCTCGGCAGTCAGGTCGGCCACCTGCTTGCGCAGGGCCTCCATCTGCTCCGCATCCTGCTCGAGCTGCTGCTCTACCTTATCCAGAAAGTGGTCAACATCCTCGGTACGGTAGCCGCGGAGGTTCTTTTCGAATTGGACAGAGCGCACGTCCTGCGGTGTCAGCATAATGATCTCCTCCATTTTATCCAGTCGTCCTTCTCAATATTGGAAGAACTCGATGATCTGTCGGTCTTTTTTGCTCTTGCCCGGCAGGGCTGTGAGGCGGAAGCGCCCTTTGCCCCGCACTGTGAACACGTCAGATTCGTATACCGGCGCATGGGCGCTGGAAACGGGCAGATGGTTGATCTCTACCCTTCCCGCTGCCACAAGCTCTGCGGCCATGCCCCGGCTGCACCGCAGCATGGCGGCAAGTACAGCATCCAGACGCAGCGACGATACGGTCGCGGTCTGTAACTGGCGCTCTGCCTGTGCAAACTCCGGTACTTCGTCCAACGCCAGCTGCTGAGCCGTCACCTCGGTGCGGCCCACACTGCGCAGCTCCTGACAGATAAGGGCTGCAGCAGGCTCCAGCGCGAACAGATAAGCGGTACCCGGCTCCTCCGGCGGCAGAACGATGTCGCCCAGCGCCTCGCGGCGAAGCTCGAGCCCCATCAGGCTGCCCAGATAGTCCTTATGGACAGGCAGCTGCGCCCCGGCCAGCGCACGGCACCTGAGCCGGACGCCGCAGACAGGGCTGGCAGGATAGCAGTCTTCCGGCTCGAGGCAGAGCACCCGGCGCTCGGCGTCGGGCCAGCCGCCCTCGAAGCGGCAGCTTTCCTCCGGCGCACCGGCACGGTTGAGTGCCGCCTGCGCCAGCTGCTGTTCCCTGTCGCTCAGAAACGCCGAATAACGGGCGATGCCCCGGCCAAAGGCGGCGCGGGCCAGGTCCTCGACATGACGCATGAGGAAGCGTTCCTCATCGTTCTGCGCCGGGACGAAGCCCCGCACGGCGCTTTGCTGGGTATCAATAGAACGCGCCATTGTTCTCCAGCTCGTCCAGCAGGTCGCCCATGATGTCTACATTGTAGGGAGTAATGATGAAGGTGCTGTTGGCCACCCGCTTGATCTGGCCGTTGTTGGCGTAGGCCACACCGGAGAGGAAGTCCACCAGACGGCGGGAAACTTCCTTGTTGGTGGATTCCAGATTCAGCACGACGGTGCGCTTGTTGTTCAGGTGGTCTGCAATCGTGCTGGCATCCTCGAAGTGCTCAGGCTTGACCAGAACGACCTTGAGCTGGGTGGTCGCATGGATGTTGACCACCTTGCCGTTCCGCTTGGGGGCTGCACCCTCTTCGGGCTCGTCCTCTTCCTCGTTGCCTGCGACGCCGAGACCGTTGTTGTTATTCACCATCTGAGGACCGTCGTCCATGTACTGATCGTCGTAATCGTCCTCACTGCCGAAAAGCCCTTTTTTCAGGCTGTCCACAAAAGACATAGAAACTTGCTCCTTTCATTCGGGCAGCTCACGCTGCCTGGCACCCCTTTGTGAAAAAGAGTTGCTAATAGCTTTTTCTATTATCTGATTTTTTGCGTCAGATGTCAATAACTACAAAAGCTTTCCATCATACAAATTTTGTCCGGAGACGATGATCTCATCGTAAAGGCGGACTTCGCTGACGGTTTTTGTCTTATCCGAGCTGCTGGGCATGACGATGCGGTACTCGCCGTCCGTCACCAGCGGATGGTCATTATCCACGGGGTCGATCTTGCAGAAACGGGCAAGATTGCCGTATTTGACATAGACGCCCGGGATGTAGTTCTCGCCCTGCGTCTCAGACTCGGTGCCGTCCTCTTTCAGATAGTGGATGGCCTCGATGGGGACGCGCAGGCCGGTGGTCTCGCCCACGATGATCTGGGCGCTGGCCCGGTTGAGCCGCAGCACATCGCCGTTGATGATCTCGCAGGTGATGACAAAGCGGGCCAGTCCGGTCGCTTCGTCGATGGTCACCTCGGAGACGGAGGCCTTGAGGGGCGTCTCCATCTGGCCGGGGAACTTTATCTTCACCGAGCGGGTCAGGGGCTTGCCGTTGTCGCCCAGCAGCTTCTCCCCTTCCTTGGCCGAACAAAGGCCGACATACCGCCACGCAAAGCCCGAGACGATCTTGCCCGCGCAGCCGTCCAGCGGCAGCTCAGGGTCAGAGTTCAGATACGCCTGCAGGTCGGTGGTGTTCAGCGCGAGGATGTCGTCTGCCCCGGCGTTGAGCCGCCCGCTGGCAGAGCTGCGGATGAAGTAACCCGTCTGAGGGGCGGTGATCTGGGTAGGCTCTCCCAGCTGGACCTGCACCTGTGCCGACTGCTCGGTGAGGGAGGCGATCTGGGCCGAGAAGTCCGAGACTTCACCGGTGATGACCCAGAGCTTGTTCTGAGCGAGGATGTAGTTTTCTTCGCCCTGGGCTGTCTCGTCGTAGGCAGAGCTGTCCAGCGCATCCATCATATCATAAAGCGCGGAAGCCCGCTCTTTTTTCAGGGAATCCAGCTGGGTGGCGGTGGTATTCTGAGAGCGCTGCAGAAGCTCAGTCTGGTCGTTCAGGCTGGTGAGCTGCTGGCGGAGGCCCGCCTGTTCCGGGCTGCTGTAGATCTCCGCTACCGCAGCCCCTGCCGAGACGCGCTCGCCGTCGGCCGCGAGATAGCCCAGCGTTCCGCCGCCGGGAACATAGACCTCATCGAAGAGGAGAACGCCGTCGGCGTCCACCGTATCCGCCACGGTGGCAAGAAGCGCCGTCTCGTAGGTGTTGGGCGGGAAGAGCACCTGCAGGGCCTGATAGCCCACATAGATGCCCGCCAGCACCACGACAGCGATGACGAAGCCTGCCAGCTTGCCCAAAGCGCTGGACGCGCCGGGATCAGAGCGTGGTCTATCCATCATAAAAGGTCACCCTTTCGCTAAAAATTCTCGGGTCAGCTGCACGGCCCGGGCTGTAACGTCCGGCGCAGAGGCGTCCAGCCAGACCACGCCGTCCATATGGCGGAACCAGGTCAGCTGGCGTTTTGCGTAGTTGCGGGAGGCCTGCTTGAGCTTTTCAGTGCAGGCATCCAGCGGGGCCGTCCCCTCAAAATAGGAGAAGAACTCCTTGTAGCCGATGGCCTGCGCTGCCGTGCGGTAGGTCTGGCGGTGGTCATAGACCAGCTTTGCCTCATCGAGGAGGCCGGCGTCCAGCATCTTGTCCACCCGCAGGTCGATACGGCGGTAGAGCTGGGCGCGGCCGGGAAAGTCCAGCCCCAGCACCAGCGAACGATAGGGCCGCTCCGGCGGGAGTGACTGGGCTTTCTGCTCGCTCAGACGCTTGCCGGTGGCCCGGAAATGTTCCAGCGCCCGCAGGACCCGCACCTGATTGTTTGGATGGATGGCGGCGGCGGCTTCCGGGTCGGCGGTCTGCAGCTCTTTGTACATAGCCTCCGGGCCTTTTTCCGCCATCTCTGCGGCCAGCTGTTCCCGCAGGCCGTCCGGCGTCTTCTCAGCGGCGAAGCGGACACCGTACAAAAAGCTCTGGACATAGAGGCCCGTGCCTCCCACGAGGATGGGCAGACAGCCCCGGGCAGAAATGTCAGCCTCGAGCGTTCCGGCCAGCGCGACGAAATCCGCCACGCTGAAGGGCTCATCCGGCTCCAGAATATCCACCGCATGGTGCGGGATACCGTGGGTCTCATCAGGCGCAACCTTCGCCGTACCGACGTCTAGCCCCTTATAGATCTGCATCGAGTCGGCGCTGATGACTTCGCCCTCGAAAGCCTCGGCCAGCGCCACGCCGAGAGCGGTCTTGCCGGTGGCAGTGGGGCCGACGACGGCCAGCACCGGATGCTTCTGATTTTTATCACACGATTCGGCCAAACTGCTTTTCCAGCTCCTTTCGGGTGAGTTTGAGAACGCAGGGACGCCCATGGGGGCAGAAGGGCGGCACTTCGCCGGAGAGAATTTTTTCGGCCAGCGCCATCAGCTCCTGCGGCGAGGTGTGGTCGCCCGCCTTGATGGCGGCGCGGCAGGAGATGGAATGGAGCACCCACTCCGTCCGCTCGTTCAACGCGTCGCGGCTGCCGTGGGCCAGCTTTGCCGCCAGCTCGACCAACAGATCTTCGGCACTGCCCTGCTCCACATCAGCGGGGACCGAGCGCAGGCAGACCGAACTGCCGCCGAAATCGCTCACCTCGAGGCCGGCGCTTTCCAGCAGGTCGAGGTTGGCCAGCAGAGCGGTCTTTTCCTCGGCGGAGAGCTCCACCACCAGCGGCTCCAGGAGAAGCTGGCTGGGGACATCGCCGTAGTGGGCGGCCAGCTTCTCGAAGAGCTGGCGCTCATGGGCGGCGTGCTTGTCAATGATGCAGATCTCGTCGCCCCGCTCCGCGAGGATATAGGTGCGGAAGATCTCGCCCACATACCGCAGAGGCTCCGGGCCATCCTGAACGTCAAAGCCCAGCTGCTCCGGGGCTGCGCTCTGCTGAGGTTCATCCGAAGCCTCCGGCAGCGGCGGACGCTCCGGTTCTTCCGAGACAGGCTCCCACGCGGCCATGTGGTCGCGAGTGACATCCGGCAGGTCGATGTCTGCCTCGATGTCCAGCTGTGACTCACTGGATGCAGCCCGGAAGGGCGGCGGCTCAAGGACACTTTCCTTCTGCGGAGGTTCAGGACTGTGAAGGGCAGCGTTCATCGGAAGAGGCTCGAAGGCCGCAACCGTTGTCCATGTGTGTTCCGATGCCGGCGCAGCCTTTTCCGGGGCTTTTACGGGCAGCGGGAGGATGTCCCGCTCCGGGGCAGAGGGCTGTGTCGTGCGGGGTGTCACAGACGCTGCCGGTGCCGCTGGGCGGAGAGTTTTTTCCTCCGGGTGCGGCAGGCTTCCCGGCTCTGCCTGGCCCGAAATCACCGCTGAAAGTCCTGTAAAGCTATTATTCTTTACAGTATTTTCTTCTTTATTTCCGCTATTTTCATGTTTGTTGGATACATCGTTCTCTTTCTCACTGTCAAAGACGAACTGTCTCTCCCCTGTACCAGGCTGGCTCAGCGCCAGCTTGACAGCATGGTAGACGAGGTCGAAGATGTCGGTTTCGCGGGCAAAGCGGACTTCTGTTTTTGCCGTATGGACATTGACATCCACAAGGTCGGCGGGCATCTCAAGAAGCAGGATCCCTCCAGGAAATTTGCCCTGCATCGTGGTACCCTTGAACGCCATTTCCATGCCCGCCATCATGGTGCGGTTGCGGACATAGCGGCCATTGATATAGAAATACTGCATACTGCGGCTGGCGCGGCAGCTGCGGGGCTGGGTGATGAGACCCCAGACGCGGTAAACACCCTCGCGGTTATCCACCTCCACGAGGTCACGGCTGAACTCCCGGCCCAGCACGGCGTAAGCCGCGCTGCGGAGCTGGCCGTCACCGGGGGTGACATACTGCAGTTTGCCTTCGCGGATGAACTTGAAGCTCACCTCGGGGTGGCTCAGGGCCACATGGCCCACGATGTCGGCCACGAAAGTACCCTCGCTGGAATCCTTTTTGAGGAACTTCATCCGGGCGGGCGTGTTGAAAAAGAGGTCACGGACCCGGATGGTGGTGCCGACGCCTCGCGCACCCGGCTCGATGGGCTGCTCTTCCCCGCCCTCGATACGGTAGAGGGAAGCGCACTCGTCGGCCTCGGTGCGGGTGAGCACTTCGACGCGGGCCACGCTGGCGATAGAGGCCAACGCTTCGCCGCGGAAGCCCAGCGTGTGGATGCTGGTGAGGTCGTCTTCCGTCCGGATCTTGCTGGTGGCATGGCGGATGAAAGCCGTGGGGATGTATTTTGCCTCGATGCCGGTGCCGTTGTCGCTGATTTCAATCAGACGGACGCCGCCCGACTCGATGGAGACGGTGATTTGAGACGCACCGGCGTCGATGGAGTTTTCCAGAAGCTCCTTGACGACCGATGCGGGCCGCTCAACCACCTCACCGGCGGCGATAAGTTCTGCCGTGTGCTTGTCGAGAACGTGTATCTCTGCCATTCGTTTCCCTCCGTTTCAAATAAAATCAGCCATTCAGGCTGCCGCTCAGGGTCTTTTTCAGCTCATACAGGAAGTTCAGTGCCTCGATGGGGGTCAGGGTCTCAACGTCCAGTGCCTCGAGCTTTTCCATCACCTCGCTGGGGACGGCAGGCGAAGAATACTCCTGCAGGGCGTCGAAATCCATCTGCTCCACCTTGTTCTTCGGGGCAGACGCTTCCAGAGTGCGCAGCACCTCGTGGGCGCGGCGGGTCACGGTGCCGGGCAGACCGGCCAGCTTCGCCACCTCGATGCCGTAGCTGTCGTCGGCGGGGCCGCGGATGATGCGGCGGAGGAAAGTGATGTCCTCTCCCCGCTTCTTGACTGCGATGTTGTAGGTTTTGACGCCCGCGAGGGCCCCTGCCAGGTCCGTCAGCTCGTGGGAATGGGTGGCAAAGAGGGTCTTGCAGCCGAGACCCTTGGCCGGGTCGGAGATGTGCTCCACGACAGCCCGGGCGATGCTCATGCCGTCGAAAGTAGAGGTGCCGCGGCCAATTTCGTCCAGCACAACGAGGCTCTTGGGTGTGGCGTTCTTGAGAATTTCGGCCACCTCGGTCAT
>ENA-UEOY01000730-UEOY01000730.1-human-gut-metagenome-genome-assembly--contig:-NODE-730-length-13731-cov-2.900835_pt1 | contig 13731 bp, 10 predicted proteins | sample MGYA00242892_ERZ507900 | MGnify/ENA primary metagenome ERZ507900 (study PRJEB26167, sample SAMN06115427) | human gut metagenome | host: Homo sapiens | place: China:Henan | collected 2015-04-15 | study...
CTTCCGCCTCGCCGCCCCCACGATCTTCCTCGACAAGTACGCGCGCTTTGCAGACTTCCGCGCGGCCGCGCCCGGTGCGCCGCGGCGCATCCTCCTGCGGGAGAATTTCCGCTCCCGCCGCGCGGTGCTGGCCGGCGCCAACCACGTCTTTTCCAACATCATGTCCCGCGCGCTCGGCGAGCTGGACTATGACGACGCGGCCCGCCTGCGCGCCGGAGCAAGCTATCCGGACGACGGCGAGCGGCCGGAGCTCGCCGTGCTCGAGCTGCCGGACGCGGACGACGACGCGCCCACGCCGGAAAAGGCCGCGCTGGAGGCGGACTACGTTGCGCGGCGCATCCGCGCGCTCATCGACGGCGGTGCGGCCGTGTGGGAAAACGGCGCTGCGCGCCCCGCGCACTATGGCGACGTGGTCATCCTGCTGCGCAGCGCCAACAGCGTCGGCCCCGTGTACCGCGCTGCGCTCGAGGCGCACGGCATCCCCGTGTCGGCGGAGACGAGCGGCGGGTTCTACACGTCCGAGGAGGTGTCGGTGCTGCGCTCGCTGCTGGCAGTGGTGGACAATCCGCACCAGGACGTGCCGCTCATCGCGGCGCTGCGCTCGCCGCTCTTCGGCCTGACGGCGGACGATCTGGCCGCCGTGCGCACGTGCGACCGCGAGCACGATTTTTACACCGCGGTCACGCTCGCCGCCGAGACGCGCGACGACTGCCGGGCCTTTCTCGACGTGCTCGCGCGCTACCGCGCGCTGTCGATCGAGCTGCCGCTGGGCGAGTTTTTGTGGCACGTCGTGGACGACCGCGCCGTCATGGCGCTCACGAGCGCGATGCCGGACGGCGAGCTGCGGCGGCGCAACGTGCTGCTCCTGCTCGATCTGGCGCAGCAGTTTGAACAGACGGGTGCGCGCGGGCTGCACCGCTTCCTGCTCTGGATGCAGCGGCAGGAGACCGAGGGCGAAGAGCCCGCCGCCCCCGGCAGCGAGAGCCGCAGCGTGCGCATCCTGAGCATCCACAAATCCAAGGGGCTGGAGTTCCCGTTCGTGTTTTTGTGCGACACGGCGCGCCTGTTCAACAAATCCGACACGCGCGCGAGCGTGCTCGTGCACCCGGCGCTCGGCCTTGGGCCGAAGTGCACGGATCTGGAGCACGGCGTGGAATACCCGACCATCGCGCGGCAGGCGATCGCGGCGCAACTGCTTACCGAGACGCTCTCGGAGGAAATGCGCCTGCTGTACGTGGCCATGACGCGTGCGAAGGAGCGCCTCGTCATCACGGGCACCACGCACAGCATCGCCAAAACGACCGGCTGGCTGGACGCCACGGCGCGCGCGCCGCTCCCGCCGGAGCTGCTGCGCGGCATGGCAAGCCCCCTGTTCTGGCTGCTGCAGAGCGCGCTGCTCGACCGGGACGAGCGCTACCTGCGCCGGAACTATGTCTATCTGAAGCCGGACGCCGCGGCCGGAAGCGCGCAAGCCGAGACCGAACCCGCGCTGCCGGAGCCGGACCCAGCCCTGCTGGCGCAGCTCGAGCGCGCGCTCACGTTCCGCTATGGGCACGCGCAGGCAGTCGATCTGCCGTCGAAGGTGACGGCGACGGAGCTCAAGCGGCTGGAGGCGGAGGACACGCCGCCCGAGGACGCCGGCGCACCGCTGCTGGCGGGCGCGCCGCGCACGCAGACCTTCCGCCGGCCGGACTTCTCGGCGCGCGCGCGCAAGCTCACCGCCGCCGAGCGCGGCACGGCCACGCACCGCATCCTGCAATACCTGCACTTTGCCGACGCGCGCACGCCGGAGGGCATCCGCGCGCAGGTGGAGACACTGGCCGCGCGCGGTCAGCTTACGGCGCGCGAGGCGCAGGCCGTGGACACGGCCTCGCTCCTGCGGCTGGGGCGCACAGAGCTCGGCGCGCAGCTCGCAGCGGCGGAGTCAGCGGGCACGCTGCGGCGCGAGTTTCGCTTCTCGCTCCTGTGCCCGGCGGAGACGTTCTTCCCCGGCGCCGGGGACGAGCAGGTGCTGCTGCAGGGCGTGGTCGACGCGTGGTTCGAGACACCGGACGGCCTCGTCATCGTGGACTACAAGACCGACCGCATCCACCCTGAGGACGTGCCGGCGCGCACGGCGTACTATGCCGCGCAGCTGCGCGCCTACGCCGGGGCCATGGCGCGCATCACCGGGCGGCCGGTCTGCCGCCGCGTGCTGTATTTCCTGCACTGCGGCTGCAGCGCCGACGTTCCGGAGACGGACGCATAAAAAAATTACAAAAACGCTTGCTTTTCTGTCATCGGCATGGTAGAATTCAGGTTGCGTCTTGTAACCACGGACCAGCCCGTGCTCAAGACAGCCTATTATGAGGTGAATGACTATGAAAGACGGTATCCATCCGAATTACCAGCCGACCACGATCCGCTGCGCCTGCGGCGCCGTGTACGAGACCCGCTCCACGAAGCAGAACATCTCCATCGAGATCTGCTCCAAGTGCCACCCGTTCTACACCGGCAAGCAGAAGCTCGTCGACACCAGCGGCCGTGTGGATAAGTTCAACAAGAAGTACGGCATCAAGTAAGATCGGACTTACGACCTTCGCGAAAATCAGCCCGCGTGCAGTGCACGCGGGCTTTTTCGTGCCCTGCGGTCCCTGTGACGTCACAAGCTGCCCACCTGTATAGCCGCGCGCCGGAAATGTTTGTTGCGTGCCGTATCCGTAACCGCGCCGCTTTGGCCGCAGGTCCAAAAGTCTCCTTTCCTGCCGCGCCCGTGGTCGAGCCGCCGCGGCCGGACAGCCAAAAACCTCCGTAACGTCACAAAAACCCCGCTGCCGAAGCAGCGGGGTTTCGATTTATGCGATTTGCGGAAAACTCAGACGATACGCTTATCGCGCACCTGAGAATCGTAGTGCTTGTTCAGGAAGGGACGCAGCACATAGTAGATGAGCTTGTTCTCGAGGTTGAACATATAGATCGAGAAGGTCGCAACGAAGCCGATAAAGCCGACAAGGCCGACCTTGCCCATGATCTTTGCAGCGAGTTTCATATTCATAGTCGGTACCTGCCTTTCTTAGTACGCCGCGGAGTCGTCGAAGTCGACCAGCGTCGGGTCGAGCGGCTGCTCGTTGAGCACGATGGACATATACTCGTTGACGCACTTACGCATATCGCGGCGCGGCACGGTGCGGCAGTCCTCGAGGTCGTGCTCGATGAAGATGAAGTGGAAGCCAAGGTCGCGTGCCTGCTCCTCCATCATGGCGTGCACGCCGAGCATACCCTTGCAGGCGATGTTGTCGTTCATGAGCACCATGTCGCAGTTGAAGTTCGTGGCCCACTCCCAGACGGAGTTGACGTTGTCCCAGCCGCCGACGGCCATGTGACGCATAACGCCCTTTTCGCTGAACAGCGCCAGATCCTTGAGCGCCTGATCGGGGTCGGTCGTGCTGATCATGTTGTGACCCATGGTGGAGTCCATGTTCAGGACGATGTTGATGCCCCAGCAGTTCTGCGTCCAGGTCGGGAAGTCGGTGTAGTACACGGCGGACGGTCCCCACAGGAACGCACGGTGACGCGTGGTGCCGCCATACGGGACGTACTTATTCTTGTAGCACTTGCGCAGGATCTTGATGACCTTGCGGTCGTTCTTGGTGAAGTAGTCCTCCTGGCCGTTGGCGGAGGCCCAGGCGTACAGACGGTACAGGGTCTCGCTGATGCCGGTCAGCGGGCAGTAGGGAGTCTTGAAGTAATCCCACTTCTCGAGCTCGAGACGGTTCTGCTCGTTCATGTGCTTGGCACGCTTGAACAGGGCGTTCCAGTCATACTCAACGCCGTATTCCTTTTCGACGAAGTCGATGCAGTCGCGCAGGACCTGCGCGGAGTACGGGTGGGCGGCCGGCTCGTTGTGGATCATGGCCATGGTGATCTGGAAGTCCGGCAGGCCGATGCGACGACGCTGGAACATGGACGTCGCCTCGGAGGCGTTGCAGGGCATGTTCGTGGAGAGCATGGCCTTGCCGAAGAGCGGGAAGTCGTCGTTGAGGGCAACGCCGGTCTCCGCCGCGCAGCGGGAGCAGACGTCTGCCGGCAGACCGAAGGACTCGGCTACGTCGATGTAGTACGGCTCGAGCTGCTGGTCAACATCGCAGATGATGAACTCCGGCAGCGTCTGCAGCGGGATGGGGATCAGGTCTTTGAAGCCGGTCAGGAACAGCGGCGGCATGACCTCGTCCACAGGGATGATCTTATCGCTGTCCTTGCCGCCGATGCGCAGGTCGTGAGACAGCACAAGGGCGATCTTCTTGGTCAGGCTCTGCACGATGGCGTGCATATTCATGTGCGCGATCACGAGCTCGGGGCCGCGATAGCCCTCAAACAGGCGGTCGATGAACATGAACGTGCCGAGGTAGGAGCCCATCCAGCGGTATTCCCAGAAGCCCTTCAGGCACGGGATCGGCGCGGAGGCGACCATGGCAGCCATGGACATGACGTTTTTGAGCCATGCGCGGTAGTCGACCATGGTGTCGTGCAGACCACGCCACTCACGGTACTTGGCGACGCCGGTCTTATCATAGTAACGGCTGCGGAGACCGCCGACACCGTTCTGAGCCTGCCAGAGGGGGTCGAATCTCTGCATCTTGGAGTCAATAAATTTTGTAACAGGGCAATTCATAGTTTTCATTCCCCTCCTGTTCAAGAATTGATTTTCTTGATTTCCAGACTCTCGACGAAGGCCTGGAAACGGGTACGGAGCTGGCCGACGGAGCCGAGCGCGTATTCCTTCTCGATCGTGCAGCACGGCACGCCCATCTCCTCGGTCAGGATATGGGAGGCGAGCACCTTCTCATAGCTCCAGAACTCGCAGAACTTCATGTTCTCGTAGATCACGCCGTCAGCATGGAACTCGTCGACAAGGCGCTTGACCTCAGCATGGCGCTGAAGCGGGCGCACTGGTTCCAGTGCAGGTAGTGGCGGACGATGGCGTCGAACGCGCTCTCGCCGTCGCGGATCTCGATGCGCTCGCGGCTCGGGAAGCTGCCGAAGCAGTAGCGGTCGGCCACGACCATCGCGCCGCAGGTCTCGAGGAGCTTCGTGAACTCGGGATCGTCGATCTCGGAGCCGGCGACCACGACGCGCGCGCGGAACGGGAACTCCGGCTCGGGCTTGCGCTTTTTGATCTCGGCGAGCGTCTCCTTGAGGTACGGGAGGATCAGGTCGTGCGGGCAGACCTCGCTCACGAGCTGGATGACGTGGAACTCATAGCCGGTAATGGGCGGGTTGGGCAGCTTGCGGAAGTTGCCGATCTCGGTGATGACGTCGCACAGCTCGTTGAACTTCTCGATGGTCGCGCGCATGGCGGCATCGGAGGTGTCCACGCCGTAGCGCTCGGCAAGCTGGTCAACGACCTTGAGCTGAAGCTGACACTTGTAGTAGTCATAGCTGGTCTTATCGCCCTTGAGCGGGGGATCGATCTGCGTGACGAAGAAGCGATCGTTCTTCACGGGATTGATGAGGAAGAAGTGCTCTTCCATACGCTCCATGGACGCGCAGCACTCGGCGCCGAAGAGCGCATTGAGGTAGTTGTAGCCACCCTCAATGGCGCGCTCGAGGATGGAGCGGACATACGGGCAGACACGGCTGGTCATGTAGTAGGTCGCAATGTCGGTCGACTCGCAGCGCGGCGCGCGCAGACGGCTCGAGAAGCAGCCCGGCAGATTGAGCAGAACCTCGGGGATGTAATAGCAGTTGTACCCGAGGGCGATTTTCCCGTCGTTGACCGCCTGCGTGACGAGCTCATTCTGCGCGTCCTGCAGGAGATTTTCGAAGAAAATCAGATGTTTCAGGTCTTTCATATTGTCCCTTCTTTCAAAATAATTCCCATTGCAGCTATGTAAAAAGGCGTCGGGATGCAGGTGCATTCCGGCGCCTTCGACATACGAAAAAACAATTTCGGTGCTCCCCGGCACCGTGGCGGTACGAGCAGGCGCTTGCTCTACCACCTGGTCCTTTTCAAAATATCACGTGTTCCGTGCGGTGTCAACCGCAAACACGCTAATTCTTTCACAAATCCGGACAAGAGGGTGATTTTCGACACATTTGTTGAAAATCAGCGCTCAATTCCGGTCAGCGGGGCGCAAAACGCGCAGATACGCCTCGCTCTGGCGCACGAAGGCGGCGGCGTCAAAATTGTCGTTGCGCAGCGCCTCCTGCACGATCATGCCGTCGGACGCGAGCAGGATCAGCTGCGTGAGATAGTCGGCGGAGACGACGTCGGTGCGCTCGGCGATCTTCTCGGCGATGAGCCGCTCGAAGGCGGCGTAGCGGTCGATGAGCTTGGCGCGCAGCGCCTCGTCGCCGAGCATGGCGGCGTGGATCAGGTGCAGGCGCATGCCGGCGGAGGCGGTGTTGCGCTCGACGACGTACTTCACCAGCCGGTGCACGGATGTGTCCTTGTCCTTGTTGCCCGTCCAGGCGATCAGCTCGTCCCACTGGCGGTCAAGGTAGCGGTTGGTGAGGTCAAAAAGGATATCCGTTTTATTTTTATAATAGTAATAGAGCGTCCCCTTGGACACGCCGGCCGCCGCGGCGATCTCGGCCAGCGAGATGTCGGCAAACGTCTGCGTGTCCAACAGGCCGGTCGCGGCGTCGAGGATCTTCTCCTTGACATTGTCGTTGCGCGGAGCGGCCATGTGCTTTCCTCATTTCTGATCTTATGTGAGATACATTGGGTCTTATTGTACGCGATTTTGGGCGATTTGTCCAGTCTGACAGGGAAATTTCAGCAGATTTGACCCGGGGCGAATCCTTGACTTCCCAGTCGAAAAAGGGTATATCTGAGGTATTCAGTCGGCCGCTTGGTCGACTCATCTTCCGGGAGGCTTGTCTTTCAGGAAGGTTTCCGCACTGAACCGAAAACTGCGCCGCGCCTTCGGCGGCCGCGTCACGGCGGCGCTGGCCGATGGCTGCATCGTCCTGCGCGGCGAACTCGACCGCTGGGACGACGTGGTGCGCGCCGGCCAGCTGGCCGCAACGAAATACTCTGCGTGCCATGTCGTCAACGACATCACGTTCACCGGCGGCAAGGACGCGCCCATGCGCGTGCCCGCGCTGCATGACGATGCGCTCGACGGGCAGACGCCCGACGTGCTCATCATCGGCGGCGGCATCTCGGGCGTGTCGATCGCGCGCGAGCTTGCGCGCCAGAAGCTCGACATTCTTGTGGTAGATAAAGATTGCGACCTCGCGCTCGGCGCCTCGGGGCGCAACGACGGTGAGGTGCACCCGGGCATTGACCTCGGGCGCGGCAGCGTCAAGCATCAGTATATCCGCCGCGGCAACGCCATGTACGATCAGGTCTGTAAAGAGCTCGACGTGCCGTTTCACCGCGTGGGGCAGTATGTCTGCTTCCAGCACGGCTGGCTGCGCCCGGCCGTGTGGGGCTACTGCATGTGGCGCAAGTATCACGACGGCATCGCCGACACCGAGCTCATCTCCGGCAAGGAGCTGCTGCGCCGCGAGCCGAACTTCCATGAAAAGACCCGCTTTGCCATCTCGAATCCGGACTCCGGCTGCGTCTGCCCCTACGGGCTGACGATCGCCTACGCGGAAAACGCCGTGCAAAACGGCGCGCGCATCGCGCTCAACACGGCCGTGCTGGGCATGGACGTCGCGGATGGGAAGATCACCGCCGTACACACCAACCGCGGCACGCTGCACCCCGCGCTCGTCATCAACGCGGCCGGCGTGTTTGCCGAGGACGTGGCGCGCATGGCAGATGACCGCTTTTTCTCCATCCACCCCCGCCGCGGCACGAACAGCATCCTCGACCGCAAGGCCGGTGCCTTCATGCACTCGATCGCGTCCGTGAAGGGCAATGACATGGTGTCCAAAACGCACTCGAAGGGCGGCGGCATCCTGCACACCGTGCACGACAACCTGCTCATCGGACCCGACGCGGTGGAGACGTATGAAAAAGAGAACACGGCGACGTATCCCGAGAGCATCGCGCACGTATTCTCCAAGCAGAAGATCACGATGCCCGCGCTGACCGAGCGCGACATCATCACCTATTTCACCGGCGTGCGCGCGCCCACGTTCGAGGAGGACTTCATCATCGAGCGCGGCCGGCACACGCACAACCTCATCCACGTTGCAGGCATCCAGTCCCCCGGCCTGACGACGGCGCCCGCCGTCGCAGTCGACGTGGCGGACATGGCCGTGCGCATCCTCGCGCGCGAGCGCCCCGTGGCCATCAATCCGGACTTTGACCCCCACCGCCCGGGCATCCCCGTCCTGCGGGAGATGGACGACGCGACGCGCGCAGCCTATATTGCGAAAAACCCCGACTACGGCGTCATCGTCTGCCGCTGCGAGGAGATCAGCCGCGGCGAGATCCTCGACGCGCTGCGCTCGAACGTGTGCGTGCCGACGGTCGACGGCGTGAAAAAGCGCGTGCGGCCCGGCATGGGCCGCTGCCAGGGCGGGTTCTGCTCGCCGCAGGTGGTGCGCATCATCGCGGAGTATCTCGGCGTGCCGCTCAGCGCAGTGCGCAAGTCCTCGGCCGACGCGCCCATCACGTTCGGCCCGACGAAATCCGGGGAGGTGCAGGCATGATGTACGATGTCATCGTCATCGGCGGCGGCCCCGGCGGGCTCGCGGCCGCCATCTCCGCGCACGAAAACGGTGCGCACGTGCTGCTCATCGAGCGCGAAGCGCGCCTGGGCGGCATGCTCAAGCAGTGTATTCACGACGGCTTCGGCCTCGCCCGCTTCGGCGAGCGGCTGGCCGGGCCCGAATATGTCGAGCGCTTCATCGACCGGCTCGAGGAGCTGGGCATCGAGGCGCACACGCAGACCTTCGTCACGCGTGTGGAGAAAACGCCTGCCGGCTTCGCGGTCGTCACCGTCAGCCGCGACGGCGTCGCGCGCTATGACACCCGCACGCTCGTGCTGGCCACCGGCTGCCGCGAGCGCACGGCAAAGCAGGTCTTTATCCACGGCACGCGCCCGGCGGGCGTGTTCACGGCCGGCACCGCGCAGCACTTTACGAACCTGCTCGGCGAGCTGCCGACCCGCCGCTGCGTCATCCTCGGCAGCGGCGACATCGGGCTCATCATGGCCCGCCGCCTGACGCTTGAGGGCGCGGAGGTCCTCGGCGTGTACGAGGCCAAGCCCACCCCCTCCGGCCTGACGCGCAACATCCACCAGTGCCTGCATGACTACAACATCCCGCTGCACCTGAGCCACACGGTCACGCGCGTGTTCGGCGCCGACCGGCTCACGGGTGTAGAGGTTGCAGAGGTGGACGCGCATATGCGCCCCATCCCCGGCACGGAGCAGCGCATCGACTGCGACGCGCTGATCGTGTCCGTCGGCCTCATCCCGGAAAACGAGCTGGCGGAGTCGCTCGGCGTCCCGCTCGACGGGCACACCCGCGGCCCCGTGTGCGACGGGCAGCTCATGACGGAGGTGCCCGGCATCTTCTCGTGCGGCAACGCGCTGCACGTCAACGACCTCGTGGACTACGTGTCCGCCTCCGGCGAGCTCGCCGGCAGGAGCGCCGCGCACTTTGCCGCGCACACGCGCGACGAGGTCGCGCTCACGATCTCGGACGATTTCGGCTATCTCGTCCCCCAGCGGCTCGACCGCACGGAGGATAACGGCAGCGTCACGCTGTATTTCCGCAGCGCGGCGGTGCTCGGCCCCTGCCGTGTGGTGCTGACCATCGACGGGAAAGAAGTCTGGTCGCGGCGCTACCCCTTCCTGCGCCCGCCCGAGATGCAGCAGCTCACACTGGACTTTGACAAGCTCGGCATCGCCCACGCGCGCGATGTCCACTTTACGATCGAGGTGGCAGAGGCATGAAAGAACTCACCTGTATCGGCTGCCCGCGCGGCTGCACCTTGAAAATCGAACGCGACGGCGGCAGCTGGTCCGTCACCGGCAACACCTGCCCCCGCGGCCGGGAGTTTGCCATTTCGGAGATGACCGCGCCCAAGCGCACCATCTGCTCGACCGTGCGCACGGCCTTTCCGGATGCGCCGGTGCTGCCGGTGCGCGTGTCGGCCGACATTCCGAAGGACCGCATCTTTGATGTCATGGACGCGCTCAAAACCGTCACCGTGTCCGAGCGCATCGGCCGCGGCGACGTCGTGATCCCGGACGTGCTCGGCCTCGGCGTGGACGTCATCGCCACGAGCGGCCTCCTCAGGCACAGACCCGAATGAATCTTTTGTATTTTGTATAGAGAGCAAAAATAAATCTTAGGAGGGAATCATCTTGAGCAAACCGCTGGTGCTGACCTGCGACATCGGCACACAGAGCGCACGCGCCCTGCTCGTGGACCCGGACGGCCGGATCGTGGACGTCGTGCAGAGCAAGTATGCCGAGCCCTACTTCTCGAAAGAGCCCGGCTGGGCCGAGCAGAAGCCGAACTTCTACTTCGACCGCCTGTGCGAGTGCTGCCGCGAGCTGTGCGCGCGCAGCAATGCCCTGCTGCCGGACGTGATCGCCATGACGATCACCGTCATCCGCGACACCGTCGTGTGTCTGGACGCGAACAACGAGCCCCTGCGCGACATCATTCTCTGGCTGGACAAGCGCACCGTCGACCCGAACGGCGCCATGCCCGCCAAGAACATGATGCTCTTCAAGGTCGCCGGCATGGAGCCGACGGCGAAGGTGGTCTACGCCGCCTCCGTCGGCAACTGGATCATGCGCCACGAGCCGGAGATCTGGGCCAGGACCGCCAAATACGTCATGCTGCCCACGTACCTGAACTACAAGCTCACGGGCAACCTCATCGACTCGGCCTCGAACCAGATCGGCCACATCCCGTTCGATTACAAAAACCGCCGCTGGATGAAGCCCGGCAGCCTCACGCGCTGCTTCTGCGACGTGCCGAACGAAAAGCTGTGCGACCTCGTGCCCTCCGGCACGGTCATCGGCACGATCACGGACGAGGTCTGCGCCCTGACCGGCATTCCCGCCGGCCTGCCGCTGATCTCGACCGGCTCGGACAAGGGCTGCGAGACGCTCGGCCTCGCCGTTGTCGATTCCGACAAGGCGTCCATCTCGCTGGGCACGACGGCCACCATCCAGTTCAGCACGACCGAGTACGTCGAGCCGCAGCAGTTTCTGCCCGCCTACCCCGGCGTGCTCAACGACCACTACAATCCCGAGATCGAGATCTACCGCGGCCTGTGGCTGCTGTCGTGGTTCGTGAAGGAATTCGGCACAGCCGACGCCATCGATGCCAAGGAAAAAGGCATGGCGCCCGAGGCCCTGCTCGACCAGCGCATCCGCGACCTGCCCGCCGGCAGCGACGGCCTGCTCCTGCAGCCGTACTGGACGGCCGGCATCCTGCACCCGGACTCGCTCGGCGCGGTCATCGGCTTTTCGGACTACCACACGCGCTACCACTTCTACCGCGCCATCATCGAGGGCCTGTGCCTGGAGCTGTACATGGCGCTGCGCATCATGGAGGACCGCTCGGGCCTGACCATCCATGAGATCCGCATCGGCGGCGGCGGCGCGAAGAGCGACGTGGTCTGCCAGATCGCGGCGGACGTGTTCGGTCTGCCGGTCGTGCGCTCGCAGACGCACGAGGCGTGCTCCATCGGTTCGTCCATGGTCGCGTTCGTGGCCAAGGGCGTGTTCGCCGATTTCGACGAGGCGGCCAAAGCCATGGTCCACGTCAAGGATACGTTCCAGCCCAATGAGCGGAATCACGAGGTATATAACGACATTTACGAGCAGGCCTACCGCAAGATCTACCCGCGCCTGCGCCCGATCTATCAGAAACTGATCCAAGTCAAGAGGAGGATTGCACAATGAGCAACAAACCGTACAAAGGATTCGAGCCGAAATGGCTGCTCACCCCCGCGCCGGCGGACAGCTACCGCTCCATCTTCCGCTGGGGCGATCCGAACTTCTTCAAATATCCGAAAGAGTCTCTGTACACGCTCATGAAAGAGACGTTCAAGATGACGGACGACGATTTCAAGGCATATTCCGACGACACCGGCTTTGACCCCGTGGAGCTGCCCGATCACCCGGTGCAGCTTGCGGCCGAGCACATCGAGGCGCTCAAAAAGATTGTCGGCGAGCAGAATGTCTCCACCACGGACTACGACCGTCTGAGCGTGGCCTACGGCGCCACGGCCTACGACCTGCTGCGTCTGCGCCACAAGCGCGTCGACAGCGTGCCCGACGTTGTGCTCTACCCCGAGACGACCGGGCAGGTCGAGCAGATCGTGGCCTACTCCACCGAGCACCACATCCCGCTGTATGTCTACGGCGGCGGCAGCAGCGTCACCCGCGGCGTCGAGCCGGTCAAGGGCGGCATCTCGCTGGATATGCGCCGCAACTTCAACAAGGTCATCAGCTTCAACGAGATCGACCAGACCATCACCGTGCAGGCCGGCATGTCCGGTCCGGATCTGGAAAAGACGCTGCAGAGCGCGCCGGAGCTCTTCGGCGCCAAGCGGCAGTACACCTGCGGCCACTTCCCGCAGTCGTTCGAGTATTCGAGCGTCGGCGGCTGGACCGTCACGCGCGGCGCCGGCCAGAACAGCACGTATTACGGCACCATCGCCGACATCGTTCTCAGCCAGAAGTACGCCACGCCCATCGGCACCATCCAGACCAGCCACTACTCCCGCGAGGCCACTGGCCCGAACCTGAACCAGATCATGATGGGTTCCGAGGGCACGTTCGGCGTGCTGACGGAGGTCACGCTGCGCATCTTCCGCTGGATGCCGCAAAACCGCAAGCGCTTCTCCTACATCTTCAAGACGTGGGACGCGGCCATGAAGGCCGCCCGCGAGATGATGCAGTGCGAGTGCGGCTACTCGTCCGTGTTCCGTCTGTCCGACCCGGAAGAGACCAACCTCATGCTCAAGCTCTACAACGTCGACGAGACGCCGCTGCAGCCGTTGCTCGACAAGTTCGGCTACAAGGACATGGAGCGCTGCCTCTTCCTCGGCTTTACCGACGGCGAGAAGGGCTACAGCCGCAATGTCGCACGCAACATCGCCAAGATCGCGCTCCGTCACGGCGGCATGCCGCTGACCGGCTACGTCACCCGCAGCTGGGAAAAGGGCCGCTTCAACGACCCCTACCTGCGCGACACGCTCATGGACTTCGGCATCACGACCGACACGCTCGAGTGCACGGTCAACTGGTCGAACATGGAGCAGGTGCACGCCGACGTGCGCAAGATCTGCCACGCGCTGCCGAACACCGTCGTCACCACGCACATGTCGCACTGCTATCCGCAGGGCGCGAACCTGTATTTCATCTTCCTCACCCGCATGCAGGATGAGGACGCCTTCAAGGCCTACCACACCACGATCCTCGACGCGATCCAGCGCTCCGGCGCGGCCGTGAGCCACCACCACGGCATCGGCAAGATGTTCGCGCCCTGGCTCGAGGGCTACATCGGCGAGAAGGAGTACGGCGTGTTCCGCGTGCTCAAGAACTACTTCGACCCCGACTACAACATGAACCCGGGCGGCACGATCGGCCTGGATCTCAAGCCGGAGGAAAAGAAGTTCCTGCGCGAGCATACCGACTATCTCGAGCAGCCGAAGTTCGACTGAGTATCGTTATCACCCGGTGCCGGATTGGATGCCCGGCGCCGGATCACTGGCCAAGCGCCAATGCTGCTGCGTATCATCGTTTGTGCAGCAGGGGGGAGAACTGGGGCGGCCCGCCGCCCCAAACGGATGGAGCAGCCCGGCAGGAACCTGCC
>ENA-UEOY01000733-UEOY01000733.1-human-gut-metagenome-genome-assembly--contig:-NODE-733-length-13668-cov-8.327570_pt1 | contig 13668 bp, 12 predicted proteins | sample MGYA00242892_ERZ507900 | MGnify/ENA primary metagenome ERZ507900 (study PRJEB26167, sample SAMN06115427) | human gut metagenome | host: Homo sapiens | place: China:Henan | collected 2015-04-15 | study...
GGAAGATTAATGAAGAGCTTAACCAAAGAATACTGTGCTGAACTTTTGAGCCAAACTAAAGAGTTAAAATTATGGATAAAGAACAAGCTATAGTCCTCGCCAAGCGATATAAAGCAATGGTAGCAGAAAGATTACCATTAAAGGCTCTCTATCTCTATGGCTCGTATAGCAAGGGGAATTACAGAGAGGATAGCGATATGGACATTGCAGTGGTAGTAGAGCGTTTGGATGATAACTATTTTGAAGATACCCCTCTATTATGGAAACTTAGACGTAAGATAAGTAACCTTATAGAACCCGTCTTGCTTATAGAGGATATGAGTAATCCTCTTTACTGCGACATCGCAAGAACGGGCATTCTTATCTAAATAAATGATACATAATAAGAAAAGATGTATTTGAAGTTGATTATTTTTAATTCTTGGTATCATCCTAAAGTTAAATCTCAGAAAGAGGATATGTCTAAACTAAAATTCGCTTGCCATTTGTTTCTTTTTAGGCACGGGATTACACAGAAAACATAGATTTTCTTTGTTCTTTTTCCGTGAAATCCGTGTAATTCCGTGCCTAAAAGAAATCATCAAATGTTTTTTTGACACCCTCACAAGCTCGAACCTCGCTTACCGTTCATACAGAAAATCAGATAGTCATCACAAGATTTCTATCTGATTTTTGTTTTATAGGAATATGTCAAGCCACCCCTTCACCTTTCACAACTCCCTGCTCATGCAGTATAGCGGGTGAACCCCTGTTTTTGTAAACGACTGATTATGATAACTCGCAATAGGAAAAAAAGTTCTCATTTATAAAGTATGCAAAAAATAGTGTTTACACAATAAACACTTTTCGCACAGAAATTTGTACTTTTGCACTCCGTTTAATAAACCCGAATAGAAAACTTTAAAAACGAAATAGAATGGCAGTAGAATTGAAAGAAACTTTTATTTTACCTAAAATCCGCAAGCAATCTCAATGGCAATCTCAATTGCAGTAAAGAGCTTGAACACTATGCATCATGATAGTATGAGCGTGAATTTTGTCCGATTTGTGCATACCTTCCCCTTACCCCACAATGCGACTTGAGGCAATACGCAGATTAAAACCATAAGGAACGGACTTTATCCGAATCCAGTTTTGAAAGGTCTTGCATAAGCCCGGTTTTCAGTATAGATATTCAGCACGTATTGCCTTGCTGTCATGATCCACTTGGCAGGTACGGAGATGAAGCTGAAGACAAAAGCCTTTATGCGACTCGTTTCCTTGAGCCCGAAAGCCTTGGTGTCAAGCTTGCTAATGATGGTCTTATAGAAATTGTGTATCAATGCCGTAAGCAGAAGGAATACAGTGTTCTCTGACATGAACGACTTGGGGAGCCTGTTCCAGCCGAATCCGTTGTTCATATCATCGAATATACGCTCTTTGCCCCCACGCTTGTTGTAAAATTCGACGATGTCTCTTGTTGATGAGTCATAATCGTTGGTAAGAATGGATCTGTAGGTGTATTCACCTTCCCACAAGTCAAGCTCTCCATCCATGCGCTTTTGTCTCTGAATGACAAGACGATAGCACTTGCCTTCCCATTTCTCAACAAGAATGGAATTGAGTTCAAACTGGATGCCGTTGATTTCCTCCGTCTTCCATCCCCTCAGTGAAAACAAGTCATCGTAGAGCGAACTGCATCTGTTGGCGCGGATGTAGAAGTGCGTGCAATGCTTCTCTATCTCACTGACAATTTCCTTCGAGCACGAACCACAGTCGGCTCTGAAGCGATTCACACGGATGCTGTTGGCTTCCAGTAGGGCAAAGAATCTCTTGTGGGTCTCAGCCTGATAAAAGCGCACATTTGTGTTGCCATCGCTGTTCTCGACATAGACAATCATGTCACCGATGACATATACGCCAGGTCTGTAGCCGAGGAACTTCTTGTATGTCGGTTTTGCATCATACTTCTCTGTTTCAAGGAACTGATGGTCGAAATCAACATCGTAGGTTTCCACCTCATTCAGTTCACCAGTGGAAACCAAGGCTTTTATAAGCAAGGCGTTGAGCTTGTCTGCCGTATTGAAATCATAGGTCTTGCCCTTATCGGAAGTATATGAGATGTTTTCCTGTGTCAGTTCCTTGATGGCTCTGAGGATGGTATCAGAGCTGCATGTGCGCAAGGTCGGATGATACGAGAGATGACGCATCAGATGCGATGTTACATCCTCCACGCATGAACCGCCACAGAAGTATACGCTCATCAGAGAACGAATAATTTCGCTGTACTGGTATCCGATGATACTGCGGCATCTCTGACCAAGTGTCTGGTCGATAATAGGTGAAAGCATGGAGTCAAATTGCTCCATGATTGAAAAAATTCCTCCAAAAGGTGTGAGTTTTTCAGATTTTATTTGTACCTTTGCCATGTCTTGTTACGATTTACGCTTGTTTTGATTTGCAACACTAAGATAAGTGAAAAATCTGACATGGCAAAATCCTGAGCAACTTTTTGTTGCTCAGGAACTTATAAATAAAGTTAAATCAAAGTGTTGCGGAATTAAGGTAAATAATATAAACATGGAAAAAAACAGAAAAAAACAAATCGTAGTTTTGAGTATAGCTTTAGTTTGCATTTTCATCTTGGTATTTTCATTGTTCCATAAATCAGCGACAAAAGATAGCGCAAATCCTCCTTTAACAAATGTTTTGACTGATAGCATTTCTCAAATTGTCTCAGCTTGTCCTGGCGAAATTGGTGTGGCGGTTATTGTTAATAACAGAGATACGGTTAAGGTCAATAATAAGAGTGTTTATCCTATGATGAGTGTGTTTAAGGTTCATCAGGCATTAGCTCTTTGTAATGACTTTGACAATAAAGGAATTTCACTTGATACCTTAGTAAATATAAATAGGGATAAACTTGACCCAAAGACTTGGAGTCCTATGCTGAAAGATTATTCAGGGCCAGTCATATCATTGACAGTGAGAGATTTGCTGCGTTATACTCTTACTCAGAGTGACAACAATGCAAGCAACCTTATGTTTAAGGATATGGTTAATGTCGCTCAAACAGATAGTTTTATAGCCACACTCATTCCTCGTTCAAGTTTTCAGATAGCTTATACGGAAGAGGAAATGTCGGCTGACCATAACAAGGCTTACTCTAACTATACATCTCCTCTTGGTGCTGCAATGTTGATGAATCGTTTGTTTACTGAAGGTCTTATCGATGATGAGAAACAAAGTTTCATTAAGAATACGTTAAAAGAATGCAAAACAGGTGTAGATAGGATAGCAGCTCCACTTCTTGATAAAGAAGGGGTTGTTATAGCGCATAAGACAGGTTCAGGTGATGTTAATGAAAATGGTGTTCTTGCAGCTCACAATGATGTTGCCTATATATGTCTGCCTAATAATATCAGTTATACCTTAGCGGTATTTGTTAAGGATTTCAAGGGAAATGAATCACAAGCGTCACAATATGTTGCGCATATATCAGCTGTAGTATATTCTTTATTAATGCAAACTTCAGTAAAATCTTAAACTGCACTTGCTTTGATAATTAATGATAAACAATCTAAAAGCACTCTAATCGTTATCGGAGTGCTTTTAGATTACTAATCAAATTGCTTCTATTATAATTTGAATCCTCTACTTTTTCTTTCTTCCTGTTGCGGCACTCTTGCTCCATATCTAAGCCTGTGCCATTGCTCCCTGAACCAGTCGGCAATCGGCTTCCTGTTTATTGTCAGGTTCAGCCTGCTTTCATCGTCAGGGTCATTTTCCACCCTTAAAATATCATCCTTTATATCAAAGTTCCGCCTGTGTTGCTCGGAATAGATTTTACCGCTACATTTCAGGGCTTCTTTTTTGACTATAAGACTTTCAGTCATTTCTTTAGAGAATCCCAGCATGGCACAAAACTTTTCCATGCGCAGCATTTCCCTGAACATCGGAAACCACCTGAAAGCCTTGTCTATGATTCTGGCGAGCCGTGACAGTTCTTTTTCTTTCATGTCAAGTTCCTGCCTGTGCATTTCTCTGAGATTGTGGATTTGCGTATCATGCTGTTTCTGCATCTGCTGTACTTGGCTCTGCAATTTTTCAATATTGGTGTTCCGTTTTGAAACCTCGTCTTGCAGTTTTTCGTTGGCACGTTCCAGTTCTTTCAGTTTTCCACTCCCGAAAAGAGAAGCAACTCCACTAGTTATGGCTGTCGCTGCCGTGGTGGCTGTCTTCTTTAACTTGTCAGTGCGTATTTCTGATTTCACCTGTTTCAGTTCCTGCTCGGCAAGATTTATCTGTTCTTCTTTGTGCCGTTTGGCTGCATCCATGCGTTGCAGTTCAGCTTTCTGCTTCTCAATGATAAAGTCGTTCCGTTCCAGATGCTCCTTACCAGTGACAGCCTTTGACTGCCCGCGTTCCATCAGCAGGATGTCGGATGCAAGGGTCTGCATCTGCATCATGTCATCGTCATTGAGCTTTCGGCTCTTTCCTGTTTCGTGGTTCATCCAGTCGAAAACGATATGGGCATGATAGTTCGGCTTGAACCATCTGTCCCCGACTTTGAAGCTTTCCCTGTCTTCCGCTTCCGGCTGACCGTTCAGCCAATGCCCTTCATCCTTGTGCAGGAAGATTTGCAGCGGTGTGATTCCCCAGCGTCTTTGACACTCCTCACCGAATTTACGCACGTCTGCCAGTGTGGTGTCCGACCTGACAAGCAGCACTCCTTCACGTATGGGGGAGCATCCCGCAATCTTGACTATTTTACCGTTCTTGCCTTTGCGTTCACGCTCCTTTTCCTGCATGGCACGTCCGGTCTTTTCCTTTACCATCTGTCTGATATTGTCATAATGCATCCGCAAATCCGGACTGCCGAAGTCGGGATTTATCCACTGTTCGTTATCGGTGGATAGTTCAGGAACGACATAGATTCTGGACTCTCCGATGTGGCGCATGTATTCGGCAGTCCTCCTGTTGTGAGCCTCGCTCGATGCGATGTTGCAGGGCTTGATATGTATGCTTGATTTTGTTGCCATAGATACTTGTTTTTTGGTTTGTACTTTATTGTTTGCTTTTCCGCTGTCCGTAAACGCATGGGGTTCTTAGGGGTGCAACCCATAAGCGGAGATTGCAAAGAGAGGGTCACTCTTTGCTCTGGGTTCTCAGGGGAGAAACGCCCTGAGTGGGTCATTAGGGTAAAACCCTAATCCCCTCGGGAGAGCCCACAACTACGTAAGCGGAGCGTGTAGTTATAGTGGGCTATATCAATGGCAAGCCATTGTCTGCAAACTCCAGCCTACGGCTTCCGCTCTCCTCCGTCAGGGAGGTTTTTCATCATCGTTGCCGATTGGAGATGCACCGACCAGCACAAGGTCTAAATCGTCTATCAGTTTTTGCAGGACGGGATTCTTCTCTATCATCCGCTGGAGGATTCTCTCAGCCTCGACCAAGTGGTTGGCTGTACTCATCACCTTGCCCTCCCGTATCTGAAAGATAATCCAATCGGCTATGTCGATATGGGCTTCTTTTTGTTTCGGGGTGGCATTCCTTTCGATGATGTCCGAAACCACCACCTTACAAAAGTACATGCTCTCGGCTCGCTGTTTCCACTCGGCATAAGCATCGGCATCGGGAAAGAGAAGCACGGTTCGCCCTGACAGTACACGGAGTTTCTCTTCTCTCATCTGACTCTTACCACCCGTAGCCAGCCATACATAATCGGGGAAGATAGCAGAACCGATAACGGCACTCTTCTCGGATTCCACCAAGACCACCACCTTGTCGGGATGCGTTTTCAACAAGTGTTCCCCGAAAAGGCATTGGGATAGTTGCCAATCCTCTGCCAACACACGCTGCTTTTTCAATATGCTGTGTATCCAGTTCACTGCCGATGTCTGTCCTCCCTTGATACGGTGTCCGTCTTCGGGATTGTACTGCATCACCTTTCCCGTGCGTACCTTGCCCGTCCTGTCTATCTGCCAAAAGATAACAGAGCCGTCACGGGTAGCCCCCAAACGGTATTCCTCCAACAACCGCTTCAACACCTCTTTCGCCTTGTCGCCATAGTAGGAAGTAAGGAGTGTGAAGAGGAAACGGAAGAAATTGCTACGCTCGCTTTGCGACTTCTCCACATAGTGAGGGGGAATATAGCCGATGGCTGTCGGCTTACTTTGCTGCTTCACTTTCTTCTGCTCTGCTCTTTGCCTGTCAAAAGAGAAATCATTGGTAGTTCTGTGTTCAGGATGCTCTTGAAAATACTCTTTCGGAGTGTAGTGATACCCACAACCGCTTTCGTGGTTACATCTGCCGACCGATGGATGCAACGGCACATTATTTTCGTCCACGTAATAGACGAAAGAATGCCTGTCTCCGCATTTGGGGCAGGTATGCCGTGTTGCCGTTCCTTTATACTTCTGTAATGAATAATTGCCCATAGCTTAGTCCGTTTTTGATGGTTGATTGTCGGCTGTCCCATCCTGTCCCATTGTCCCACACTCTAAGGGTTGGGACAGTGGGACACTTGGGACACCTGCGTTTTTACTCTCTTTGCTGCGCTGGATGATACGGTTTACGGTGGACTTGCCACAATTCACCTGTGAGGCTATCTCCCTGACGGACTTGCCCGATTGGGAGAGTTGCAGAATTTGGCAATCCCTTTGGCTTGATTCATTGTCGCCCAATTTTTTCAAGTGTTCCTTTTCCGTGGAATAGCCCCTGAACACGAACTGCAAGAAAGCATCCACCTTGTCAATCTCGTAAACGATTACATTATCCGCATCATGAGAGAACGTGCCATAGCGCACTTTAAGCTGCTTCACATAGCGAAGCCCTCCGTCTTGGGCACTTTTTCCAATGGTGAACACGCTGTCAAAGAAATTGTAGAGCCGTTTGCTTCCGGCAAGGTCGTTGGATGTGATGGGACAATCCAAAGAGCGTTTGGGCGTATGTGCTAGGACAAGGATAGAGAGCGCATATCTCTTTTTGAGATTGTTCAGCTGAATCATCAGCCGTCCTGCGGCATCGCCTTTCTCCATGGCGCAACACAGGTAGGTAAGATTGTCAATGATGAAAATCTTGCAGTCGGTCTGCACAGCCATCTGTTCAATGCCGCCTATGATAGCTTCCTCAAAGTTGGCATCCAAAAGCTGGTTGCAGTCAATAGACACCCGATAGAGTTTGTCGGGAAAGGTGTAGAGCTCTCCATGCTCGTTGGTATAGCGGAGCTGGAACTGCTTTTCGGACAGTTCAAAGTCCAGATACAGCACATTGTCGGTTCGGGCGATGCGGTCGGCTATCTGCACGGCAAGGATGGACTTGCCCACGTTGGAATCGGCAAACAAGCAGGAGAGTTCCCCCTCGTACCAAAAGCTGTCCCACAGCGCACGGGGCGTAGGCAATAACGATGCTTCAAGAATGGTTTGGTTTGCCGTCTTGATATTCATCATGCCTACACTGTCGGGCATACCGTTATGCGCTTGGGATGCTTTTGTGAGGTCGCCACGTATCAGGTTGATATAGTTCTTATCCTCTTCCATATCATTCACCAGTTACGTGGGTTGGGCTTGCGACGGTGGGAAGAGGATAAGGACTTGTTCAGTTCCTCGTCTGACAACGGTATGGGATTCTTTCGGGCGGTTTCCAGCCACTTGTCCAGTTCGTCACGGTAAAGGCAATAGCGTTTGCCGGGCTTGGTGGCAGGGATTGTCCCTTCTGACAGTTTCATGTAGAGCGTACCCTTAGGGATACCTAAATACTCTGCTGCCTCGTCCACAGACATGGGCACGTGGGTGTCCACCGTTTTGGCATTGTTCACACTGCGCTGCTCGGCGAGCAGGCTTTTCAGGCTCATCACTTCGTCTCGAAGCTGAGCGACAACCTCGGGGAGGTCGTTGAAGGTAAGAATTGATTTTTCCATTCGCGTACTCGTCTCTTTTGTAAGACTTGGCGCAAAGGACTGAAATGATATATCCGTGAATATCTCCACGACACGTCATTGCAAAATAATTCCCGAATAATTAAGCCCAGCCATAAATGACGGGTAAAATTACTCGGGAAACGATGTAAAACAGGCGGTTATGAGTTACCGGATGGTTGTCGTTGGTGTCGTGATTATCCTAATTCCGCACATAATCCTCGGGATAGTGGAAATCAAGTTTGCCGTTTTCGGGTTCATCAATGGGAATTTCCGTCTTTAACGGCTCTACCTTGAAATTCTTGATGGTTGATAAGTCTGTATCAGCAAACGATTTCGGGAAAAGGGCTTTGATGAACTTGGCACGGTTATCCCCATTGTAGTATCTCTTGTACAGGAAACGCTCAGAGATATTCCATACGAAGTGACGGAGTGGAATGTTGTTGATGTCTTTGGTAAACGGTCTTTGTATGGGCTTCGGGGTATAAGTGTTAAGATTCATCCATTTGTCCACCTCAGTACAGATGTGGTTCACGGTTTCTTGGTCGGCAATGCGAGGCAGGTAATAATGGCAATACTCCATGACCATGCGGATGCGCTCTTCCTTTTCCCGTTGCTCTCTGCTTGCGTAATTGGCACGGTTCTTTTCGTGAAGATCCGGGGCGATAGTAAGCTCTATCGGTTGTGTTTGGATAAGTGTCTCTTCTTTTGTCGGGGATGATTCGGGTACAGGCTCAGGGACTGATGTAGGTCCAGGCACAGATGTGGCTTCTTCAAGTGTATTTTGTGACAGTTCTTCCTGCACCTCTATGGCTTCGGCAATCGTTTCTTTCTTGCCGAACTTGATTTTGTAGATTTCGTATGTATCAAAGATAAGTGTCTGAAAGGAGAGATAGAGCAACCATCCCAACAGGTTACAGCATACGAATACTATCCACCTGACAAAGTTGTCTTGGTTGAAGCTGTCCGCTATTACCAGCGTGGCAATGGAAGATATTAGGACGATGGCGAAGCCGACAAAGCCCAAGATGATGTATTTGTCCTTGATTGATGATTCCATATTTCGTTGAGAGATTGAATGTTCCTGTATTATTTTGTGCAAAGTTAATGCTATTTTTCCCAATTACTGCCCGTTATTTGCGGTTAGAACGGTCTTTTTCAATGTATTTCACGAAATGTCATCATATCATACTCTGTTTCATACTCTGAGGGGCTTATAAATGGTGGCATCAAGCCAAAAACATAGAGGGGCGATTATAGCCTTGTAGCCATAACCGCCCCTCTGAATACCTGTCAATGTGAGACATTTATGCCTCCTTGCGCTTCAAGGTTATCTTGTCCACCACCTGACACATCTGCTGCGCTGCTATCTTGGAATAGATTTGTGTGGTGGTAATGTTCTTATGTCCGAGATAGGCTTGGATGACAGCCATGTCCGTTCCCATTTCCACGTGCAGGCTTCCGAAGCTGTGGCGGGTACAGTGAAAGGTGATTTTCTTGGTTATCCCTGCTGCCGTGAGCCACCGTTGGAGTGGTCCTTGCAGCATCTTGTCCTTGAAATCCTCAAAGATAAGTCCCTCGCCCCGTTCTCCCAGCAGTCCATAGGCTTCATCACTGATGGGGTTATGCACTATTTCTTTGGTTTTCTGCATACGGGTGGTAACGAACATCCTGCCGTTGGTGTATGGTTGTATCTGCTGCCACGTGAGCTGTCTGATGTCGCTCTTTCTCAGTCCCGTAAGACAGGCGAAAAGAAAAGCTTTTTTCAAGACCTCCTCCTCACAGGGTGTTTCGGCAAGCCGTATCAGTTCCTCTTGGCTCAAATGCTCCCTGATGGTGGGAATGCACTCGATGCGGTCTAAGAAGCCGTTTGGGTTCTCCTTTATCTTCCTGTCACGGTAAGCGGTGTGCAGCACGGCACGGAAAGTTGACCAATAGCCTGCTGCGGAGTTGATGTGCAGCTTTTGGTTGGTGTGGATGGATTGGGGTGCATCAAGCAGGTATTCCATGAACTTGCGGCACAAATCCACATCCACCTCCTCAAAGGTGCATTTGCCGTTCACGAACCGCTGGAAATGCTTGTATACGTGCTGCCACTTGATATTCTTGCGGTCAGCCAGTCCTTTGAAATAGGCAAGGAAATCGCCCTTCATCTTGGTCTTGTCAAAAAAGCCGTTGTTTTCATTGAAAATGGCTTCGTAGCGCTGGTTGCGCAGGATGACCGCTTTCTTCATCATGCGTGCGTTGAAGTCCCGTTCCTGCTGGTTTGCAGGTTTGGCGAAGATGTAAATTCCTAAGGCTTCACGTGTAATCACTCTCATGGTGACATTGTCACGGTAGCCGGGATAGTAGTCAAGGCATAGTGAATACTGTGTCCCGTTCTTAATCTTGCGCTTACGCAAGGTAACTGTTTTGCATTTACTCATAATAATTATGTTTTAATTGGTTGTATACATTTTGGAGTTGTATCCATGTTTCCGATGGCAAAGGAACAACGTGAAATATCCGTGAATACCTCCACGATACATCATTTTGAAATAATTTTCGATAATCCCGATTTTTCACGGTTATTTGTTCCTTTCAGCCATGACACGCTCCACATCTGAGCGCAAAAGCAGGTTTTTCACACCCACCTTTATCTTTTCGATGTGCTTCACCTTGACGATATGGCAGATGTTGGCTGACGAAAGACCATAGATTTGCTGCACCTGCTCAACGGTATAGTAGCGTTCATCGTTCACAAGGTCAGTTCTGCGGAGTTCGTTCAAATGTGATTTGGAGTAATAGGTACGCCCGTACTCTCTTTTAGTGGGTATCTTATGGCGATAGGTGTAGGCACGGAGTGCGGTCGGCTTCATGCCGAACAGTTCCTCCACCTCCTCGGTCAGTAGCCAGTCGGTAATTTCGCTAATATCAACTGCCACACCGAAAAACTCGTCAATATGCTTCTTGCTGTAATAGTTCTTTCCTGCGATACGGCAGATGGGGATATGGTTACGCTTGGCGGAAGTGTAAAGCCATGACTGCTTTACCTTAAAAAGGGACATCACCTCCTCGCCCGAATAGAAGTCCAACACTTCTTCGCTTTCCTTTTCCCTTTTTTCTCTTTTGGCAGGTAAGGAAGATGAAGATGATTTCCTTGGTGTGGAGGTGTTGCCGGGCAGGATGCGGTGATAGGGATTGCCCTCCAACATCTGCTCGATGTCGGCTCTGCGGATGAATGCCATGCGGTTGCTGATGCGTGAGGCTTTCAGCTTGCCGATGGCTACAAGTTTGTAAATGTACTGTCGGGAACAGCCCATGAGGATGGCTGCTTTGGAAAAGGTGAGATACTCCTGATGCTGTATCTCCATCAAGGGTTGGGCGACTTTGAAGAGGTTGTTCTTCTGCATCACTCTGGCTCGTTTGGCTTCTGCCTGACAAGCCTCACTGCAATATCTTTGCATACCGCTTCGGGTTACAAAGGACTTGCCGCAAAAACTGCATTTTCTGGTTGCTTTCATACCGTTTTATCGTTTAATGGTTCATTTCTTCAATCCTATATCTCTGAAATGGTAAACGGATGTGAACGGAAGTCAACCATTGTCGCTTTTCTACACAGTGTGACTGTTTCCGCATATCGGGGCGGTTATTGTCGCTTGTCGTAAACGGTTGTAAACCCTTGTCAACTGTCTGCACGGTGTGACAAAAAACAAGCCCCGCAAATTCTCCACGTCAGAAATACGTCTCAAAAATATGTGGAAATTTGGGAAGCGACAAATGGCAACCGAAAAGTGTTAAATTTTAGAATATGCTGGTAATTAAAGATTTACACTCGGATATTTCTGATTAGTTTTGGTTGTTCTATGGTTATAAATACATCCGTTAAAGGCATATCTCGGTACGACGGTAACACCTTCCGGCAAACACACACGTGTAATGCCGGTACAATTCTGAAAAGCACATTCTCCAAGCGTAGTCAGGCTGACAGGCAGATTATAGGGGTTATCCTGATTTGTTTCTTCCAAGGTCAAAGCGTAACATTTATCAAACGCATTGACACCTATACGGGTTATATTATCGTGGAAGCCTACGGAATGAAGTGAAGTGCAACCATAGAACGTATCATCCGCGATGGAGGTCACTCCGGCAGGAATCCTTATGTTCCGGAGCGAAGTGCAACGGTTAAAAGCCGCCTCACCTATTGAGGTAATGCCGTCGTGCCAGTTCACATGCTCCAGATACTTGCAGTCTTGAAAAGTCCAATTGGGGATGGCAGTCACGGTAGAGGGGATGCTGACAGAACGGATGCCGCATCCGTAGAAAGTGCTTTCAGACAAGGATTGTACACCTTCGTGCAAGACAACACTCTGCAGGTTTCCGCAGTTCTCGAATACCCAACGGCCCAGTGTTTCCACACTTCCCGGAATATCAATCAACGACAAGGAAACACAATTTCTAAAAGCACAATTACCTACCGTTTTTAGTTTTTCGGACAGGATGACCTCACGCAGGTTACTACATCCTTCAAAGGCATATTCGGTGATTGTTTCAGCATTGCCGGTATCGACATAATCCAATGCCCGGCAATTGAGGAATGCAGATTTACCAATGGTAACAAGGCTTGCGGGAAGCATCACTTCTTTCAATGTTGTATTAGGCTGATACCCGTCATCCGGATGAAAGCCCAATCCCCAACCGGGAAGGGTAACCATATCCGTCATGGAGAGGTCGAGCACCTCGAGTTTGGTAAGGGTATTGCGGATATAGGCAAGGTCGGTAGCATCCACACTGCCTTTTATGGCAAGCACAGCCAGCTCCACGTCGGTAGCTACACTGCTCAGATTTCCGACAGTAGAGGTTACGGCAGCAACAGTGGAATACTTAATGGGACGTGTAACGGTTGTCTCCATACCTTTCTTATCTACCAACGTCACTTTCAGAATAGCGGTATCGGAAAGCTTTACATGTTTTGGCGGAGTAAGCGTAACTTTGGAGCTGTTGGGAATAATCATTCCGTCATCACCAAAAGCCGGTTGGGTTATGTCCACCTTCCAAACACCGTTCGTACCGGCAGAAGCACGGGTTTGTATATCCGTCCCCGTACCGTTATCGTTGGTGACGGTAGCTGCAATGGATGTATAATCACCGGATTTCAAGGTAGAGGGAAACAGCAATGGGATATCCAGGCTGGAAGCGGTACAATATAATACATCGTAACCGTCGAGTCCGATGGTGACGGCATTGCTTCGGGGCAGTGTAATGGTCGTTGTTCCGTCGGCAAGCGTAAAGACCACGTAATCACCATGTGAAGTATCCACCGCAGCAATTACGGAAGTTCCGCAAAGAATGGTTACCGGCTCTGCCTGGGCAAAAGTGATGAGGTAACCGGGTACTCCTTCCACGGTAGTGGGTACTACCGAAAGGATGTAATCACGGTTTTGCAAAGCTTCGGTCAAGGTCTGCAAGGCTTTCACCTGGTCTGTGACTTCGGCAATCTGTGTACGGATACCGGTGTCATCGTACTCGTTATCACATCCGGACATTGCTACTGTCAGAAAGAACAACAGTGCATAAATTTTAGTCTTCATCATGTTGATTGTCTTTTAATTAATAAATATGGGAATTGATTGTAGATTACTTATCAAGTAACGGCCGGCAAACGAAAAGAAGACTGTGTAGTTCATGGAATCCACACATGAACCAACCGTTGCCACCGCTATAATTCCTGTCTTTCAACCATCGAAGTTCCGGCTCCGCTTTTACATCCGAAGCGGGGAAAGGGGGTCGTA
>ENA-UEOY01000741-UEOY01000741.1-human-gut-metagenome-genome-assembly--contig:-NODE-741-length-13567-cov-10.069607_pt1 | contig 13567 bp, 7 predicted proteins | sample MGYA00242892_ERZ507900 | MGnify/ENA primary metagenome ERZ507900 (study PRJEB26167, sample SAMN06115427) | human gut metagenome | host: Homo sapiens | place: China:Henan | collected 2015-04-15 | study...
ATTTGTCAATGGCATTTCGATACCAGATGTTGCATCTACTCCAGCTCCTAAAACTATAACTGTCATACTTGATATTTTAAATTTCTTGCAAAGATAATGATAATAAACAACTTATAAGAAAATCAGGAAAGGAAACGAAGAAAATCATTCCCTACTATGGTAATACTATGGATTGTGCCTGCGTGGAGTTGCGCACCTTTGCAGCGTAACCAATACGGAAGGATATGGAAATAGTAACAATGGACAACGAGGTCGTGAAGACGATGATGGAGAAGATAGACCGCATAGCGGACTATGTTTTCAAGAAAGATAACGTGCCGAAGGAGGAAGCGGAAATCCTGCTGACGAGCGAGGAGGCGGCGGACCTGCTGAAAATCAGCACGAGGACACTGCAACGGATGCGAAAGGACAAGACTATTCCCTACATGATGGTGAGAAGCAAATGCCGGTACAGACTGACGGATCTGGAGGAATGCGTGAGACGGAAAATCGTACACTGCAATCCCAAGACACTGGAGGAGTTCAAGCATAACTACCTGATGACAAGAAAGGAGGCGGATGATGGAAGGGATTGGTAAGGAAATGTTCGAGAAATGGATGCAGCGCCTCATGGAACGGATTGACCGGCTGGACAGCATCATATCGGTACTGATAAACAAGGAAGCGGCGGGCGTGAAGTACATGGACGGAGAACGGCTGTATGACAATCAGGACCTGTGCGAGATGCTGAGAACGAGTAAACGGTCGCTACAGCGGTTCCGCAGCGAATACGGACTGCGCTACCAGAAAATCAGCCGCAAGACCTACTACAAGGAATCGGACGTGCTGGAGTTTATCAGCCGGAACATGGAAGAGGTGACGCTGGACGGCAAAAAGGTGCTGAAAGTGAAGGAGGGAACGGGAAAGAAAGCTCCGGGCAAAACGGCGAAAGGGAAAAAAGGAGGCAGAAGGAATACCGGGACTGACAAACGCACGTGAAACGGAGGCGAAAAGAAAAATCAGTAATGGATGGTGACCGGATGTAAACGGAAGGCTGAGGGTGAGACTGATGCAAACCGGGACTGACAAGCATACGTGAAACGGATGCGAAAAGAGAAACCGGAAGTGGATGGTGAACCGGATGTAAACGGAATGCTAAGGGCGAGCCTGATACAAACCGGGACTGAAAGGTGAACGGGAAACCGGAACGAAAAGATAAACAGACCTGTACGGGAATACCGGCGGGACTATCATCAAACAATAAAAAAATCAATCAATGGAACAGAAAAAGAAAAAGCAAGAGGATGTACTGGTCGTCCGCGACGAGAAGACGGGCGAAATCAGTGTGGTTGCCGGACTGGATGCCAGGGGCTATCCCAAGAGGGCACAGGCAAAGGCGGAACACTCGCAGGAGTTTTTGCGCTTTGACCGCCACGGGGATGCGATAGACAATTTCATGAGAAATTTCTACCGCCAGTGTAAGGAACCGACACGATTCGGTTTCTACAGGGTGGCAGCGGAGACGGTGGAAGCACTGCTTCCGGTTATCAAGGACCTGCTGAGAGACCCTGCGGCAAATGCAGAACTGCTCGCTCCGCACAAGGTGGATACATCGGCGTACCAGCAAGCTGAGGAACAGCAGACTACGGAGGAGGCGAAAAAGGAAAATGCCGGGACGGAGACTGAGGAACAGCAGGCTGCGGAGGAGGCGAAAAGAGAAAATGCCGAAACGGAGACTGAGGAACAGCAGGCTGCGGAGGAGGCGAAAAGAGAAAATGCCGAGACGGAAACTGAGGAACAGCAGGCTGCGGAAGAGGTGAAAAAAGAAAATGCTGAAACGGAGGCTGAGGGACAGCAGGCTGCGGAGGAGGTGAAAAAAGAAAATACGGAAGAAAACAATGTGGAACAGAAAACGGACGAGAAAATGGAAGAAATGAAACAGAAAAATCAGGAACAGCAGCCGCAGGCGGCGGAAACGCAGACGGCACAGGGACAGCAGCCCGCACAGGAAGGGCAACCGCAGGCGAAGACGCAAAGACCGAACCTGATTGCGGACAGCGATGTGGACTGGAAGGAACTGGAACAGTTCGGTGTGAAAAGGGAAAACCTGTCTGAAAAGGACATGAAAGCCCTGATGAACTACGGGAAGACAAGGCTGGTGACGGTGGAACCGGTGCTGGGCGGAGAACGCTACGAGCTGCAGGCCCGACTTTCGTTGCAGAAAGCGGAGGACGGAAAGCTGAAACTTACCCCCCACTTCGTACGCCATGAGCCGAGACTCGACGTGCCATACAACGGCTATACATTCACGGACGAGGACAAGCAGGCACTGAAACAGACGGGCAATCTGGGCAAGCTGGTGAACGTTGCCGATACGAAGACCGGAGAGATGCGCCTGGCGTACGTCAGCATCGACCGACTGACGAATGAGATTGTGGACGTACCGACGAACAAGGTACGCATCCCGAACCGGATCGGACTGACGGAATTGTCGAAGGCGGAACAGGAAATCCTGCGTGCGGGGCTGGCACTGCCCAAAGAGGTGACACTGAAGGGCGGGCGAAAGTTCGAGGCCATGCTGCAGGTGAACGCTGACAAGCGCGACGTGGAGTTTGTGCCGGAGCATCTGTGGCAAGGACAGTCGCAACGACGCGGAAACGGACAGGAGAAAAAACAGAAAAGCCCGGAAGCCCCGGATGCTACCGGACAGCAGCAGAGGGAAGACGGGAATCAGGAGAACGGACAGCGGCGCAACCGCTCGTGGACGAACGAGGACGGAAGCATACGTCCGATAGGCAAATGGAAGGACGACAAATTCACGGAACAGCAGAAGGCGGACTATGTGGCGGGCAAGGTCGTGGTGCTCGCCAACGCGAAGGATGACAAGGGACAGCCCTGCACAAAATACCTGAAGTTCGACCGCGAGAAAGGCAGACCGCTGACCTATTCGGAAAACCCTGACCTGGCACAGACCGTTGCCCCGTCGAACGAGAGCCGCACACAGCTTGCGGTGAACAACGAGGGCAAGACGAACGAGGCAACCAGACATGTGAAGGAGCCGCTTCAGCAGGGACAGACCGCACCGAAGGACGACGCCCAGAAACAACAGCAGGAAAAACCGAAGAAAAGCAAAGGCATGAAGGTATCCTGAGTGCCACCACTAAATCCATTACAAGAGAATAAACAACGGATTGAAACGGGGCCTCATGCGCCATGTACCGCATATCCCACGGATACCGGTGTACCCCGTTCCACTCCACAAGGAACAAAAGTATCAATGATTAAAACAGAAAATGTATGATTACCATATTGGCAGAAAAACCGAGCGTGGCACGTGAGATAGCACGCATCGCCGGAGCAACAAGAAAGGAAGAAGGATTTTATACAGGAAACGGCTACCATGTGACATGGGCACTGGGGCATCTGGTGCAACCTGCCCTGCCTGAGGGCTACGGCTTCAAGGGATTCAGCAGGGACAGCCTGCCGGTGATACCGGAGGAGTTCATGCTGATACCCCGCCAGGTAAAGACGGACAAGGGCTACAAGGCGGACGCGGCAGCGGTGAAACAGATAAAGGTGATAACGAAACTGTGGAACGAGAGCGACGGCATAATAGTGGCAACGGACTGCGCACGCGAAGGGGAACTGATATTCAGATACCTGTATGCCTATACGGGCTGTACGCTGCCCTTCCGCCGCCTGTGGATAAGCTCGCTTACGGACACCGCCATCCGCAAAGGATTGAAGGAACTGAAGGACGGGCATGAATATGACGACCTGTATCTGGCGGCAAAGGCACGCAGCGAGGCGGACTGGCTGGTGGGCATCAACGGCACGCAGGCACTGACCGTAGCCGCCGGACGGGGCACATATTCGGTAGGACGCGTACAGACACCCACACTGGGTATGGTCTGCAAGAGGTACTGGGAGAACAGACGCTTTACACCGGAACCGGTACACCAGCTGCATTTCTCGGTGACACCGGCGGGTACGGATACGGTAGTGAAGTTCTCCTCGGTAAAGAAATGGCAGGACAAGGAAGAGGCGGCTGCATCATACAATAAGGTAAAGGCGAAGATGTGTGCCACCGTCACCAAGGTGGAAAAGAAGGAGAAGGTGGAGAACCCGCCGCTGCTGTACGACCTGACCACACTGCAGAAGGAGGCGAACACGAAACACGGATTCACGGCGGAACAGACGCTGGAGCTGGTACAGAAGCTCTATGAAGCGAAGCTCGTCACCTATCCGAGAACATCGAGCCGCCATATTCCGGAAGATGTGTTTGCTGAAATACCGCTGCTGTTTGAACGGCTGGCAGGACACTCCGCCCTTGCGGAGAAAATCAGGGAACTGGGAGAACTGAACCGCCGTTGTGTGGATGCCTCGAAAGTGACTGACCACCATGCCCTGCTGGTGACGCCCAACCGCCCGCTTGCCCTGTACAAGAACGAGCAGATCATCTACGACATGATTGCCGGACGCATGGTAGAGGCATTTTCGGAGGAATGTGTGAAGGATACGGCTACCGTAGTAGCGGAGGTGGCGCCGGACGCAGGCGAAAGATGCGAGGACCTGACATTTGAGGCGAAAGGCTGCATCGTGCGCAAGGCAGGCTGGCGCGGCGTGTACGGAGAGTACGGCGAGGACAGCGGCAATACGGCATTGCCGGACTGGGCGGAAGGCGACACACTGGTGATGGCAGGATGCTCGATGAGTTCGGGCATGACCCGACCGAAACCGCTGCATACGGAAAGTTCGCTGCTGGCAGCGATGGAGACCGCCGGACGCGACGATGTGGAGGATGAGGAGGCACGCCAGGCACTGAAGGACTGCGGTATCGGCACACCCGCCACACGTGCCGCAATCATCGAAACGCTGCTCAGAAGGGAATACATGGTGCGTGTGAAGAAATCGCTGGTGCCGACGGAGAAAGGGCTTGCCCTGTATTCCATTGTCAAGGAAATGGACATCGCCAATGTGGAGATGACCGGACGCTGGGAAGCGGAACTGGCAAAGATAGAACAGGGAAAGACACCGCATGAGGCTTTTATGAGGGACATAGAAAGCTATACCCGCAAGATTACCACGGACCTGCTTGCGTGTGACCGCATTTTCGGGCACAAGGCATCGGGCTGTACCTGCCCCAAATGCGGTACGGGCACGATGCAGTTCTACGGCAAGGTTGTGCGCTGCGACAATCCGGACTGCCTGCTGCCCGTGTTCCGCCAGATAGCGGGCAAGACACTCACCGACGAGGAAATGACCGGTCTGCTGACGGAAGGAAAGACGGCGATGCTCGGCGGGTTCAAGAGCAAGCAGGGCAAGCCCTTCAGCGCTGCGGTGACTTTTGATGCGGAGTTCAATACGAAGCTGGTGTTTGCGGAGAGTAAAGGCGAAAGAAAAGGTACGAAAACAAAAGGAAGAAGAAAATAATGAGTAATTTTGCCACTGATTCATGTCATAATCTGTTTCAACCTGGTTGTACTTTTTATTTACATGGATTTAGTGGTGACTGATTGTCGGCTGCACTCGGCAAAGTTCTGACAAGTCCGACTCTGCCCTCATTTGCACGACAATTAGTGGTGGCATCCGGAGGGATACCGGGTGCCTTTTTCCTTTTCATTTCCATAATCATTTATCCACTAAATCCATCATAAAATGAAACAGAATAAGAAAAACGCTCCGGCGGAGCTGTCCTACTACGGGCTGTATCTGCTGGACTACCTGAGAAAATATCATCCGGACAAAGTATCAGACACCCCATTCATTACAGGAAGGGAGGAAGCCGCCTCGGAAACATTCGAGAAGGAAAGGGCGGCGGAAAGTACGGTGGAAGCCGCACAGGAGGAGGCCATGCGCGTCCTGCTCGAAGGGCTGCACTTCTCCCCCTACGCACTGCTGCTTGAGGTGGTGGAAAACGAGTTTTCCGAAGAGGTGCAGGAACAGGAACGCGAGGCGTTCTGCAGGGAGATATTCCCGCATCTGAAAAACCTGTTTGCCGGCTATCCCACAACGGACGACACATTCGCCCTGTCGCCCGAACACGACCTGCTCTATACGGAGCTGACGGGTGCGATAATGCTTTATCTGGAGGCTTATGGCGTTTAACAAGAAGCAGAGGCTCAGGGAAAACATCGAGGCGATACGGACGGCATTCACACTGGAGAAGGAACAGCGCACGCCCACCGCACGGGAACGGGCGCTGCTGGAGAGGTACTGCGGCTTCGGGGGACTGAAGTGCATACTGAATCCCGCCAGGGAACTGACGGATGCCGTACACTGGGCGAAATCAGACCTCGAACTGTTTGCCCCGACGGTGGAGCTGCACCGTCTGATACGGGAGAACAGCCGGGACGAAACGGAGTACAGGCGGTATGTGGACTCGCTGAAGGCATCGGTGCTGACGGCATTCTATACGCCGCAGGCCATTGCGGACACCATAGCGGACGTGCTGCACGACCGCAAGGTACGCCCAAGGCTGGTGCTGGAGCCGTCGGCGGGTATGGGCGCGTTCATCAGCCCGGTATTGTCGAACAATCCGCAGGCGGAGGTGATGGCATTTGAGAAAGACCTGCTGACGGGCAAGCTGCTGGGCTGCCTGTACCCGCAGCAGAAGATACGCACGGAGGGGTTCGAGAAAATAGAAAAGCCGTTTCTGAACCATTTTGACCTTGCCATCTCCAATATCCCTTTCGGGGATTTTGGAGTGTTCGATGCGGAGTTCAGCCGCAGCGCATCCTTCGGCAGACGTTCGGCACAGAAAGCCATCCATGACTATTTCTTTCTGAAAGGTCTGGATGCGGTGCGTGACGGCGGCATCGTGGCGTTCGTTACCTCGCAGGGGGTGTTGAACAGTTCGAGGGTTTCCGTCAGGAACGAAATGTTCAGCAAGGCGAATCTGGTATCGGCAATACGACTGCCCAACAACCTGTTTACCGACAATGCAGGCACGGAAGCCGGCAGCGACCTGATTATCCTGCAAAAAGACCTGCAAAAGAAGGGACTGACACAGGAGGAACGGGTTCTGACCATCATACAGACGGAACATAACGGCGGACTGACGGACAACGCCTATTTCGCCTACCACACGGAGCGTATCATACATACCGATGCGAAGAGGGGTACCGACCCGTACGGAAAACCGGCGATGGTATATACGCACAGCGGAGGTGTGGAGGGTATTGCTATGGACCTGTACAGGATGCTGTCGGAAGACCTGTCGGCACGGCTGGACATGGAACGCTACAACGGCATGGGGCATGAAAGAGAGGATGTGCGGCAGAACATTGCCGTACAGACCGAGGGTATTGAGGTGAAAAGAGAAAACTCCGCTTCGGCTGCGAGAGAACTGGAGGGGATGAAAAGAGAAAATACCCATCCGGTTGAGGGTGAACGGGCGGAGGTGAAAAGAGAAAACTCCGCTTCGGCTGCGGGTGAACTGGAGGAGATGAAAAGAGAAAATACCCATCCGGCTGCGGGTGAACGGACGGAGGTGAAAAGAGAAAACTCCACCTCTGTTGCTGGTATAGCGGACGGGACAAAACGGGAAGAAAACAGTGTGCAGCCGAAAGTGCAAGCGATGACCGGCATGTCGCAGGAAGCGCAAAGCAGACAGACGGGAGGAACGGTAATGGACCTGTATGACCTGTTCGGCTATACGCAGGAGGAAAGACGGATGGCTGAACAGGGCCTGAAGCCGGACAGGAAGAAAGGCGGAAAGTACAAAGGGAAGAAACCCGTGCAGCCGACACTGTTCTCCCTGCCAGTGGAGAATACGGAAAGGACAACGGATAAGGGAAATGCGGAAGCGGTTGCCGGCATCACCCCGGAAGAGGCACGCGAAATGGACGAAATCATACGCGGCGGAACGGATGCGCCGACGGCTGCCGAAACGGAGGCGGCTGTCCCGACAACGGAAAAGACGGGACCCGGCACCGCAACGGAAGAATCCTATGACCCGGAAGATGAAGTGTACCGCAGTCTGGACTGGGAAACGAACCCGCCCATCAACGGATTCTATGAAATGATGATGGACCTCACGCCGGAACGACGTGCGGAACTGCGCCGGCTGGGAAAGACGAAGATGGAGGCCAACACCGCCAGACAAGCGGCCGGAACAACGGAGGCGAAAAGAGAAAAAGCCGATGCGGGGAAAACGGCGGAAACGCAGGATACTACTGCTACGGTAGTCTATCCGGTGGAAAACGGATTCGAGGCGGAAAGGAAGCGCCGGATTGCGGAGGTGGAAGAAGCCATGCGCCGTGAGGAGACCGCCCTGACACCGGAAGAGAGGCAGCGCAAACGGGAGGAGGAAATGATGCCGCGCCCGTTCAAGGGCATACTGGAGCCGCACCTGAAGGACGGCTCGCTGGCATGGGAATACACGGCAGGCGTACGGTTCCAGGTGGGCGTGCTGAAGGATGTCACCCGCTACGGCGCCACATTCCAGCCGCTGGACATGGACGGGATGCAGGCACAGAAGGCACAGCTATACATAGACCTGCGCAACACCTACGAGCGGCTCTATGCCTACGAAGCGGAGAAGCACGAGAAGAACGAAATGCTGCGCCGCCACCTGAACACCTACTATGACGAGTTCGTGATGCGTTACGGCTGCCTGAACGCCAGGCAGAACGTGAAACTGCTGATGATGGACGCCTCCGGGCGCAACATGCTGGCACTGGAACGCAGCGAGGGCGGCACGATGGTGAAGGCGGACATATTCGACCGCCCCGTTTCCTTTTCGCAGGAAACGACCGTCACGGCAGAGTCGCCGGAGGAAGCCCTATCCGCCTCGCTCAACCGCTACGGCGGGGTGAACCTGCCGTATATGGAATCCCTGTGCGACATGGCACAGGCGGACATGCTGGAGGCACTGAAAGGCAGGGTGTACTACAACCCGCTGGTGGGGAACTACGAGATAGCCGACCGCTTCATCGCCGGGAACGTGGTAGTAAAAGCGAGGGAGGTGGAGGAATGGGTAAAGGGACACGAGGGGCACGGGATGATGCCGCAGGCACGGGAGGCTCTGGTGGCTTTACGCGAGAACATACCCGAACAGATCCCGTTTGAGGACCTGGACTTCAACTTCGGGGAACGGTGGATACCCACGGGCGTGTATGCTGCCTACATGAGCCGCCTGTTTGACACGGACGTGCGGATAAGCTACTCGGAGAGCCTTGACGAGTATTCGGTGGCGTGCGGCCACAGGACGATGAAAATCACCGACGAGTTTCTGGTGAAGGGATACTACCGCCACTATGACGGGATGCACCTGCTGAAACACGCCCTGCACAACACCTGCCCCGACATGATGAAGAAGGTCGGCGAGGACGAGAACGGGAACGACATAAAGGTGCGGGACAGCGAGGGCATACAGCTGGCGAACGCGAAGATTGACGAAATCAGAAACGGATTTACGGAATGGCTGGAAGAGCAGTCGCCGGAGTTCAAGAAACGGCTGACGGACATGTACAACAACAAGTTCAACTGCTTCGTACGACCGAAATATGACGGCTCGCACCAGAAATTTCCGGAACTGAACCTGAAAGGACTGGGAATCACAGACCTGTACCCCAGCCAGAAGGACTGCATCTGGATGCTGAAACAGAACGGCGGAGGAATAGCCGACCACGAGGTGGGAATCGGCAAGACGCTGATCATGTGCGTGGCAGCGCACGAGATGAAGCGTCTGGGGCTGGTGCACAAGCCGATGATTATCGGGCTGAAGGCGAATGTAAGGGAGATAGCCGAATGCTACCGCACGGCATACCCCAACGCAAGAGTGCTGTATGCCTCGGAAAAGGATTTTGCCGCATCCGGCAGGGTGCGCTTCTTCAACGACATACGGAACAACGACTGGGACTGTATCATCATGAGCCACGACCAGTTCGGGAAGATACCGCAGTCGCCGGAACTGCAGCAGCGGATATTGCAGGCGGAGCTGGATACGGTGGAGGAAAATCTGGAAGTGCTGCGCTCGCAGGGCAAGGATGTGTCGCGTGCGATGCTGAGGGGATTGGAGAAACGCAAGTTCAACCTGACAGCCAAGCTGGAGAAGGTGGAACACGCGATAAAGTCGAGGACGGACGATGTGGTGGACTTCAGGCAGATGGGCATCGACCATATCTTCGTGGACGAGTCGCACCAGTTCAAGAACCTGACGTTCAACACAAGGCATGACCGTGTGGCGGGTCTGGGCAACTCGGAAGGCAGCCAGAAGGCACTGAACCTGCTGTTTGCCATCCGCACCATCCAGGAGCGGACGGGAAAGGATCTGGGGGCGACGTTCCTGTCGGGCACGACCATCAGCAACTCGCTGACGGAGCTGTACCTGCTTTTCAAGTACCTGCGCCCGAAGGAGCTGGAAAGACAGGACATCCGATGCTTTGACGCATGGGCGGCAATCTTCGCCAAGAAGACGACGGATTTCGAGTTCAATGTGACGAACAACATCGTGCAGAAGGAGCGCTTCCGCTACTTCATCAAGGTACCGGAGCTGGCGGCGTTCTACAACGAGATAACGGACTACCGCACGGCGGAGGATGTGGGCGTGGACCGTCCGCACAAGAACGAGATACTGCACAACATACCGCCTACACCCGACCAGGAGTATTTCATCAAACAGCTTATGGAATTTGCCAAGACGGGCGATGCCACACTGCTGGGACGCGGGAAACTGTCGGAAACGGAGGAAAAGGCGAAGATGCTCATCGCCACGGACTACGCAAGGAAGATGGCACTGGACATGCGTATGATAGACCCGGAATATGAAGACCACCCGGACAACAAGGCGAGCCACTGCGCCAAGATGATAGCGGAGTATTACCACAGATACGACGCACAGAAAGGCACGCAGTTCGTATTCTCGGACTTGGGGACGTATCAGCCGGGCGGGTGGAACGTATATACCGAAATCAAGCGCAAATTAGTGGAGGACTACGGCATACCCGCCCATGAAATCCGCTTCATTCAGGAGTGCAAGAGCGAGAAGTCAAGGAAAGCGGTGATTGAGGCGATGAACGAGGGATATGTGCGCGTGCTGTTCGGCTCGACCTCGATGCTCGGTACGGGCGTGAACGCCCAGCGCAGGGCGGTGGCCATCCACCACCTGGACACGCCGTGGGTGCGACATGAAGTCGCATAGATAATTGTTGGAATGATACTTACGGGTATCAGCTTTAACCCGCTGTTCCGTCAGCGGTAGCCTACCGACCGATGCACCTTAATGTTGTATTAAGCGGTCGGGACGAAGTACACTTTCGCAAGACAAGACAGAACCGTGAGGGGAAGTCAAGTACGGTTAGTATCATACCGTAGAGTGGCGAGGCTGGATAGTATGGTTAGCGCAAGCGAACTGTTAGTAAACTTCGTAATGTCACGAAAGAGTGTAAGATACTGGCACACTCTACCCAAAAGGGAAGCGGTCGGTTAATCCTCTCCATGGTAGGATTACACGGATATAAGCACCGCCGGAGGATGAGACAGAACCTAACCTATCCGTTAGTTATCTATGTGGAACATGGTAAGCCTGTATATCTCCTATCATGTAAAAATGACAGGTAAGCTGACAGCAATGAAAGCCGAATGGTGTGCAGGTATAAGATAACAGAAAAAGCGAATGCCGTTCTGTAATGGAGCGGATACGGATTGAACCGACATCACGGGCTGATGTGGGCGACATCATCCGACACGAAAGTGGGCAGACTTCTGTGACGACATTAGGTAGGCAATCAAACCGAATGTTGTCAAATGGTGATTCTTTACAATTAACTTTTAGAACTTTCAAAAGGAGGAAAGCAAATGAACGAAAACAAGACATCGTGTGCGCCTGCTGACAATCAGCAAACACTTTGGGACAGAATAGACTGGACTAAAGCGGAGTTGGCTGTCAGAAAGCTACAAGCACGAATTGTAAAGGCTCAGAAGGAAGGCAGATACAACAAGGTGAAAGCCTTGCAGTGGACGCTGACCCACTCTTTTTACGCAAAAGCCTTAGCCGTAAAGAGAGTTACTTCTAACGGAGGTGGCAACACCCCCGGAGTGGACATGGAAACATGGGAGAAACCCGAAGCAAAAACACAAGCGATAAGCGAACTCAAACGCAGAGGCTACCAGCCGAAGCCATTGAGAAGAGTCCACATCAAAAAGAGTAATGGCAAACTGCGACCGTTGGGAATACCGACAATGAAAGACAGAGCCATGCAAGCACTCTACCTTATGGCATTAGAACCAGTGTCGGAAACAACAGCCGACTCACGTTCATACGGTTTCCGCAAGGAACGCCGCTGTATGGACGCGGTAATGCAATGCCATAACATTCTCCGAAAAGGCTATTCTCCCGAATGGATTCTGGAGGGTGACATAAAGGGGTGCTTCGACCATATCAGCCATGAATGGCTGCTTGCCAACATCCCTATGGACAAGGCAATACTCCGAAAATGGTTGAAATGCGGCTATATCTTCAACAAACAGATGTTCCCGACAGAGGAGGGAACGCCACAAGGTGGCATTATCTCTCCCACGCTTGCCAATATGACATTGGACGGATTGCAGAAAGTCCTTGCAGAGAAATATAAACGAGTTAGAATCAAAGGTAAGTTATATTCGCCAATGGTGAATCTTGTCCGTTACGCTGATGACTTTATAATTACCTGCGAGAACCGTGAAACACTTGAAAAGGAAATCAAGCCATTGGTAGCCGACTTTATGTCTGAAAGAGGTCTGACCTTATCAGAAGAAAAGACGGTGATAACCAATATTCGTGACGGTTTCGATTTTCTCGGTTTCAACATCCGCAAATTCGGCAATGAAATATTGACCAAGCCGACCAAGAAAGCCGAAAAACGCTTTATGGAGAATATCCGTAAGGTGACAAAAGGTCATAAGGGTTGCAAGCAGGAATCATTAATCAGGATGTTGAATGCTAAAATCCGAGGATGGGGAGCATATTATCAGCATGGGGCGACACGTGATTCTTTTCACAGAATCGACCATCAGATATTTCTCGCCTTGTGGCAATGGGCTAAACGCCGTCATTCCAAGAAAGGGAAACAGTGGATAAAAGACCGCTATTGGCACAATATCCGAGGGAACAGCTGGACTTTTGCGGCTAAGTTCAAGAAATCAAACGGCAAAGAAGACCAACTTACCTTGTTGAAACTGGCATCTTCGTTTCCTTTTCTGCAATATACGCAGATAAAGGGGGACATGAATCCGTTTGACGCAGACTGCCGCCTGTACTTCAATAAAAGAATGAAGTCAAAGATGCTTGTGACGCTGAAAGGACGTAAATCCCTGCTTTACCTATGGGAAAAGCAAGGTCGGAAATGTCCGATATGTGGTGAACCGATTGACACGCATAAGGCATGGAATGTAATGCCGACCGTACAAGACGGACGGAAATGCAATCTGTTGGTTCATGATGAATGTTTCAAATTATCCCGTAAAAACAATGGAAACAAGAAGTAGGATGAGCCGGTCTCTGCACACGAACAGAGACTTTGAAAAGCTTGAGCCGTATGAGGGGAAACCCTCACGTACGGTTCTGAGGGGGGAAGAGGGCAGTAATGCCCTTGACCTACCCGAT
>ENA-UEOY01000762-UEOY01000762.1-human-gut-metagenome-genome-assembly--contig:-NODE-762-length-13327-cov-59.674566_pt1 | contig 13327 bp, 9 predicted proteins | sample MGYA00242892_ERZ507900 | MGnify/ENA primary metagenome ERZ507900 (study PRJEB26167, sample SAMN06115427) | human gut metagenome | host: Homo sapiens | place: China:Henan | collected 2015-04-15 | study...
CATAACTTTTGCTGATTTTCTTTCCGGCAAAGATATAAATTTATCGGATTTACCCCTCAGATTATTACGTTGACCCAATTTCTTTATTCTTTCTCCAGTAATATATCCAGCCATATATATCGGCTAATGCCCATCCGATAGGGATTGACCACCAGATGCCGTGTACACCAATGGAAGGGATGGCGGCCAGTGCATAGGCTAATACTACTCGGGTTCCTAAAGAGAGAATCGTTAAAATAATGGACATTTCTGGTTTGCAGACGGCTCTGTAGAATCCGTACCATAAAAATAAATATCCAATACCGAGGTAAAAACTGCCTTCTATCCGCAAGTATTCAGTACCTATACGGATAATTTCCGTTTCTTCTGGAGAAATGAAGATTTGCATCAGTTGTGGTGCAAACAGGAAGATGGCCAGTGAGAGAAGCAGGCAGAAGAGAGTGGTTATTCCAAATGCACTTTTTATACCTTTCAGAATGCGGGCATTTTTGCCGGCTCCGTAGTTTTGTGCAGTGAAAGTAGAGAAGGCGTTCCCGAAATCTTGTACAGGCATATAGGCGAACGAATCAATCTTTACGGCAGCTGTAAAAGCGGCCATGACGGCTGTACCGAAGCTGTTGACCAGACCTTGAACCATGAGGATTCCAAAATTCATGACAGATTGCTGTACGCAAGTCAGTGAGGCGTATGAGAAGACTTGTTTCATGAGCTGCCTGCTGACCTTGAAATCCTTTCTGGAGAGTCTGGTTTCTGGAACCTTTTTCCAGCAATAGAAGCATAAGCCAATGGCCGAAACTGCTTGGGAAATGATGGTCGCAGCCGCAGCTCCTTCTATTCCGTAATGAAGTTTTACAATAAACCATATATCCAGCATAATGTTTAATACCACGGAAATGGCTAAATAAATAAGAGGAGTCAGTGAATTACCCAATGCACGTAAGAGATACGCGTAGTAATTATAAAGATAAACAAACCAGATTCCCATAAAAATGATTTTCAGGTAGTCGTAGGTCATATCCTGCAACTCCTGTGGAGTTTGCATGAGGGTGATAATATCTTGTATATAGTAGCAGGAGAAGGCGAATATAATCAGTGTGGAACTTCCTGTAATCAGCAGGGAAGCAGCTTGTGTACGTCGCAGGCTTTCGTAATCTTTTGCTCCGTAACGCATGGAGAACAATGCGCTGCATCCCATGCATAATCCGATGAAGATGGAGGTGATAAAGACCATGAGTGTGTATGAAGAACCCACAGCAGCTAAGGCTTTTGCGCCCAATGTCTTTCCGATGATGAATGTATCGGCAATATTGTATCCTTGCTGGAGCAAGTTTCCTAAAATAAGTGGATAGGCAAGGTTGAGCATGCTTTGTGTGATACTTCCTGAAGTAAGATCCTGCGTGCGACTGGTCTGCATAATTTAAGCATACAATTTAAAAGTGTGTTTGTGTTGGCACCTAAATAGTTATTCTTCAAAATAATCCGTATCGATTTTTTTAAGTTCATATAGTACCTTAGTAGAAACTCCTAAATTATAGGTTATCATTAAATCTGCTAATTTTTTACCGTCAATTTTGGCTATTTTTACGTTAGATGGATTATATTCTAAAGCCTCACGAGTAAAAGAAGAGGTGGTTATAAAAACTCCTTTTCTTCCACTTTGACCAGCTAATGCTCCAACAAAACTTTGGAGTTCTCTTCTGCCAACATTATTGCCAATTTGCCATCTTTTTGCTTGAATGTGAATAACATCTAATCCCAATTTATCTTCGTCAATGATTCCGTCAATTCCACCGTCTCCAGTTCTTCCAGTGATTTTACCAGCTCCATATCCCATTTTTACAAGTAAATCTACAACCAGTCTTTCAAAAAATTGAGGGGATTGTTGAAGTACTTTCTCTAATATTTCTTCAGATAAATTTGATTGGAGTTGTTTATATGTCGAATCAAGGATTTCTTCAGGAGTTTGTTCTGTGAATGATGGCTGTAAGCTTTTTATATTGTTATTATCATTATTTCCTTTTGTGGAACCTTGTTTCATAAACTCAAGAAATTGATCATAACGATATAAAATATCATTATTAATAATCGTAGGATGTTCTGCTAGTAAATTAACTCCTTCTTGGGTAATTTGATACTTACCACGAGAGATAACTTTAACTAGTCCAGCTTTCTCTAGATAAAATCTTGCCCAAGATACCCTATTAGAAATAATTGTTTGTTTACCACTCGGTAATAATTCTGATTTTTCTTCTTCAGTTAGCTCTAATGTAACTGATAATTTTTCTACGCACTCTTTAGATGTGTGAACTTGATTATCGCTAAGTAACTGCAGAAGAGGCAGCATACATTCTTGATAGTTGGGTATCATTGTGTTATTTTATTGTTGTTTTAATTTAATTTCAGCTTCTAATAATAGAACTTTTCTTGTTCTTTTTTGATTATTCTATTATTAGGTGTATTGAATATTTTTATGGAAGGCTTTATTCAATGTTTTAGTACAAAATTAATTTGTTTGTTATAAATATCAAACAGATAACATCATGTTTTACCTTTCTGAAAATAGTATTTTGAGCAGGTTTTTAATAAATGAATTGTTGAAAAAAATAGAGGAATTAGCCTTAAACTTTAAATTAAATGGCTAATTCCTCTATTTTGTGCGCCTGATAGGACTCGAACCTACACGTCTCACGACACCAGATCCTAAGTCTGGCGCGGCTACCAATTACGCCACAGGCGCATGCAGAAATATGTATTTCTGTTTTGCGAGGGCAAAGATAGGAAGAATTTTCATATTCTCCAAATACTGCACCTTAATTCTTTAACTTTTTGATGGCGGTTTCGATGATAGTATCTTTTCCTTGCTGCATGTCTTCGCTGGTCATATCTACTTTTACATCCGGTTCGATACCGAATTCCAGCTGGTTCATGTCGGGGTCGAACATCGGGCTGGCAGAGAAACGGATAGACCATCCGTTGGGAATTTCTGAGCTGAAGGGGAGACCTGAGCCTCCTCCGGTGGTATCTCCCATAGTCGTTACATTGGGGAATTGACGCATGGTGTTCACAAAGTCGTTTGTGGCACTGTAAGAACGGCGATTGGTTAATACCACTGCCTTCTTCTGCCAGCGGATACTGTTGGACGGTTCCTGATATACAGGTTCAGGGTCCGAGAAATCATTATGGCCTGGACCTGTTTTATGACGGATGTAGCCGACCAGTACTTTCTCATTTGTAAACCGTGCGGCCAGTTTCTGTGCTGTAGTCAGGTTGCCTCCTCCGTTATTGCGTACATCGATAATCAGTCCGTCGCAAATCTCCAGTTTCTTCAGCATCTGGTCCAGGTTTCCGTCGCCGATACCGTCGGAGAAACTTTCACAATAGATGTAACCGATGTTATTTTCCAGAATCTGGTAGGTCAGTCCGGAGGTAATGATGTAATCCTTTTTCAGGTAGTTGCTCTGGATGCTGTCGCTGAAATTCCGTGGATAAGCATCGAACCATTCCCGGTATTGCGATGTACCCAGTGAACTGCTCAGGTTGACGTGTCCGTCTCTTAATTCATTGATCATTTCCGACAAGACTTCGAAAAGTGACTCCCAGCTCATGGAGGAAGAAATACGTTTGGCATAGCGGGCATGCACTTCATCCCAGTCCAGTCCATACGTCTCGTGCTTATAGTCCAAAAAGCAATATTGCTCATCGATGATTTTCCAGAGCGATTCAAAGTTGGCTTCCGGAGAATTGCCCTGAATGTCTTCCCGTATGCAGGAAGAGAACATGCAGCAGAACAGTGTCAGCAGAAGGCTATATAAGTAGCAATGATAAATCCGTTTCATATCAATAAGGCGTAACGTTTGAAGGCATGGAAATACGGTTCTTCCCTTTCAGCAGGTAGAAGTTTTTCACGATGCCAATCATGAAATCGTGTGAATAAGTATGGTATTTCAGGTGGTTGACTTTCGCTTGCTGGAGGTCGCAGATGTATCCTACGCGCATGGTGACTTTTCGGATAGGGAAATCAAGTGTCAGCATCTGTCGGAGCGACGGGTTGTTATGAAGCGAAGTGAACAGCACGTTCTTTCCTTTGTGTCCCAAGGAAAACATTTCGTAGTATGACTGTCCGAATTCCGGAGAGAACATGGCTCCCAACAGCGGAAGATTGGCCTGATAGCGTGCTACCAGCGGATAGTTTCCGATACGGAACTTGTAGATGGCCATTCCGGATATACCTACACTTCCGTATGCCTTTGCCTGTGCCGGGTTGTTGGAATTGCGTGTGTTGTACACGAATCCCCCGTTCAGGTCAATCATCGGGCCTACCAGCAGTTTCAGTTGTTCGTTCAGGCGAAACTGATAGTGCAGTGCATAGGTCCAGTTTACAAGTCCGGCATACATATTGGCGGTCTGGCTTGGATTATGTGTATACGATACATTGGCCTGCAACAGATTCTGGGCCGAAACGTTTCCGTTCATTAACCGGGTCATACGCATGTTTTCGCGCAGGATACGAATCTCCGGTCCTTTGTATTCCAAGGGGGAAAGGTATGTATCGAGCACGTTGCTCATTCCCGCTCCATAGAGTACGGAGCGCATTACGTAACGTGTGGCACGCAGGCTGTCTTCTTGTGCGTGAAGCGAAAAAGCAGCCCAGCATGCGCAAAGTATAAGGTAAATTCGTAGTTTCATACGGCTTTAAAAGAGTTTCATTTGTCCGTCGTCTTCCTGGCTTTCATCTTCCTCCATGCCGTCTTCTTCCTTTTCTGGCTCTTCCGGCTCCGATTCCGGCATGCGGGTTGGTTCCAGTTCCGTAATTTGGCCGACGGTATAAGTTGTCAGTCGCTTACCCTTTGCCTTGAAGCTCTTCACGCCTACAAAGTCACTTGCCTCCAGGATAAGTGCCTCGCGGAAGCTGTCGTGTCCGCCAAAGTCCACCTGGATACGCGGGTATACCTGACAGGTCAGCAGGATAAGTTGCGTATGCTTGTTGTCTCCCAGGAAATTCTGCTTTTTGGTTGTCGCTTCGAAGGTGAAGCGTTTCAGGTACGGATAATTCTGCTGGTCGGCATCATAGAGCACAGCTGTCCATACCTTGTCAGGATTGAACTTCTCGATGCAGAGAATTTCCGGATCGTAATGGTTGCTCAAATCGAAGTTGGTAGTATAGAATTCTCCGTTCTTGTGTACCACTAAGATGCTGTCCTCGCTTTGGAATTCTCCCAGGTATTGTCCTCTTCCATCGTAATTGAGTCGGAGCACATCGTGGTCGAACCACACCTTTCTGCCTCCGAGCGTAGAGCCGCCTCGCTGTTTCAAAGAAATCTTGTGTACCTCAGCTTTGGTCAGCAAGTTACCCATGGATTGTTTCCCCTTGATGTTGATGGTACTGAAATCTCTTTCAAACGTAGGCTTCTTGATGCGGGGCGTAGGACGCAGCACTACACGGATGACTTCAGCCTCTCCATTCGGATTGGCGGTGAAGTACACGATTTTAGAACCCGGAGTACCTTGCGTTACGTCGTATTCCCTGTCACGAATGATGGAAGTGACATTGAAACGTTTGATATAATAATAACCTTCCTTTCCGTCACGGTAGATGACGTTATAGATGGTACGCTTGTCGTTTTTCTTGAATACGTTGACGTACAAGATGTTCTTTCCGACGAACAATTTGTCGGACACGCGAACAATCTTGTATTTACCGTCTTTGTAGAAGATGATTACATCGTCGATGTCGGAACAGTTGCATACATATTCGTCTTTCTTCAGTCCGGTACCGATGAAACCTTCTTCACGGTTGATATACAGTTTTTCGTTGGCTTCGGCCACCTTGGTAGCTACGATAGTATCGAAGTTGCGTATTTCCGTGCGGCGCGGGAAGTTCTTACCATACTTCTCTTTCAGGCGTTGATACCAATCGATGGTATATTCCGTGATGTGCGCCAGGTGATTGTCTATCTCTTCCAGTTCCGCTTTCAGGCGTGCGATGAACTCATCCGCCTTGTCTTTGTTGAACTTCAGGATACGCGCCATCTTGATTTCCATCAGGCGGAGAATGTCTTCCTTGGTCACTTCGCGTACGAACTGCGGATAGTAAGGCGTCAGGCGTTCGTCGATGTGCTCGCAAGCCGCATCCATGGAGTCAGCCCGTTCGAACTGCTTGTCTTTATAGATACCTTCCTCGATGAAGATTTTTTCCAGCGAAGCAAAGTGCAAGGTTTCCAGTGTTTCGTCCCGTTGTATCTCCAGTTCCTTGCGTAACAGTGCCAGCGTATTGTCGACCGACTTCTTCAGCACCTTGCTCACTGAAAGGAAATGAGGCTTCTTGTTGTCGATGACGCAGCAGTTGGGTGAGATGTTCACCTCGCAGTCTGTAAAGGCATACAAGGCATCCAGTGTCTTGTCGGACGATACACCAGGAGTAAGGTGTACTAAGATTTCTACCTTTCCGGCCGTGTTGTCGTCCACCTTTCTTACCTTGATTTTTCCCTTCTCGATGGCTTTCAGGATGGAGTCAATCAACGAAGACGTAGTCTTTCCGTAGGGGATTTCACTGATACAAAGTGTCTTGTTGTCAATCTTGGAGATTTTGGCACGTACGCGTACTACGCCCCCTCGCTCGCCGTCGTTGTAGCGTGACACATCAATCGAACCACCCGTCTGAAAATCCGGATAAAGCTGGAACTCTTCTCCGTGCAGGTAGGCGATGGCTGCATCGCACAGTTCATTGAAGTTATGTGGAAGAATCTTGGAGGAAAGTCCCACGGCAATACCTTCTACCCCCTGGGCCAGCAGCAGCGGGAATTTGACCGGCAGTGTGACCGGCTCTCGGTTTCTGCCGTCATAGGAAGCCTGCCATTCAGTCGTTTTCGGGTTGAACACCACATCCAGCGCAAACTTGGAAAGCCGGGCTTCGATGTAACGGGGAGCAGCTGCACTGTCGCCCGTCAGGATGTTACCCCAGTTTCCCTGGCAGTCAATGAGTAAGTCCTTTTGTCCCAATTGTACAAGGGCATCCCCGATAGAAGCATCTCCGTGAGGGTGGAACTGCATGGTGTGTCCCACAATGTTGGCCACCTTGTTGTAGCGTCCGTCGTCCAGCCGTTTCATGGAGTGGAGAATACGTCGCTGCACCGGTTTCAATCCGTCGTTGATATGGGGTACGGCACGTTCCAGGATAACGTACGAAGCATAGTCCAGAAACCAGTTCTGGTACATGCCACTCAACTGGTGCTTTACTGCCTCGTCAGTGGTCGATACCGGTTTGTAGTCAGAGTGTTCTTCTTTCTCGGGCAAGTTTGCCATTTCCTTTTCGTCCTTGTCAAAAGTATCTTCGCTCATATTAAAATGGTTCCTATGTAAAGAGATTCGGGCAAAGTTACTGAATAATTCTGTGTGGCGGAAATAATTGACTTACAATTCTTACCTATGAAAAGGGCATTTTTGAAGAAATTTCTTGGTGTAAATACCTCGACACGTACGTGACGAGATGTTGACACGAAGGTGACGAGACCTTGACACGAACGTGATGAGGGCTTCGCACGTACGTGTCGAGGTAAGATGGCAAGCACGTTTGGGCTTATTGCTGCTTGCGGTAGCTGCGTATGGCCCATGCATAGAGCAGAAGGGCAAAGGACGAAAGTACGGAAAGCTGGAAACCGATGTCACAGATGCCGCTTCCCTTCAGGTAGACCATGCGCATGATTTCCATAAAGTAGCGCAACGGATTGAAGTAGGTGATGCCTTGTGCCCACTCCGGCATGCTGCTGATGGGGGTAAACAGTCCGCTCATCAGGATGAAAATCAGCATGCAGAACCACATGACGAACATGGCCTGCTGCATGGTGGAAGAGTAATTGGATATGACCAGCCCCAGTCCCGACATGACCAGTGCGAAAATCAGGGTGGCCAGGTAAATGGTCAGTACGTTTCCTGCCGGAGTTAATCCGTACACCAGCCAGGCCAACAGCATGCACAGGTTCAGTACCACAAACCCGATGGCCCAATAAGGCAACAGTTTGGCAAGGGTGAAGGTAAAGCGGCTGACCGGACTCACGTTGATTTGTTCGATGGTACCCGCTTCCTTTTCACTTACTACGTTCAGGGCAGGCAGAAAGCCACAGAGCAGGACCAGTATCATGGTCATCAGTGCAGGAACCATGAATACTTTATAGTTCAGGTAAGGATTGAAACGGTAGCGGACAGAATCTTGCGAAGAAGACGGATTGAGTATCTGTTGCAGGTAAGCGCTGCCCAGTCCGCCCTTTGTACCGTTGACGGTATTGACTGCAATGAGTGCCGCTGGACTTTGTCCGTTGGCTTGCGCTTTCTCAAAGCCGCGTGGAATTTCCAGCAGCATGTCGGCCTGGTCTTTCTCGATGGCTTGCAGGCCTTGTGCGTAGGACGGAGGAAGTGCCGTCAGTTGAAAATAACGGGAAGCTTCGATACGGTGTACTAGCCTTTCGGAAGAAGGACTGCGGTCGTTATCGATGACGGCAATGCGCAGGTTCTCTATTTCCAGTGTGGCGGCCCAGGGCATAACCAGCATCATCATGCAGGGGAAAAGCAGGATGAGGCGGGGCAGGAAACTGTTGCGTTTCAACTGCTTGAATTCTTTTTCTATCAGGTAACGTAACATCATAGGCTTGGCGGTTTATTCCAGTCGGTTCTTAAACTTGCGGGCAGTAGCCGTAATCAGTACCACTGCCATGAGACACATCACTACCACTTCTTTCCATACATATACCAGTGGTACACCCTCAATCATCAGCCGGCGGACGGTTTCTACGTACCAGCGTGCGGGAATAAGGCAGGAGAGGACCTGCAGAATGCCTGGCATACTTTCTATCGGGAAGATAATGCCCGACAGGATAATGGTGGGTATCATCAGTACCATGGCCGACACTAACAGGGCAGCTACTTGCGTATGAGTGATGCAGGAGATAAGCAGTCCCAATGCCAGGGATACGAAAATGAACAATAGGGATACTCCCAACAGGGCAGGCAGGCTTCCGGCTATCGGTACGTCGAGCACAAAGACGGAGAGCAGCAGGATGGTCGTCAGGTTCAGCAGGGAAAGCACGAAATAGGGAACTGCCTTCGACAGAATGATGAACAGCGGGTTGACGGGAGAGACCAGCAGGACTTCCATCGTGCCTGTTTCCTTTTCGCGTACGATGGAGATGGAGGTCATCATGGCACAAATCAGCATCAGAATCAATCCCATGACTCCCGGTACAAAGTTATAGGCGCTCTTCATCTGCGGGTTATAGAGCAGTTTATTGTACACCATGACAGGCTGCTTATCCGGTTGTGAATAGGCTGGGGTGGTTGTAGCTTGCCGGATGGTTTGTAGGGCTTGTCTCAGAATTGTCTGGGCATACGTACTCCGTGTGACGGCCAGGTTCGGGTCGGTGGCATCGGCTAAAATCTGTATCTCTTCCGAATCGAAACGCAGGCGATGCAGGTCGGAGGGAAAGACTACAGCCAGTTCTATGAGGTTGCGTCGGAACAGCCGTTCGATTTCGTCGGGAGACTGGACGACATATTTCACCGTGAAATACTCGCTGGCATCCAGTTGTTCCATCACTTTCCGTACATCCGTCTGGAGGGAAGGTGTAAGGATGGCAGTCTGTACATTGCGCACTTCGGTCGAGATGGCAAAGCCGAAAAGGATAATCTGTACAATCGGCATGCCTATCAGTATCAGCATGGTACGCCGGTCGCGCAGGATATGGTGAAATTCTTTTCTGACAAAAGCGATAAACTGTTTCATGGCTGTTCTGTTTGCGTGTGAGTAAAGGCATGTTCTCCTCGTTGGGCTTCACGTGCTAATTTTTGGAAGACTTCGTCCATGTCTCGGGCATTAAAACGGTATTTCAGTCCGTCGGGAGTATCCAGTGCCCGAATATGTCCGGCCACCATCATGGAGATACGGTCGCAATATTCAGCTTCGTCCATGTAGTGCGTCGTGACAAAAATGGTAATCCCCTGGTCGGCGGCCTGATAAATCAGCTCCCAGAACTGACGGCGGGTAGCCGGGTCGACTCCTCCGGTCGGTTCGTCCAGAAAAACCAGTTCTGGACGGTGGAAGATGGCTACCGAAAAGGCCAGTCGTTGCTTCCATCCTAAAGGCAGCGAACGGACCAGGGTATGCTGCTCTTCGTAAAGCCCGATGCGCTGTAAGGTTTCTTCCGTACGCTTGCTGATTTCCTTGGCATTGACGCCATAGATACCTCCGAACAGACGAAGATTTTCGCGTACGGTCAGGTCTTCATAAAGTGAAAATTTCTGGCTCATGTAGCCGATTCGTTTTTTGATTTCCTCACTTTGTGTCCGTACGTCAAACCCCATCACTTCCGCCTTTCCTTCGGAGGGGAGACTGAGCCCGCACAAGATGCGCATGGCGGTAGTCTTTCCGGCCCCGTTGGCCCCTAGGAAGCCGAAGATTTCTCCCCGTTGTACAGAAAATGAAATGTGGTCGACAGCCGTGAACGAGCCGAACCGTTTGACGAGGTTGTCCACCTGGATAATGGGCGGAGTATGTTTATCGACGGCTTTTCGTTGCAGGCCGGGAGGGCATAGAATCTCGCTGAACTGCTTCAGTATGGCTTCCGGACGGTCGATGCCTTTAATTTCTCCCTCGTAAAGAAACGCCACCCGGTCGCATCGCAAGGCTTCGTCCATGAAAGGAGTGGATACGACAAGGGTAATGCCTTCCTGCCGGAGGTAGGCTAACATCTCCCAGAACTCCCGGCGTGAAACGGGGTCTACGCCGGTGGTCGGTTCGTCCAGAAAGAGGACTTTCGGAGCGTGAACCAGTGCACAACACAAAGCCAGCTTCTGCTTCATTCCTCCCGACAATGCACCTGCCCGACGCTGCTTGAAGGGGGCAATCTGTTCATAAATGACGCGTATCCGTTCGTAGTTTTCTTCAACGGTCGTATGAAATACGGTGGCAAAGAAACGCAGGTTTTCTTCTACCGTGAGGTCCTGATACAGAGAGAAGCGCCCCGGCATGTAACCTACGCTCTGCCGTATCGTACGGAAGTCGACCCGTACATCCGCATCCAGTACCCGGGCACTTCCCTGGTCCGGTAGCAGCAAGGTGGTTAGGATGCGGAACAGGGTACTTTTCCCTGCTCCGTCCGGACCGATGAGGCCGAACAGTTCTCCTTGCTTTACGCTGAAGGATACATCGCGCAGGGCTTGTACCTTTCCGTAGCTTTTGCTTACATGACTGACTTCTATGAGGTTTTTCATGTCACTCTCGGTTTTCAGAATTTGACTTTCCCGTACATGCCTAGTTTGATGTGTCCGTCGTTTTCGACGGCTATTTTGACGGCATATACCTGGTTGGCCCGTTCATCGTTGGTCAGGATGGTTTTGGGCGTAAATTCCGCTTCCTCGGAAATCCAGACTATCTTGCCGGGATAATTCCTGAGTTGCGCATTGCCGAAATCGGCAAAAACGGTGACTTCGTTACCTAATTTCACCAACTCCAACTGTGAAGAGGTGAGGTATGCCCGCAGGAAGATGTGCTCCATATCGGCTATCTTGAACAGCGATTTTCCTACTGTAGCCAGTTCACTGGGTTCGGCATACTTTGCTAAGATGGTTCCGTTGATGGGAACGGTGATATGGCATTTTTTTAATTGGTCTTCCACTTGTGCCACCTGGATGGCGACAGATGAACTTTGTTCCGTCAGGCTGGCAGTGGTATTGCCCAACGAAGAAAGTTGCGCTTCCAGTTGCCGGTTGAGTACCGCCAACTGTGAATCCCAGTCATCCAGTTGTTTGCGGTTGGCAGCCTGTGCTTTAAGCAGATTCTCCACCCGGTCGCGTTCCCGCTGTGCTGTAGCAATTTGTGCTTTTGTGGCAGCTATTTGCCGGTGGATGTCGGGGCGCTGGCTCTCCACCGATTTCATCTGTGCCTCCAGTTGTCGTTTCTTCAAATAAAGCTGCACCGTATCAATCAGTCCTACTTCGGTTCCTTGCGTAAAGTGCATACCTTCTTCCGCATTCAGGTAAAAAAGTTTCCCGGTAGCTTCGGAAGATACCACGATTTCTGTTGCTTCGAAGGTGCCGGTAGCATCAAATTCGTCTTTGGAACCGCAGGCAGTCAGGCATATCAGTAGCAGAGCTTGAAATACATATCTTTTTTTCATACGCTTGAGTATTTTAGGGTGAAACGGGTTAGTTGGTCAGGTGTTTTCTTTGGTGTAGATGCATGAGCAATTGCACTTCATGTACGGCATCAGCAGAGCTTCACCCAGTGTTGTGCCCAGTTCCGAGAAATGGCGAGCCAGATTCTGGCTGTTGACAGTAAAGACCTTCCGAATCAGAGAATAGCCGTTGGAATGAATACCGCTGGACGGGAGTGCAATCAGGACATCCCCTTCCTTCTGGGTGTTCAAATCCAGAACCTTCTTCTTATCCACCAGACCAACTGCAAAACCAGCCACATCGTATTCATCGACCGGATAGAAGCCCGGCATTTCAGCGGTTTCGCCGCCAACTAATGCACAGCCAGCCTGTACGCAGCCTTCTGCCACACCGGAAACAATTTCTGCAACCTTTTCCGGAACATTCTTGCCCAATGCAATATAGTCCAGGAAGAACTGCGGCTTTGCACCACAGCAAATAATATCATTGACGCACATTGCCACGCAGTCAATGCCGATGGTGTTGTGTCTGTCCATCAGGAATGCGATTTTCAGCTTTGTACCAACGCCGTCTGTACCGGAAACGAGTACTGGATGTTCCATGCCGGTTACGTCCAGTTCATACAGTCCGCCGAAACCGCCGATGCCGGTCAGCACATTGTCTGTCATGGTGCGTGCGATATGTTTCTTCATTAAGTCGACTGCTCGATAGCCAGCTGTTACGTCAACACCGGCTTTTTTGTAGCTTTCTGAGTAGCTCTTCATGCTTTTTGATTCCTCCACGGCAATTATTCGCCGATTTTACTTTCAAATTTGTCTTTTGGCATTTCTTTCGGCACTGCAATCGGATATGTTCCATCAAAACAGCCCGTGCAGAACCAATCCTCCTCCTGTAAATCCGGAGAAGTCAGGGATTTTACGCCCTTTAAGCTCAGATATCCGAGAGAATCTGCTCCAATATAGGAACAGATTTCCGGTATCGTCATCTGGCAGGCAATCAGGTTTTCCCGGCTGTCAATATCCACGCCGAAATAGCAAGGGTTGGTAAACGGCGGACACGAAATCCGCATATGCACTTCCTTTGCCCCTGCTTCCCGCAATAAGTTTACAATCCGCTTACAGGTCGTTCCTCTGACAATGCTGTCATCTACCAGAATGACCCGTTT
>ENA-UEOY01000796-UEOY01000796.1-human-gut-metagenome-genome-assembly--contig:-NODE-796-length-12974-cov-3.350236_pt1 | contig 12974 bp, 9 predicted proteins | sample MGYA00242892_ERZ507900 | MGnify/ENA primary metagenome ERZ507900 (study PRJEB26167, sample SAMN06115427) | human gut metagenome | host: Homo sapiens | place: China:Henan | collected 2015-04-15 | study...
GATCAACACAGACCTTCAGGCTTATTAATTTTGACGAAGCCCTAATCAAAGGACAATAGTCACTTTATAGCCATACTTTTCTCAAACGCTTCGAGAGACATGCCAAGCGCTTTGGAGCGCTCCCACATCCAAATCAGAAGAAGTCGTTCGATCGTAACTTGTTTAAGCATTTCCCGATTGACATCAGGATAAAAGGCAACCGCCCCGCGCAGCGACTCAAAAAAAGTACGAATACAAATTACTCGCGCTTCAAGCAGTTCCCTCGGCACATTATCCATAGAGCAGGATGGATCCTGATGGATAAGTGCCACCACATGCTCAACAATGCAGCGGTTAGCCGCCGCCATGATTTTGTGTACGCCTGGATTAACAAGTGCCTCCCCTGCTACAGAAATGGCTAGCAGCAGGCTGTCAGGATCCAGATATGCGTCGGCCATCAGCTCAAGATGCCTTCGCAACATGGATTTATAGTCCTCCTCTGGCAACGGCTCAATCTTTTGAGAAACAACCATAAGGAAGCGACTCTTTTCGCGCTCTACAAGCGCTTCAATAATCGCTTCCTTGTTTTGGAGATAGTTGTAGAGATTGCCAAGGCTCTTACCACTTTCTTTCGCAATATCACGCAGCTTTAACTGATGAAGGCCATTTCTCTTCACCAGTCGTTCTGCCGCATCAACGATTTCTCGCCGATGCTGTTCGGCAAGTCGCTCCGTCCGTTCCTGATCGGCAACGGGGCTCACTTCTCTGCGCCCTCAGTGGTTTTAGCGGGTTCAGGCAGCTCAGTACCACCGCCTAATACCTTGTAGAGCGTTACAAGACTGGATGCACGTGAGAGTTCAGCCGTAATCACAGCCTGCTGAGCAGATACCTTGGTACGCTGAGCATCAAGGACCTCTGTATAGGCCGCAGCACCGTGTTTGTAACGAGCACTGGAAAGTTCAAAAGCCTGTGAAGCCGCATCCGCAAATTCACGGCGTTCTTTGAGCTCCCGCTCGACCGTACCTTCAGTCGCAAGGGCATCGGCGACTTCTTGGAAAGCCGTCTGAATGCTCTTTTCATAGGTTGCAACAGCGATCTTTTCCTGCACTTCTGCGGAACGCAAGTTCGCAAGATTACGACCGCCAGTAAAGATCGGAATCGAAATGCTAGGCGTAAAGCTCCACAGCCCCGTATTCGCACCAAAAAGGTCAGACAAGTGAGCTGAAGCACTGCCAGCGTTAGCCGTAAGCGAAATGCTTGGGAAGAAGGCCGCGCGCGCCGCACCGATATTGGCATTAGCGGAAATCATGCCGCGTTCTGCAGAAATAATATCAGGGCGATTCAGAAGGACTTCACTCGGCAATCCTGCGGGCAATGTCGCTGGAAGAGTTGCGGCGAGCTCTACCCCAGAGGGCTGTAACTCATCAGGAACTTTAGAGCCCACGAGCAGTTCGAGTGCATTTTTGCTTTGCGCCACTGCGCGAACATAGGTAGTAATCGCAGCTCTGGCACTCGCCACTGTTGTGCGAGCTTGCTCGTAATCGAGGCGGCTCGCAGCACCATATTTGTAACTTTCTCCCACCAAACGGAAGCTTTCCTCTTGGCTGGCAAGCGTTTCTTTCTGTAAGGCAAGCTGTTCGCGGTTGGCGCCAAGAGTCAACCACGCCAGCGTTACTTCTGAAACCAATGTACCCTGCGTCGTACGCTGCGCATCTTCTGACTGCAAGTATGTTTGAAGCGCCTGCTCCGTCAAATTACGAACTCGACCAAAGAAGTCAATTTCATAACTTGCCATTGCCAAATCTGCCGAATAGGCATGCGTTGTGGAGTCCGTCGATTCGCGATGCGTTGTTGCATTGGAAGCTGCAGCAGCGACTGTTGGGAAAAGATCCGCACGCTGCACGCCGTAAAGTGCACGCGCATTCTCAACATTGAGCGCGGCGATGCGCAAATCGCGGTTATTGGAAAGCGCAAGCTCAATGACTTTTTTCAAGCGATCGTCCTGAATGAAGGTCTGCCATTTAGGCAGCTCTTCGCGCTTCAATTCACTATTAGCGTAAGACTCACCTTCTGGCCAGGCTTGCGCTACAGGCGCTTCCGGACGCTCATAGTCTGGCGCCAAATTCACACAACCCGCAAGGGCAAGTGCCGCCGCCAGTGGCATAAGAGACAGCATCTTCTTCATTTGTATTCACCTTCTGTCACAGACAGGAATTTCTTACATTTTGCTCTGTGAGTGCGGCTGCTGTTAAAGCCGCCGCACTCCGAAGTCAGAGGTATCAGGCCTGTACCGTCTTCACCGGCGCATTAGGCCCGCCGGAGATGCGATGCGCGATACGCGTCACGAAGACAAAGAATGCCGGTACCAAAGCCACGCAAAGGATCGTGCCCGTGATCATCCCGCCAAGCACGCCCACACCAATGGCATTTTGCGCGCCGGAGCCAGCACCGTGCGCAATAGCCAACGGCAGCACCCCCAGCCCGAAAGCAAGCGAAGTCATCAAAATCGGGCGCAGGCGCAGTTCGACAGCATGCAAAGCAGCTTTTACCACGTCTTCCCCTGCGGCAACCAGCTCCTTAGCAAACTCAACGATCAGAATAGCGTTCTTAGACACCAACCCCATCGTTGTCAGCATGCCAACCTTGAAGTAAACATCGTTATTCATGCCAAGGAACAGTGTGAGCCCCAGAGCACCGACGATACCGCAAGGAATTACCAGAAGCACGGCAATAGGCACTGACCAACTTTCATAAAGAGCCGCCAAGCAGAGGAACACCACGAGAAGCGAAATGGCATAAAGCGCTGCTTCCTGCGAGCCAGCCTGACGTTCTTGATAAGAAACGCCGTTCCATGCAATTGAATATCCTTCAGGGAATACCTTTGCGGCTATCTCTTCAATAGCTTGCATCGCCTCACCAGAAGACACACCAGCAGCAGGACTACCCTGAATATTCAAAGCCGCCAAACCATTGAAACGCTCCAGACAAGGACTCGAATAGTTCCATTCGACTTCAGCAATAGTCGAGAGTGGAACCATCTCACCCTTGCTGTTACGAATGTGCCAGCGATTCAAATCTACAGGCTGCATGCGTGAAGATGGCACACCTTGGACCCACACTTCTTTAATACGACCACGATCAAGGAAGTCGTTGACGTAACTGCCGGCCAACGCCGTAGAAAGCGCGGAGTTGACTGTAGCAATATCAAGTCCGTAGGCCGAAAGCTTCTCGTTGTCGAGCTTCAGATGCATCTGCGCCGTATCGTCCATACCGTTGTGACGAACCATCGTCAGACGAGGGTCCTGATTTGCAGCCGCAAGAAACTTATTGCGCAGCTCCATCATCTTGGCATGACCAGCGCCTTTTTCGTCTTGAATATAGAAATCAAAGCCGTCTGCGACGCCCAATTCCGGCACTGCTGGCAATGGGAAAAGGAAGCTGCTGGCATTCTTGAATTCAGGAGACATCATGAATGCGCCCATCGCGCGTCGCTGAATAGCAAGTACGCTCTGATCGTCATTGGGTCGAGCACTCCAGTCCTTGAGCTTAACGAAGCCCAAGGCCATGTTTTGTCCGGAACCTGCGAACGAGAACCCGCGCACGGCGAAGAACGAATCTATATCGCGGGACTCCGTTTTTTCCAAGAATTTCTGGATACGAGTCACTTCGTGATCCGTACGTTCCATCGTCGCGCCCTGCGGCAATTGCACCTGCATCAGCGCTACACCCTGATCCTCACCCGGCATGAAGGCCGTTGGAGTTTTCATGAAGCCCCAAACCATGCCCCCCACAACGAGTGCATAACAGACGACGAGCAGCAGCGGATGATGAATAAATCCGCCTACACCGTCGCGCACTGCAAAAGTAAGCGCTTCAAAGCCGCGGTTAAACCATCCAAAGAACCCACCTTTGCCCATATGCTCATCATGGTCAATGGGCTTCAAGATCTTGGCGCAAAGCGACGGCGTCAATGTCAGTGCAATGATGACGGAAAGCACCATTGCAGAAACAATGGTGATCGAGAACTGCCGATAAATCACGCCGGTAGATCCGCCAAAGAAGGCCATCGGGATAAACACAGCTGACAGCACCATTGCAATGCCAACCAATGCCCCAGTAATCTGCCCCATTGATTTCACTGTTGCGGTGTGCGGATCTGTTCCGTCCTCACGCATCACACGTTCGACGTTCTCCACTACCACAATAGCGTCGTCAACCAACAGACCAATTGCCAACACCATGGCGAACATCGTCAGCATGTTAATTGAGAACCCCGTAGCAGCAAGCGTGCCGAAGGTGCCCAGAAGCACAACTGGCACAGCGATCGTCGGAATGATCGTTGCACGCCAATTCTGCAGGAAGAGGAACATAACGCAGACCACCAGAATAATGGCCTCAATCAGCGTCTTCACCACTTCATGCAGAGCCGCGCGAACGAAAGGCGTCGTATCGAAAGGAACGACGACCTCAACGCCTTGAGGCATCAAACTCTTCAATTCCTCTACTCGTTTCAGTACCGCAGCCTGCGTTTCCAAAGCGTTCGAACCAGAAGCCAGCTTGATGGCCATACCCGAGGCTGCATAGCCGTTGAAAGTACCCAACGTTATTTAGTCCTTCTGATCCAGTTTTACTTCGGCAACGTCACGCAAATAGACATTTGCGCCTTCCTCTGTCACCTTTAAGAGAATATTGCGGAAATCTTCGGGAGTCTCAAGCAAACTCGATGAAGAAATAGTCGCCGTAAACTCCTGCTTGCCGTCAGTCGGCTGTGCAGCAAGACTGCCGGTCGAAACCTGCATGTTTTGTGCGCTGATCGCCGACGTAATATCTGACGGATTGAGCTTGTACTTAACAAGTTTGTCCGGATCAAGCCAGACGCGCATGGCATAAGACGCACCAAATACTTGAGCTTCACCCACACCGCTCACACGCGCAAGCGGTTCCTGAATGTTCGAGGTCAGGAAGTCGCCCAAGTCAGCCGTCTTGATAGACGGGTCCTTACTCACAAAACCAACCACCATCAAGAAATTGGCAGAGGTCTTCTGAATCGTGACGCCGAGCTGTTGAACTACCTGCGGCAGAGAAGTAAGAGCAGTTGAGATCTTATTCTGCACCTGCACCTGCGCCATATCGGGGTTGGTGCCAGTTTCAAATGTCACCGTGATACTTACGCGCCCCGCGGAATCCGAAGTCGACTGCATATAGAGGTAGCCGTCGAGCCCTGTGAGGTTCTGCTCAATCACCTGCGTTACGGTATTTTCAATCGTGCTCGCAGATGCACCAGGATAAGTCGCGGTGATGCTCACTTGAGGAGGAGCGATCTGAGGATACTGACTCACCGGCAGCGTCGAAATCGACAGGATACCGGCTAGCATGATGATGATCGCGATCACCCAAGAAAAAACTGGGCGGTCAATAAAAAAACGCGAAAACATGAATCAGCGTCTCCGGGGTTAGAAGAGCGGCTTGCCTTCGGGAGCCGATTTGGGATCGTATTCTTTTGGGGTCACAACTGCGCCCGGCGCTGTACGTTGAAAACCTTCAAAGATCACACGGTCACCCGCCTGGATACCGGAATCAACAATCCAGAAAGTGCCTTGCGTTTGAGTGGCAACAATATTGCGACGCTCGACTTTATTGTCCTTATCAACGACATAAACGTAAGTATTGCCGCGCGTATCACGCATGACAGACTGCATGTGTACAAGGATCCCGTCCGGACGCAAGCCTTCAACAAGATTGGCTCGGACAAACATACCTGGAAGCAGAAGACGGTCAGGATTGGCAAATTCAGCACGCAGACGCACAGAGCCAGTACTTTCATCAACCTGTACATCCGTAAAAGTGAGTTTGCCCTTTTGAGCGTATTTCGATCCGTCTGAGAGAATAAGCTCTACTTCAGCAGCTCCCTGAGTATCGGTCTTAAGCGTGCCTGCCGCAATTTCACGCTGAATGCGAAGCATGTCGTCGGCAGTCTGTGTCACATCAACATAAATCGGATCGAGCTGCTGCACCGTCGTAAGAGCAGTTGTCTGATAAGCCGACAACAGCGCGCCTTCCGTAAATTCTGAACGCGACACTCGACCAGAAATAGGCGAGCGAACCTTCGTATAGTCAAGATTAATCTTGGCAGTCAGTACAGCAGCTTCCGCAGCTTTCACGGCTGCTTGAGCAGTCTTCATGGCTGCCTGTGCAGCATCATCAGATTGCTTAGAAACAGCATTAGTTTTCACAAGTTCTCGCGAGCGCTTAGCATCTGCTGCTGCTTGCGTAAGCTGAGCGCGCGCTTGCGCAAGCGAAGCTTCTGAACTTTTCAGCTGAGCTTCATAAATGGCCGGGTCAATCTGATAAAGCGGATCACCAGCCTTCACTTCCTGCCCTTCTTTAAAAAGACGCTTCTGCAGGATTCCATTCACTTGCGGACGAACTTCAGCAACAGTGTAGGAATTTGTCCGACCGGTGAGTACCGTCGCAATATGCAGAGGTTCGGCCTTAGCCGTTACCACAACGACTTCCTGAGGAGGCATTTGATGCTCTGCGGCGATGGCAGAGCTGACGAATGTATTTTTTTCGCAGCCCGTCAAAAGCACAACCGCACTGAGCGCAAGGCCTATCGCAGCATGAAGCGTTTTTTGTTTCAACAACATTCTCAATTCAACCCGACTTGACTGATCCATGGAACTTGGTTTGTGCAAATGAACATGCGTTCACTCTGAACAAGAGTTCAGAGTTATAGCATACAAAAACAGTATGCGGGGTTTTTCTAATACTCCTCTTTTATGCTTCTTCGCCAAACCCAAGTCCGTTCACAGGTAGAATTACCTAGTTTGAAAGCTCTATTTGCACTTTTTTGCAAAAGCTTCATCCTCAGCGGCGTCAGCTTCTGCGAACTGAACACCGTGTTGCTTTATTCCGGGAAGCCGGAGCCATGTTCGAAGCCCTCCATTTTCAATATTTCCTCGGCGGTCTCGTCTCGCTCATCACCATCACGAATCCGCCATCCAAAATGCCTCTCTTCATCAGTCTTACACAAGGCATGAGTGAGGAAAGACGGCGTCAACAAGCTAATTGGGCTGGCATTTATGCTGCAGCCATCATGCTGGTGAGTCTTGTCTGCGGCAATGTACTGCTTGCGTTTTTTGGCATTTCGTACGGTGCGATGCGCATTGCAGGCGGTCTCGTTGTCGCAGCGATTGGCTATCAAATGCTTTTTGGAGGTAATTCTCCGAACAAAGCGCCGATTGTTCGCCGCGACCGCGAGGACTATGCTTTTTTCCCCATTGCCATGCCGGGTATCGCGGGTCCCGGTACGATCGCTGTGGTCATCGGATTTTCTACAGAAATTGCAGAGCTCCCGGGCTATATCGATATGGCTATCGCTTTTGCATGGACGGCGCTAGCGATTCTGTGCGCAACCAGTCTCTCATGGTTCATCATGCGCTATTCCGATGTCATTTCAAATCGCCTTGGCCCCTCTGGAACTCTCGTCATCGGTAAGCTGATGGGGTTTCTGCTGATCTGTATTGGCGTTCAGTTCGTCGGATCTGGCATCCGAACTTTCATCGCCGGTGGCTAACTTCAACTTGAATTCAATAAAAAAGACCCCTTGGAAACTTCTTTATTCCAATAGGGTCTTGCTTTGAATTCCAACCAGCTTATTCCACTGTCACGCTCTTAGCGAGATTCCTTGGTTTATCGACATCCGTCCCGCAAACGAGAGCGGCATGATAGGCCAACAATTGGAGCGGTACGACGTGCAGAATAGGAGAGAGCATGCCGTAATTTTCCGGCAAACGAATGACGTGCACTCTTTCCTCAGAGGTGATGTTGCTATCCCCATCGGCAAAAACATACAGTTCGCCCCCTCGGGCACGGACTTCCTGCATGTTGCTTTTAAGTTTCTCCAGAAGCCGATCATTCGGCGCGACCGTTACAACCGGCATATCCTCATCCACGAGTGCCAATGGGCCGTGCTTTAATTCACCTGCTGGATACGCCTCTGCGTGGATATAGCTGATTTCCTTTAGTTTCAAAGCACCTTCCAAGGCAATCGGATAATGCATGCCTCGTCCGAGGAAAAGAGCGTGCTCCTTCCGCGCGAATCTTTCAGCCCAATCAATCACCTGAGGCTCAAGAGCAAGTACAGCTCCCAACGCTGCAGGAACATGGCGCAAAGCCTTAAGTTCTCTTTCTTCGTCCTCTGGCGTGAGTCGGCCATTGAGTTTGGCGAGAGTCAGCGCCAAGAGATAGATAGCCGTAAGTTGAGTAGTAAACGCCTTTGTTGACGCAACACCGACTTCTACACCAGCACGCGTCACATAAGCAAGGCGACTCTCGCGCACCATAGCCGATGTAGCAACGTTGCAAATCGTCAGGGACTTTGTCATTCCCAACTCGGCAGCATGACGAAGCGCCGCCAATGTATCAGCCGTCTCTCCAGACTGTGAAATCGTTATCACTAATGTGTCCGGATCTGGCACAGAAATACGGTAGCGATACTCGCTTGCAATCTCAACATCGCAATGAAGTCCCGCAATAGCCTCAATCCAATATTTTGCCGTCAGCGCAGCGTAATAAGAAGTACCGCAAGCCAGGAAAAGCAGACGTTTCACACCAGTGAAAACCGTCTCGGCCTCTGATCCAAAGAGTTTAGGCGTAATGCCGGCAACGCCTTCGAGCGTATCGCTGATGGCACGAGGCTGCTCGAAAATCTCTTTTTGCATGTAATGGCGATAAGGTCCCAGATCCACTGCGTGGGAATAGGCCTGAACTGTGCGCACCGGACGTTCAACCGACATAAATTCGCTCCCATTTCGAGCGAAAACATCTACCGCATCCGGTGTAATTTCACAGACATCACCCTCTGCGAGATACAAAATTCGGTCAGTGATACCAGCTACAGCCATAGCATCTGAAGCTGCAAACATTTCACCATTGCCAATACCTACTACAAGAGGAGAACCCTGACGAGCCAGAACGACTCGATGAGGCTCATCCTTGCAAATAACTGCAATCGCGTAACTGCCGGCAAGTTCAAGCACACTTTTTTTTACGGCTTCAAGCAGATCACCTTGATAGTTCGAATGAATGAGATGGGCAATCACATCTGTATCCGACTGACTGGTGAAGTCATAGCCGAGATTCTTCAAACGCTCTCGAATGGACTCGTAATTTTCAATAATGCCGTTGTGCACGAGACCGATGAGTCCACGGGAAAAGTGGGGGTGAGCATTGCAGACTTCTGGTGCTCCATGAGTGGCCCATCGCGTATGTGCAATCCCTGTCGGAGCATTGAGTTCTTTAGCCTGTCGCGCTAATTCGGCAACTCGCTGAGTTGAACGTGCGCGGCGGAGCCCATCATCGCCAACGGTGGCTATGCCGCAGGAGTCATAACCCCGATACTCCAATCGCCGCAACCCTTCAATAAGCAACGGAACGACGTTACGACGAGCTGCCGCAGCCACAATGCCACACATATGTCTTCTCCCACAATTCAATCAGTTCTTTTTCACCGGGCGAGTCCACCCTTCCACCACTATCTGCCTCGCACGGCCAACCACCAGTTTGCCTGCAGGAACAGAACGCGTCACTGTTGTGCCCGCCCCCACTGTGGCACCAGCACCAACCAAGACAGGAGCGACAAGTTCAGTACCTGAACCAATAAAGGCATCATCACCGATCTCAGTGCGAAATTTATTTACGCCATCGTAATTACAGGTAATAGTCCCCGCTCCAATGTTGACGCGTTCGCCGATTGAAGCGTCTCCGATATAAGTGAGATGGTTCACTTTGCTTGAAAGCCCCACCACAGACTTTTTCACCTCAACGAAGTTACCAATGTGGTTTTCTCCCAGGAGTTTGGCGCCAGGGCGAAGGCGAGAGTATGGACCCACTCGGCTTCCCGTCCCTACTGATGCACCATCAATGTGGCAGAACGGAAGAATCTGTACACCATCGGCTATCTGGGCATCCCTGATGACGCAGTTGGCACCAATCTTTACATTGCTGCCAATCACGACTCGTCCCTCAAAGACGACATTCACATCGATTTCCACATCTTGTCCGCAAGTGAGTTCACCGCGCAAATCGAATCGATCGGGGTCAATAATCGTCACACCGGCCTCAAGAAGTCGTTCAGCCTGCACTCGCTGCCACACCCTTTCAAGCCGTGCAAGCTGTGATTTGGAGTTGATTCCTTCGACCTCCCAGACATGCTCTGGATGGACTGTTGTAATCGACACGCCGTCATTAAAGGCGAGACCAATCACATCGGTAAGGTAGTACTCCCCTTGAGCGTTTTGATTTTTCAGACGACTGAGCCAATCAGCAAGATGAGCTGTCGGGAGGCACATGATGCCGGTATTCACTTCACAAATTCGTTTTTCTTCGGAGGAAGCATCTTTTTCCTCAACGATTGAAGCTACGGCACCTGAAGCATTGCGCACAATGCGTCCATATCCTGTTGGATCCGAAAGCTCTACTGTTAGTAATACTAAACTGCCATCAGCTCCCGCCTCAGCCATGGCCATCAGCGTCTTTTGGGATAACAATGGTACGTCCCCCAAACAGACCAGCGTCAAGGGATCTTCGGGGTTAATTGCTGCCAGCGCCTGCATAAGTGCATGCCCCGTACCTAGCTGTTCCTGCTGAAATGCAAAGACGATATCTGTGCGGCCCTCGTAATGCTTTCTCACGATATCAGCAGCATGCCCAATCACAACCACTCGCGGATGATCGGCTAAGCCCGCCGTGGCATCAAGTACATGGTCAAGCAGCGGGCGCCCAGCAAGCGCCTGAAGCACTTTGGGCAAACTAGAGTGCATACGTTTGCCTTTACCTGCAGCGAGAACAACTACGTTCATGATGAATCCCAGACTGTATGAATGGAGCGAATTCTAACGAACGAAGGGCTCTGCCGAAGCAGAGCCCTTCCAATCACTCGTAAAAGAAAGCCTTGAATGATCAAATCGAGGCTGAAACCGTCACAACTGCAGGAAGGCGACCGCGACCAACCTCCGCATCAACCGGACGACTCATGAGATTGCGATGGCGCTCAGCTAAAAACTTTTTATTGTCGGCGGTCGGAAGCAAAGACCCCACAACCATACCGAAGCCAGCAGCAATAAAGCCACCCAAGACATTCGGAAACACTTCACCTAAAGCTGACCAGGTAAGCACCACCCAGACTGCGCTACCAAGGAAAATCGAAATGTAGCAGCCCAGACGCGTAGCCTTCTTCCAATAAAGTCCGCAAACGAGCGGCCAGAAAGCTCCTACAACCGGAAACTGATAAGCCATTGCCACCATGTCATAAATAGCTGCCCCCTCAAGCGCGATCGAATAGGATAGAACGCAAACAGCGAAAACAGCGACGGAGAGGCGCATGGCTCGAAGCATATTGCGATCGTCGATTTTCATAAAGTGACGAAGCACATTCTCAACAAAAATTGTGGATGGAGCCAGCATCGTCGCAGAGGCCGTCGACATAACAGCCGAGAGCACAGCACCGAAAAATACTACACGCAGCCACATCGGCATGTAATCGCGCACGAGCGTCGGAAGAAGCTGCTGCGGATCCTCAGACAACATCTTTTCAGCGGCATCCGGCATTACAAGAATGGCGGCAACAACGATGAACATCGGCACGAAAGCAAAAAGAATGTAAAACGATCCCCCAAGGATGGGACCTGCAACTGCCGTCGGCAAATTCTTTGCAGACATGACGCGCTGAAAAACGTCTTGCTGAGGAATTGAACCGATCATCATCGTCATCGCAGCTGAAATCCAAAAGAGCCAGCCAGTGGTCGTGGGTTCAGGAAATGCGTGAAAGAGGTCGCGTCCGCGGGCATAGTCGACAACCTTATCCATGCCGCCAGCAAGGTCGGTCGCAAACCACAGGATGGCAACAAGACCTACAACGATGACTATCATCTGCACAAAGTCCGTCATCGCTACCGACCACATGCCGCCGACCATCGTATAAGCCAATACCACAGCCGCCCCAATCACCATACCGGTGGTCATCGAGACTGCGCCTTCAGTGATCAGATTAATGACTAGACCAAGCGCCGTTACTTGAGCGCCTACCCAGCCAAGGTAACTGATAACAATCGCGACTGAACAAAGCAACTCTACAGAGCGCCCGTAACGATCACGATAGTAGTCACCAAGCGTAAGGATGTTCTGCTTATAGAGTTTGTGAGCAAAAAACGTACCCACCAGGATCAGTGCCATGCCTGACCCAAAAGGCTCTTCGATCACCCCGGCAATTCCGCTTTCAATGAAGCGTCCAGGAAGCCCAAGAATCGTTTCTGAGCCGAACCATGTCGCAAAAGTTGCCGTAATGACCATAGGCAGCGGGAGGCTGCGGCCGGCGAGAGCAAAGTCACTCGTGTTCTTGACACGAGTCGCTGCAATAACACCGATAGCAATCGTAGCAACGATATAGAGCAGGACAAAACCAGTCAGCGTCATCTCTTCCTAATCCTTATAAAAACGACGTTGAACGGAAAACCGTAAGATTTATTTCTCGCGCATTTTAGGTTTCACACCCCAAATACGCGCCTCTCATGCCCCCTAATGTATTCCCTGAAGTCAGGAATCGGGCAAGACTTTATCGAGATCAAAAAAAATGCAGTGCATTCGCTAAAAAATGCAGTGCATTCAACTAGTTAACAATAAGTTCTGGAAAGCGTTTATGGCCCTGTATGCTATTTTATGCCGACCATCCGATCGCTTATTGTCGACAATAATTCAACTTTATGCCTGTGCACTAGATTCGTTTTGGCGAATGGCACATAGAAGCCAACCACCAGTCCCTGTCACAGGTTTTTCAAGCACCCAGATTTCATCAAAGGTTTCAGGTTCTCCATTTACGACAAGCGAACCAGAGAAGCGAACACTTGCATAGTAGGTACCGTCCTGCTGAGCGATGCCAATGAGTTCATTTTCCAAAGTTTTCACTTCGGTGTGGTAAACCTCACCCTTGCGCTCAC
>ENA-UEOY01000809-UEOY01000809.1-human-gut-metagenome-genome-assembly--contig:-NODE-809-length-12859-cov-4.723674_pt1 | contig 12859 bp, 4 predicted proteins | sample MGYA00242892_ERZ507900 | MGnify/ENA primary metagenome ERZ507900 (study PRJEB26167, sample SAMN06115427) | human gut metagenome | host: Homo sapiens | place: China:Henan | collected 2015-04-15 | study...
CGGAGCCAATGCTTTTGGAAATGTTCTGGTGTCTGATGCCCTCAATCCGCCCAATTTCATCAACGGTCATTCCGCCAACGTAGTACATCCAAAGTCTGCGGAACTGTGTTTCCGTCAGCTTGTCCCTGATCTGAGAAACCATCGTGGAAGCCATTCTGCGCCGCTCAGATTTCTCGTGTTGGCGCTCCATAACCACATCAATGGCAGGAATGGAAAGTGCGGCTTCGGACAGGTCATCAATGGACGTATTGTGTTTCCCCTCTACCACATCCTGATTGTCCTCGGTGCGGTAGTTTCCATCTGACCAAGATTTCCATTTCAGAAATTCTTCCTCGCTGGCAAAGTCCTCGCGGGTCAGGCGGACGATGACTTCATTGGCGTCCATATAAACGATGGCATCGGGGTCTTTCTTATTCAGCGCATAGATGCTTTTTCTATTAAACATTTTGTTCCTCCGTTCAGATCCGAGTGGGTAAAAAGGCCTGAACGAAGGGCGGCGGGGAGCGGCAGCCCACGGCGGAGAAGTGCCGGGAACGACAAAAAGCGCCCACACAGGCATAAAAGCCTGTATGGGCGCTTGGGCGCGGTTCAGCATGGAAATTGTCGGCGGCTGTCGGAGGGCATAGGTATCCTACGGCGTCCGGGTATCGTCCGGCTATGCTCCCGGCGCGGCTCGTCGCCGCAGCATTAGCGGCACCTCCTGTGCTCTCCTGTCATACGCATAGGTCCCTTTCATCTGAAAAATGTTGGGACAGCAAAAACGACGGCTGCCCCGTACAGAGCAGCCGCCGTTTTCTCTATGCCATACGCTGCATTTCAGTATTGCAAGGTCATTTGGTTTTATAAATCAGGGCATTTCAGGATCATCCACAAGAGATACGCTGAACTCCTGTGCGGTTGCGCCCTCTGGCAGCAGCTTCGCCATGACCACCAGCCGCTGATTGCCGCTGTTGGTCTTGTCATACTTCCGGCAGCAGGTGGAGAGGGTCAGGACGGAATCTTCCTCGGAGAAGGTCACAGCGTCAATATCCAGCCAGTTTTTCCGCGCAATCGTCTCAAAGAAGCTGGTCAGGTCATCTCCCGTGGGATCAGGTGCAATATAGTCAAAACCAATATCCGTGACGAATAGAGCGGTGATCTGGAAAATCATGTCCTCACCATCCACAGAGAGATAGATATACGGATGCTCCTTTACAAAGTCTGCGTCCATATAGCGGTAGAGCTTGGTGAACCGCACACCGCCCGGGTCGCAGTTGCTGGCGGAGTGGCCGAAAATGGTGGTGTTTTTGTCCAGCTTATCCCTGCCGCCGATTTCGTTTTCACAATGGGCATACTAGCAGCCCCACATGGCATACTCACCGTTTTCATCCAGCTTCAGGTAATAGCCGTTGTCCTCCGCCTGCATCACGGGATCGTCAATCTCTGCACCGGGAATATACAGCCATGCCACGGTGTCGGGATTCTTCGCTCTGGCTTCCGCCAACTCTGCCTGCCTGTCCACCGAGGGGATAACTTCGCCTGCGGGAGTCGCTGATGGCTGAGGCGCAGATGTGCCGAAAGGCGTTCTGCCGGGAATGTCGATAGACCCCGTCTCTTTCTGATAGCAGCCCATGACCGCCGTGGTCATAGCAAAGAGAAGGACGGCCATGCAGATGATCGGACGAATGATTCTTGTGATTCTTTTCATAATGCTGTCTCCTTGCCGCGCTGGGATAGCGGCGCAGCTCAAAATGTCATTGATTTGTTTCTCGCAGCGAAAAGAGAACAGCGCAGCTTCAGGGCGAGATGCCCGTCCACTGCGCTGTCCGATGTTCGCTTATAGGTTCATGTCAGCCGCTTACTTCTTGCAGCGCCAGAGGAAAGTCACGATCTGCGCTCTGGTGCAATCCGTGTTGGGGCTGAAGGCCGTGCTGGTGGTTCCCTTGGTGATGTCCTCCTTGACTGCCCACAGTACCGCGTCGGCATAGTAGGCGGTGGATTTCACATCGGCAAAGGGATTGGCTGTACCCGCTGCCGGGGACTTCTCGGAACGCCACAGGAACGCGACGATCTGGGCGCGGGTGCAGGTCATGTTGGGGCTGAACGTGGTGTCGCTGGTGCCCTTGGTGATGCCGTTTTCTACCGCCCACAGCACAGCGTCGTAATAATAGCTGCCCACGGGGACGTCGGTAAACGGCATGGTGCGGGTTTCGGGCTTGGGACTGCCAGCGGCACGCCACAGGAAGGTCACGGCCTGCGCACGGGTGCAGATGCCGTCCGGGGAGAAGTGGGTATCATCGGTTCCCTGCGTAATGCCGTTCTCCACCGCCCAATCCACAGCGTCCTCATAATAGCTGCCGGTGGCTACATCCACAAACACGCCGGTCTGGGGGTTGCCGTTGGCCTTCATAAAGATGACCTCGATGGTATGGGTTCTGCGGACATTCTCAAAGGTGTAGGACTTCACCGTGCCGATGCTCTTGCCGTCGATCTTGACATTGGCGACGGCATAGCTCTTATCTGGGGTGATGGTAAAGGTCTGATCCCTACCCTCACGGACGCTGACGCTGCCGGAGGGAGAGATGGAGCCGCCAGTACCGGCAGTTGCCTTGATGGTGTAGTAGCTGTCGTACCAACCGCCGCCACTGCTGGACTTGTGATACAGCTCAACCTCGCCGGTCAGGGTCGTGTAGTTGTCATCATCAGGCGTGAAGCGCCATTTGTAGGTCGTGTTGGCCTTGACCGTGGTATCGTCGGGCAGGAGCTCGCCCTTGTCATCCACCCATTCCAGCTTGCCGTCACTGGGATTCAGAGTGCTTCCCTTGGTGGTCAGCGCCGCGTCCTTCAGCGTCTTGCCGCTGGTGGTAATCGCGGTGTACTTGGGTTCGCCGGTGGGAGTGGCCGGTTTGATCATGAGCACGAAGGGAGCGCTGGTGACGTCGTTGTAGTCGTTGTCGCCCGCCTTAGTCGCGATGACGCTGACAGAGCCGACCTTGACGGGAGTCAGAACGCCGGTTTCGGGATCGATGGTCGCCTCGCCGGTGCTCGCGTCTGTGTCGATGCGGTAGGTCACTGTGCCCGTGCCGGAGCCGCCAGTGGTGGTCAATGTCAGTGTCTGACCGTAGACCACACTACCCGCACCGGTGATGGTCAACGGCTTCTGATCGTCCTTTTCTGTCAGAGTGACGTTCAGCGTGATGGTGAAATCCTCGTAATTGTCACAGGACGCCTTGAGGGTGATGGTGATCTTGTCACCCGCCTTGCCGCCGGAGATGGCATAGGTCAGCAAGCTGCCGTCCGCTGCGAAGTCTTGCTTGGACAGGACGATGCTCGCCTCGCTGCTGAACGTCCAGTCCTGCCCGGCGAGCAGTCCGGCCCAGTCCGGCGTGTAGGTGTGATCCGAGGCGTCCGTGTACTTCTGCTCCAGCTCGACCGTTTTGAGGTTGCCGCCATCTGCCTTGTTCACCGTGACTTCAAGTTCAATGTTCTCCACTGTGTTGTAGTTTTTGGTGTCCTTCGGAGTGAACTTTGCCTGGAAGGTCTTGGCGGCAGTCGAAGCGCCGCCCACAGATTCGCTGCTATCCATCCAACTCCAGCCGTCCGGCAGCGTCACATCCGCCAGCGTCTGACCGTATTTTGCCGTCAGCCCGGTGGGAACGGTGTAGGTCGGCGTTGCCTTTGCTACCACAAATTCGCAATACACAGCTTCAAATCCGTAGTAGTTATCCGTATCACCAATGCTGGCGTACATACGGTAGGTACCGGCGTTCAGCGCGGGCGGATTGCTGATATCCCACGTCTGAACAGAGCCGCTGTCCGCAGCGGCATAACGGTAGGTCACTTGAGCATTCAAATCGCCCGTCCGGTCTGTCAAGGTCGGTGTGCTGGGCGTTTTACCGTAAGTATAGCCCGCCATGCTGACCTTGCCGTACGGTTGAGCCTTTTCGACAGTGATATTCGATCTTCCCGAAACCGTTAAATACTTCTCGGTGTCAGTCGGTTCGAAAATCCACTCGGCTGCATAGGTACCGTTCCCAACCACGGGTATATGCGTGCCGTCCACCCATTCAAAGGTTCCATCGACATCCACGTTGTTGACATTATCATGGAGCTTGCCGGAGAGAGCGATGGTATTCAGGGCGTCGCCGTAGGTGATGGCGTTCTTGCTCAGCGTCGGTGTGCCGGTGGGAGTGATCCTGTTCTTCGCAATGACGTTGATGGTCAAGATGATATCCTGATAGTTGCTCGTGGAGACGGTAACAGTGATCGTGCCGAATTGTCCTTCGTCCGTGCCGCTTCTGTTTGCGTCCAGTGTCAGCTCGCCGGTCTTGCCGTCTACAAGGGTAATAAAGGAGCCAACGCCCAGATTGGTATCAACCTTCCTGTCATAGGTGATCGTGCCGTAGTCGCAGGGAGCAGTCAGCTTCGGCAGCAGCGTTGACAGGTCAAAGGAATAGGTCTTGTGCAGGCCGTTGGTGATGGTCAGCGTACCGGACTGGATATTTGTGGGTGCGGCGGCCTTGGTGATGGTGAAGTCCTGGGTTTTCTCCTTGATGACGTAGTTGCCGCCTGCAACGTCCTTGATGGTCACCCGGCCGGTACCGGCGTTGGTGTTGTTGGAATACTCTACCGTGTATTCGTCTGTCGGAATGACCTCATTTCCGTCCTTGAGGGTCACGGTCGGCTCCAGCGCATCGCCGGTGTAGGTGCAGGATGCGACTTCAATCGCGGGTGTCACTTCTCTTGGCGTAATCTTCCACTTGACCGCGGCCTTACCGGTGTAGTTGCCGGTACCCTCGATAGTCAGGGTGAGGCTGTCATTGACATTGGTGGCCGTGTTGCCGCTTACAATACGGTAGGTAATATTTTCAGTCCATTTTTCCAGTGCCACACCGGTAATCTTCGGCGATTGCTCCGCCGCGTTGTATTCGAGGTCGGCAGATTCCAGCGTAATCACTGCGCCCTCGATGGACTTGGGAGCGACCTCGACAGTTGCGGTGTCGGTTACGGTTGCGTATTCCTCGGAATCCGGAGTGAACGTCCATTCGACACTATGACCAAGCGTACTCGCGTCCAGAATCGTATTGTCCGGTTGCTGCCACGAGAAAGTGCCCTCGACCTTTGCGCCGGTATTGGGGTCTTTCATCTTGCCCGAAATTTCGCTCTTGCTCAGTGTGTCACCGTAGGTAATCGGCGTTGCGGTGATCTCGCCGTCCAGCACGGGAACGATCTTGTTCTTCGCGATGACTTCAACGGTCAGGAGCATGTCCTGATAGTTGTCCGTGGTGATCTTGACGCCTACGGTTCCGACGGAACCTTCGGTCTGAGATTCGACAGCCGGGACAGTCAACTGGAACTCATCGTTTGATGTGATCATTGCCGTCGAATTTGCGTAGCCGCCCTCTCCAATCAGATCGAAGTTGCAGGCCTCATATTTGATGGAGCCGTACTTACAATTATCGCCCAGCGTCGGCAGCGCGGGAAGATTGACCAAGTAAGTCTTTGCCAGCCCGTTGATAACGGTCAGCTCTACGGGCTGCACTGTGGGCGCAGCGGCCTTGGTGATGGTGAACCGGTTCACATCATCGGTCGCGAAAACGTCGCTGACCTTTGTGGTACCTTCCGACTTACCTTCAAACACATAGTTATTGCTTGTGAGCGTCATGGTGAAGGAAAGCGCCTTTCCGTTTCCGACCTCCGGCGAGGGCAGATAACTCCCGTCCGCCTGCTTACTGGTAAATTGGGCGTCAGAGAAGGAGAGCGCCGTATCGGGAAGTTTAATCTTCGCCGTTTTGCTGAGGAACGTCAGCTTGTCCGCAGTGAGCGTGACATCTGCACTGCCGTCGTAGGTCTTGGAGATTGACGAAACAGAGAGAAGGCTGATCGGCAGCGGGTCGATGGTCACGGTGAACGTACCGGTAGCTGGTTCGTGGTTCGCGGCTTCCGCCTTGTAGTAAACGGTGTACGTGCCTGCGTCGGTGAATGTCGGTCCGCCCGAAGTATAGTTACCATCTACATTGTCGCTGTAGGTGAACGTCACGGGAGTGCTGTCTACGCTTTGTCCAGACGCGATGATCGATGCGATCTGTGCCTCGCCGGTGTAATACATGCGGGATGCTTTCACGGAAACGGTCAGCTTCGCCGGTTTGACCTTGATGGTCACAGTTCCGGTCGCAGTCGCGTATTTCTCGTAGCCCGCAGCCGGGGTGAATGTCCAATCGGCTTCATAGCCGCCCGCGTTAGGATTGATCGTGCCGTCCGTCCACGCGAACGTACCGTTAACGGATTTGCCGGTGTCGGGATCCTTCATCGTGCCCGAAATCCGGCTCTCGCTCAATGTCTGGCCGTAGGTAATCTCGCTTGCAGTGATTGTGCCGTCCGGCGTGGGCTTGATCTGGTTCACCGCGTTGAGGACGAGCGTCAGTTGAAAGTTTTCGTAGTTGGTGGTGGTGACCTTCACCTTGACGGTGCCGATCTGGCCGGTCTTCTTTCCATCTTTCGCATAGAACTGTGCCAATGTCAGCACGCCTTTTTTAAACTCTACGATCGTCTCGTCGTAATAGTACCCACTTTGAGAAACAAGGGAAATATCAGCCTGACCATAGCTTATCGTGCCATATTTGCCCCCGGGCAGTCCGGGCAGTATATTATTGAAGTCATAGGTGTACGTCTGACATGTGCCGTTGATTATGTTCAGTGTGCCGATCGGGTTATTCATGGGCGCGGTGGCCTTATTGATCTGGAAGGTCTTATCATCAAAATCCGCGCCGTTCAGCGTAAAGTCCTTTTGGGTCGTGCCGTCGTCAAAGACATAGCCCTTATTCTTTAACTCGATAGTGAAGGAGACAGTCTTTTCGGTTTCGCTTGCATCGGCGGAATCATAGTGGGCGTTGAGCACCTCATAATCTGTACCCTTAGCCAGCCGAAGCGTAGTACCAGTATAATAGCTGTCCGCGCTCTTAAATGTGATTTTCGCATTTGCAGGCAGATCTGTCGTTCCGTCGTATGTCTTAATGATGTCGCCGACCGAAGCCGCTACTTTGAGCGGTCGGACCGTCCATTGGGCAGACTTACTTCCGGTATAATCGCCGTTGTCTGTTGCCTTGATGGTCAGCGTACAGGGGCCTACATCGTAGGTGCTGCCGCCGCCGGTAATGGTGAAATCCTTGTCCTTTTCCAGCGTTTGGCCTTTGTATGTCACGACAAACATCGGCACATCGGTCGCGGTCCGATAATTGAATGCCGCTTTATTGCCATCGGGGAACGTGATCTCGGCATTGCTGAGATTCGGCTTGGTGACGGTCAGCATTTTTTGGGTGCTCGTCACCGTATAGCCGTCCTTGGTGGCGGTGAAATAAACGCTGTATTTTCCAATCGTGTTACAAGGCAAGTCTACGACGTAGTACCAATTGGTGCCGATTTTCTGATAGGTAGCCTTCTTCTGGCTGTATGTGGGCATGTTGTTTCCAACGATCTCCCCGGTGTAGATGGATACATCCGCACCCTTCGCATTGCAGCTGGCGCAGAGCTGGACGGTCGTGCCGCGCTCCACCTTCGGCGAGTTGCCGGTCAGGTTCTTGCCATCGACCTTCAGATTCAAGGTCTTGGTCGTGATGGGCAGGCTATTGATAATAACGTTGTTCAACTGCGAGCCTTTGACATCATTCGGGGCGTACCACTTGTAAGTGCCGTCCGCGCTCGTGACCTTGAAGCCAAGGCGGGTGGGCTGCTGCAGGATATCCTTCCACTTTGTGGTATCGGCCAATGTCAATTCACCGATCACAGCGGGAAATCCCGACCCGGCGAGTTTTGCTCCCCTGTAGGCAACGACCGCGTCAATGCTGGCTGTGGTGGTGTTTTGTGTGTTGCTCAAGGTGGTGGTGTTGCTGCCCGCAGCCGCCTTGACCGTCACCGTGCCCTTGATGCAGTGGCCGTTCAGGTTAAGTCCCGTGTCCTGCGTGCCGTCGATGGTATAATCGCCGGTCACGTCGGCCAGCAGCGTGAGTTCTGCGCCGCCGTCTCTGTCTGCGTCAAGGGCTGTCTGCAAATCAGCAAATCTCCGCCCCTGGCCATTGTTCAAGGCCGTTTCAGCCACCGCGGGCGCGTTGCAGTTGGGGCAGGTTGCGGCGTTTTCGTCAAAGCCGTTCTTGCCGCCGTGACTGCACAACTTTACCACCAGGTCGCAGGTCTTGGAAGCGGCTTCCTCCAGCGTGAGCTGCGTGTCGCCACGGTAGTAAGCAAGCCCCGCATTCTGGGGAAGCAGATTGCCCAATGTGATGCTGTTATTCAGCCGCAGACCTTGTCTCGAAATCTTTCCGCCGCACAGCTCGACTGTACCGCCCCAAACCTCCAGCTGGAGCAGGGTGGTGCTGTCATTCTTCGGATCAAATACCAGTGTACCGCCGTCCCGCACGGCCACGCCCACCGCGCCGTTGCCGCCGCTGCTGTCAATGACCGTCAGGTTGCCGGTGCGAACCTGGCTCGTGGGCGTAAGGCCGCCCACATTCAAGCTGTACCCACTCAGGCTATGTCCGTTCAGATCCAGCGTGAGGGTTTTGCTGACATATGTATCGCTGGGCAGCATCTTGTTTGCCAACAGCTTGACGGTCTGACCGTCAGCTGCCGCATCCAGGGCGGATTTCACATCGGTATAATAGGTTTCACCGATGCCAGCCGCAAACTGTGTCCCGCAGGTTTTGCACATGCCGTCCCCGCCGATTTCGTGGTGGGAGCAGGTAAGATGACAGACGGTGCATTTGCCGTCCTCCCAGGTGTGGTCAGTGTGTTCCCGTCCGCAGGCACATTTTCCCTCCAGCCAGTTGTGTTCTTTGTGGTCGGCCAGTACGTAAAAGCCGTCCTCTGTAATCAGCTCTTTTGCGCTGGCATCCGTAATCTTGCCGTCCCTTTCCAGGGCTTTCCCCTCCGGGATTGCCGACAGCCAGGAGGAGCCAGCCGTTCTGTTCAAGGAGCGGAACGCCCCGCCTTGAAGTGAAACGGTGCCGGATTCCCAAAAAAGTTTGGACGTGATAGAGCCGCTGAGAACGGTGACCGTTCCGCCGCCGCACCAGACTGCCGTGTCGTCTTTACTGCTGTTGCCGAGTTTGCCGTTGCCCGCGCTGTCCTGAATGGTCATGCTGCCGCCGTTGACAATCATGGTATTGAAATCTGCGCTCGTCAGCGTATGGCCGTTCAAGTCCAGGGTAAACGTGCCGCTGTTGACGTAGACCTGTGTCACAAGGTTCACGTTGCTCAGCAGGGTCAGCGTGCCGCCCTGCGTCTGTTGTGCGGCGGTCAGGGCTTCTTCAAAGGTGCCGTAAGGGGTCTCGGTTCCATCCACCGTCAGCGAAGCCGAAGCGTTCGCGGTCTCCTTGGAGACGACCTTGACGTTGGTCAGAGCAGCTTCCTGTGATGTGCTGACCTCTGCGCCGGTGTCCCGGTTGACAAAGACATAGCCGTCTTTCAGCAGGTCTGCGGGCGCAATGGTACTGCCGCTCTTGTAACGCGTCACCGTGTCAAAAGTACCGCCGGACAGGGTCACCCGTTTAGAATCGCCGTTGACGCGCAGTTCATGGAAATCTCCGCCGGAGATCACGGTCTCGCCGCCGTCGGATCCGGTTTGAACACGCCCGGTTTCAAACGACCCGCCTGTAATCGTCAGCGTTTTGCAGGCATCATTATAACCAAAAGCCAATGCAATTATGTCCTCTTTCTCTGTGGCAAGGGTGCCGCTCTCGATGGTGACAGTTCCGCCATCGACCCACAGTGGCGACCAGCCGGCAGTAGCTTGGATTTTTCCGCCTGTGCCGGAATCCTTGACGGTCAAGGACGTACTGGTTTCGCTCAGATACAGCCGTCCCGTCAGCGTGCGGCCGTTCAAATCCAGCGTGTAATTGCCGGAAATATCGAATTTCTCGTTCGCATTCGGGGTTTTGCAATTCGCCAGCAGCGTCAGCGTGCCGCCGTTAGACTGCTTCACTGCGTCGAAGGCTTTCTGGATGTCGTCGTAGTTCACGCCGTTCACTTCGGCCACGGCGACCTCCGCCGCCTGCACTGCCGCCTCCGCCGCCTGGGGCGCAGGCTCCGACTGAACCGCAGGCTGTTCGTCTGCGGCGGGCGCGCCGCCCTCCGGCACGTCCGCTTCCGCCGCCCATGCGGGGGCGGGCAGGAGCGTCAGGCACAGCGCCAGCGCCATGAGCATACTCAATACTCTCTTTTTCATGCTGTTCCTCCTTTGAGATTCGGTCTGCTTTTATGTGAAAATCCGGCATCCACCGGATGCTGTTTTTACAGGTCCTCGGGGACTAAATGCAGCTTTTTCGCGGCGGCCTTGGCCTCCGCCCGGCGCTTCACGTCCAGCTTGTCGAGGATGTGGCTGACGTGGGTCTTCACGGTCGGCAGCTTCACATCCATGATCTGCGCGATCTCGGCGTTGGACTTGTCCGCGCAGAGCAGATGCAGAATTTGCAGCTCCGTGGGCGTCAGCTCCTCACCGGGGGCAAGGCGGGGTTCGAGGAAATGCGGGTAGAACGCCGCCTGCGTCCGCACCGCCGCCATCAGCCGCTTGCGCCATGCCTTGTCGCCGTCCCAGTCCAGCACTTCCAGCAGCGGCAGCACCGCCGTGCCGTATACGCTGACGGTGCGGATGAAGCGGTACTCCGCTGCCGCGTCCAGCGCCGCCGTCAATCGCTCGCGCCACCGCTCGTCCTTCTTGCGGTACAGGGCAATGGCAGTCAGGACATTCAGGTGAATGCCGTCGATGATGCGGGCGCAGTTTTGGACGTACGGCTCCAGCGGGGCAAGCGTCAGCTGCACCGTGTCCGGCCTGCCGTCCTCCAGCTCCACCATGGCCTGGGTGAGATACTGGTAGCGCCGCATGACGTTCAGGTGCGTCGGCTCCCGCGGGGCTTTTTCCCGATACCACGCGTCCGCCGCGTCAAGGTCGCCGGTGTGCATGTCAATACGGCAGAGCATGGCGTCCATATTGGGCAGAAAGCGTGTCAAACCGCGCTCGGCAAAGCATTCACGGAGCACCTCGATGGTGCGCCGCGCGTCGGTGGGCTGTCCGCTTGCCAGCTGGCTGCGGGCCAGCAGTCCACTGACGGCGAACTCCATGTCCGGCGTGCCGCGGTTGCGGACCTCGTTCAGCTGTGGGAGAAGGGCCAGCATCCGCCCGGCCACGTCCTCCCCCTTTTCAAACTTGCTCTCGGCGATGGCGCAGTCCGCAAGACCCACGCCGTCCCGCCCCAGCACCGCCTCCACCGGGATACGCATGGTGTGGTAGAGCAGGTCATCCTTTTTGCTCCACGGGGAAAAGTCCTTGCCGCCGTTCATGATGCTGGGCAGCGCGCTGGTGACGGAGAAGGACGGCAGCGACAGCTCCTTATTTGTCAGCAGCCGGAACACCGCAGGGATCGTGTCCGTCAGGCGTTTCACGCCCCGCTGGGGGAGAGAAATGTCCAGCCATGCAAGGCGGCCGCGTGCCTGCCGACCTGCGGCGTCCTCCTTGCCGCAGCGCTCCACGAACCGTTTCAGGCATCCGTACCAGTGCTCCGACCCGTCATAGTCCGCGCTCAGAGCGCAGAGCATACTCATGCCCTGCATCAGAGACGGCGAGGCGAGTATTTCCGCCTCCGGCAGTGCGCGGTAGTACTGCTCCATCTCCGCATAGTGCCCCATGCCGGGATGCAGCTCCGCATTGCGGATCAGCAGCTCGGAGACCTTGGAATGGTCGCCGCCGCTGGTGTAGCATTCCAGAGCGTGGGCGTAGTCCTCCTTCAGCTCGTAGTACAGCCCGCCCCGGCTGAAGAGCGCTTTGCGCTTTTCCTCGGTATACTCCCGTTCCATCTCCCAGCGGAGAAAAGCTCGGAACCCCGACCAGAAGTGGAAGCGCTGGCAGTCGTCGTAGCGCAGCATAGTGGTGTATCGAAGAAGCCAGTCCAGCCGTTCGCCGGCACGGGGATCGCCGCTGACCATCCGTGCCATTTCCAAGTCAAAACTTTCAAAGGGGGCCAGCTCCAACAGGAAGCGCCGCACCGGCAGGTCAAAGCGCCGGTAGATGGCGGTTTCAAAGTAGAGAAACACCTCCCGGAACACCCGCGCCACCAACTCCGGCGTCCACGGCTTGCCCGGAGACATACACCGGGCGGTGATGGCTACGCCCAGCGGATAGCCCACGGATTCTTTCAAAATTCCGTCGATCTCACTGTCTGCCGCCTCCACGCCGTAAAGCCGGAGCAGCCGCCGCACATCGTCCGCATCAAAGAGCAGGTCGTCGGCCTCCAGCACCGTCATCAGACCCGTGTATTGAAAGGCCATGAGGCTCCCCGGCGGCGTGCCGCGGGAGAGCAGGACGAAGCGGCGCTCGGGGCAGGCACGGATCAGTTCGCACAGGGCATTCCAGTCCTGCTCCTCCTGCATATCCTGCAAATCGTCCAGCAGTAAAATCTGCCAGTCAGCCTCCGTAGAGGGCAGCTTGAAGCCGGCACTGTCCGCCGACAGGCGCAATACCTCCCGACTGGACAGCAGCGCCTCCGCCACCGCCGTTTTTCCAAAGCCGCAGGGCGCGCTGAAAAAAAGGACTCTGCCATGCGCTATGAAGCTGTCAAACCGTTTCTGAACGGAGGGCTTTATGATGATATTTTCGATCATTTCTTCCCTCCCTTTGATACAGAGTGAGATTGTCATAAGCCTTTTGCCACCTATCTCAAATTATATTATACGCGGCTGTTCTGAAATGTAAATCATCCCAAAGGATGAGACGCGCTGCATAGCAAACGGCTGTGCAGGCCAGCATTTCGTGAGGTGAAAAAGAAATCGCACAGCATCAGGCCAAAATGCCTGCGCTGTGCGATTCGGTGTTTACTTATAAAGTCTTGGCACT
>ENA-UEOY01000827-UEOY01000827.1-human-gut-metagenome-genome-assembly--contig:-NODE-827-length-12575-cov-246.576892_pt1 | contig 12575 bp, 8 predicted proteins | sample MGYA00242892_ERZ507900 | MGnify/ENA primary metagenome ERZ507900 (study PRJEB26167, sample SAMN06115427) | human gut metagenome | host: Homo sapiens | place: China:Henan | collected 2015-04-15...
TCATTCTTATCTTCAATAGAAGTTAGCAAGCCTTCCTTTCCATTCTCATCATCCATCTGGTGAATCTCGTTGATTCGCTCCAAGCTAATCTTCACATCTTGCAGAGAATAGAAGAAGTTCATCAGTTGCTCCACAGGCGAGTTGAGCTGTCCGATGATGTATTGCACGGCAAGCATCATACCAAGTGTCATTTGCCCATGTATCACAGCGGTTGCAGCCACTACCGTGATGATGATGTTCTTCACCTCGTTGATAAAGATACTTCCTGCCTCCTGTGTCTGTTGGAGTTTGAGTGATTTCATCTGCACTCCAAACAAGTCTGCTTGCGTGTCCTCCCATTCCCATCTTCTGCGCTGCTCACAATCCTGCAACTTGATTTCCTGCATGGAAGTGATGAACTCGTAGGTCTTGTTATTGTTGATAGCTTGCTGCTCAAACAGTTCATAGTCGAGCACCTTTCTCCGCTTCAAGAACAAGGTCATCCATCCGCCATAGAGCACGCTTCCCAACAAGAAGATGGCAAACACCAACTTATTGTAGAAGAAAAGCACCACCGAGAATACTACAAAGGTAAGCATGGCAAAAGTGATATTGAGTGTCTGCTGAGTGAGGAAGTTGTTAACACGGCTATGGTCGTTCATCCTCTGCATCAAGTCACCCATGAGCTTCGTGTCAAAGAAAGACATCGGCAGCTTCAAGAGCTTGATGAAGAAGTCGCTCACCAACGAGATATTGATACGCAAGGATATATGTAGCAACAGCCATCTGCGAGTAAAGTCAATTGCCGTTCGGCTGATGGTAAGCATCAACTGCCCCAACAGGATAAGCCAGACAAAGCCGATGTCTTGGTTCTTAATACCGACATCCACGATGGATTGGGTAAGGAACGGTAGGACAATTTGCAAGAGGCTTCCGACTATCAAGCCCAAAATGATTTGTCCGAAATACTTGCGGTATTTCTTCACATACCCAAAGAGAAAACGGAAAGATCTCTTCTCTTTGATGTTCTCTTCACGCTCCATCTTGTAAGTATAGAAGGCTAGAGTGGTTTCCAAGAACATGGCAATGCCCTTGTCCTCATCATTGGATTTTGTGCTTATCCAATGCTGCTTAAATTCTTCTAAGCCATAAGTAACCAATCCCTTTCCTGGGTCAGCAACATAGAATTTCTTACCTTTCTTGACTTTATACAAGACCACAAAGTGATTTTGGTTCCAATGAAGGATACAAGGCAAAGGGGCTTCACTTAGCATCTTTGTCGTAGCCCTAGCACATGTTGTATGCAAGCCTAGAGTATTGGCAGCCTCATTGATACCTAACAAAGACACCCCCTCTGTAGTGGCGAAACAATATTTCGACAGAGAATCCAAAGAGTATTCTCTGCCGAAATATTTACATACCATTTGTAAGCAAGCAATACCACATTGCATGGAGTCATTTTGCATTCTTACAGTAAAAAACATAATACCAACTAATAAGCCATCATGTCCATGAAGGAACAGGGAACATGATGGCAAATTAAACATCTAATAAACAAAGTATTGTCTATTCAAGTCCATAAGCAATACTGACAACTAGTATTGCTCTAAATGGCAATAACTTTTGCAATCGCCATAGGTTCTGCAGCGTCCAAGATAAATCTTAAGTTCCGAATTACTTTGTTCACCACCCATAATTTTAACTTGCTGAACCTCGTTCAACAAATCCGTTAGATTAATTTTTTCCATTGTCTAAATATATTTAAGTTACACATTGGACTATAAAAGTCCCTTACCTTTTTTATTTTCATCCATAAACAATTCCTTATATTCATTTCGATGAGTTTTCTTTCTATTGTCCAAACGAAAGCGAACACGCAATAACAAAGTATTGTCATAAGTTCTCATCGATTGTCTTTTCTGTATATCCATAAAGTCTGTGCTAATCACAGACTTTTGCTCTCGCCTTATTCCAAAACGAAATGGTGGAATATACATAAGTGACACACTTACCCGGTTTTTCCAAAACATTTTATTTACTGCAGCCTGCCACAAATCCTGTCCATAATGCTCCCATCCATCAAGTAGCGGATTCTTTATCATCTGATGTCTATATTCTAATGAAAAATTTGTTCTCATTTTATCACTCCACCAACTCAAAGTACTAAGATATGACAAATTAGAGCATTTATTATTCAACCTATCCAGATATACCTTTAAAATCTGTCCACTTATCGTATTTTCCCATGTCAGATTTTTCAAGATATCCCAACTATATGATACCCATAAACCAAATCCTTTCTTGTTGGCATTAGCAAAGGTTTGGACATAGGTTTTATCCGTTTCCTTATTATATAGTTGTTCAATACTATTATGCTCATACTCATATAGTCCACCTACTTGTAGCTTGTCCCAAAACGTCCCCATTATAGAAAAGCTATGACTTGTCGAAGCTTTTAGGCTAGGATTGCCCTGTGACTTCAACCATGTATCTACAGATGTCTTATTCGTAGACAACTGATATAGCTTAGGAGCCGCAACAGTTGTTTGATAATCTAACGAAAGTTGCATATTGTCATTTGGAACAAAAGATACAGACACTTGAGGCAAAAGTATCCACTTCTTCCAGTTTGTTTCCAAACCTGTTTGGGAGACATATCCCAAGCCTGTTCCCAAATGAGCTAAAAGTCTTTCCGTCATCTTGTAATCAAAATAAGTATAGAACACTTGATGATTATTTGCATTTTCCAATAAGCTCAACCGTTGTTCTGCATCACTTACCTCATACTTACAAAAAGAGCCTATATAACCAAAGTTAAAGGATAACGCATCTGTCATCTGACTTTTGGCATCAAATTCTCCATGAATATAACGCTTACTATTCTTACTATATAGCGAAGATGTCTGCAATCCATTCTCCAAGAATGTATTTCTTTGGTTACCAGACAAATATTCAACACCAAGGGATGCGTACACATTCAACTTATCAAGCATGGAATTTTTATAAATCAGATAAGACTTTATGTCTGAAGATTTCAAACTTTCAGCATTTTGCTCATCAATAGAAGCAATTTTCCCCGAAGATAGCCATTGGGTACCAGTATATTTTTGCTCATCAAAATTTGAATTCCATTCATAATTACCACTTAGTGCTATTTGTTGTTTCTTACCGATTCTCCAATTTAAATTAGCAGCTACATTGTGAGTAACATTACCTTTGTGTTCATTCGGCTCATCCTCAAAAGTATCAAATATTTTTTGAGTTACTACACCAGCATATTGTTTTGAATATGCAACAGGATAGTTCCAATGAATTGTCGCCATACCATACCCAGCATTGATATCTATATTCTTGTTTGAATATAGATATCTCATATTAGGTTGTTCATTAGCGATAATATTGTTGCCATTTTCCGGAGACACAATAGTAAAATTATTAAACGCAATAGCATTTCCTTTATAATCATCCTTCAAAGCTATACGAATTGTGTAATGATAGCCTAACATCTTATATCTAGCCGAAGGAAGCCTAACTACTTCTATTTTTGCCACATCCGTAGGAGCCAATGCCTGGAGATAGTCCTTGGAAGCAGGCACACCATTCACTTCAATTATTACTTTTGCATCCGAATAAACAGATATAGCATTAGCCAATTTATTGTAATCTACACCTGGTAATTTCGCCAACAAGTCATACACAGACATAGTTCCCTTTCGAATATCTGGATTTATATAATAGACATCCGAATACAGATTATGCTTCTTAGCTTTTACCACAACCTCGTTGAGAGTGACAGACTTAACAGTGTCTATTCTTATAGAATCTTGTCCAAAACAAACATTGCTGCTATTCAGGACAAAAAAAAGAACACATATTATCAACTTCATTTCACTTATTTTCTTTTGTTATACAATAACATCTAATATCATTTTGAAAATGAGCATCTTTATCATCAAAAACACACTTAAGTTTTTCATTTTCTCTCAAATGTCGCCGAGTTTCTGGGCAAGGACCCATACACAAAGGCAAATATTGACAGGACAAACAATCTCCCATACGTGTAAACACATTAGAATCACATTCTCTCGGAACCGTATTCCAAACAATTTCACCATTATCCGTCAAATAACCCCGTGCATCGTAGATATCTTTATTTGAGCATCTATCAACCCTCCCATCTGGATATATAGAATGATGGTTGCTACATTCCACATAACAAACCGACAACTTGATTTCATCATAATCTGATAATATCCTATAGCCTTTGTGATGGAAAGTTCGAATTATAGCTGTCAATTTATCATCCATAGTTGGAGTTTCATTTTCTTGCCAAACTTTCCTAAACAACAAAGTTATTCTATCCTTCACAGAATGAAGAAAAGCATCTATCTCTTCAGGAAAATTATCCGTGAGATTGTTCTTCGTGTAATTTATACGACAAGTTATATCTGCTTCTGGTATCATTTTTGTCAGCATTACAATGTTCTGCAGTATCAAAGAAAAAGAATCTTGTATTTTATCATTAAACCTTGTCTTATTATGATTTGCTTGTTCACCATCTATAGTTATTTGAAAGCTATTAAACGACAAATCCTTCATCGTTTGGATTAAAGATGCTGTTAACAAAGAACCATTAGTTGTTATAGCATTGTTGAATCCAATAGCATTCTTCGCACAAAAATCTATCGCAAACTCAGAAATACGAGATATACTTCCAACATTTAGCAACGGTTCACCTCCAAACCAAGACAAAGTCAAGTGCTCTATAGAATTTTTCTTAATATAGGATTCAATATGTCTCTCTATCTTTCGCTCTAACTCTTTCGACAAAATAATACCCTTATGCTTCTGAACACAATACCAACAAGAAAAATTACAAGAATATGTTGTAAGAATCATCAAGTTGAGCACTTTATTGTTCTTGTATTCATAAAACAAGCTCTTTAACTCTGACAATTCATCCCTATCGTCATCTATGACAAAACCATTATCATAAAGTTTCTCTACAAAGCCTTTTGTTTCATCAGAAAGAAAACTCTCTATATTATTTAGCATAAAAAGACACGCAGCTGTATTATGCTTTGAAATATAGAAGAACTTCTTTGTCATTGCGTTAAACAAGACATTCTTACTATCACTGACTGGAACTATTATGTTATAAGCACTTTTTTGCATATACCCATTGTTTTTGTAGATTTCCCATCTCTTCAAGAAATGGGAAATCCGCTGTTAAACATAACTTAAAGATTGACATTAAATGTCACCTTTGTGTAAACATTACCCTTTCGTAGATATATTATATATTTTCCATAAGGTCCATAGAGTTCATTTGGAGACTTACGTAAAGCCACTTTCAAATGCCCTTTAGACAGACTTATAGAAAAGTCTTCACTCTTTCCGAAAAAACAATATTCTTCTGCACCAAGAGCATCAAACGACAGTTGATCATCTAGCCCAAACAAGTCACCTATGTTAGTATCTTTTTGAGGCAATTCTTTTTCATCAGACAAAGACGACGTATATTCTACGACAGCCCCAACCTTGCTAGTTTCTTTCTCCAAGAATGAAGACACCACAAACTGATAATATTTACATCCTATCTCATATGCATTCTTATGAGAATGGAATGTCAATACATTCTCTGATTTACAAGACACATAACGATGATTTGGCAATACACTTATTTCGTTTGACAAGTTATCTAGATTAGGAATTTGCCCACTTGGGAGACTTACGGAGGTACCCAAATCAACTATTTGCCAATTGTCAGACCGAAAATTCATCGAGCCGTTTATATAAACTCCCATTTCACCTAACAAGGTCTTACCATGATTCTCATCAAGCATATTCAATGAGGTATAAGAGGCTAGTGAAGATTCATCTTCACTACAACTTGTAGCAAACAGAGTTATGAACAAACTCAATGCAAACAACACTATATTATTCTTCATACAATTCAATTTTATAGTCCAATAATTGTATAATAATTCGCCAAAGTTCCTATTGAGATTTTCTTTTCTGGTAAAGAATCTACCCAAGAACTAATTCCATATACTTCAGCAATATCATCCTCATCTTCATCTACGTAATAAGAAAATGCAACCTTTTTCTTTGGGTTATATACATATTCTATACTATTTGAAGCATTGTAATAACGATAATATTCTGATTTATCAAAATCCTCAACTTCTATACATAAAGGATTACGTAACATAGGGTTCAATTTTGCCTTTTTATTTGGTTCCAAACCAATCTCTGCACTAAACAGTTTCTCTGTTTGAGCCAAAATAGTTTGGTGCTTTTGAGCAAATTGTTCCGCACTATTATTCTTACGTAACTCGTCATCTGTTTTTACCTGGCTACTTTTGAATATAATTCTATCCCCTTGACGTGTAACGAGCACTGGGCATACATCATATAATGGCTCATAGGCAGAAGTTGAGCGTACCATCACTCTTGCGGTTTCCATGTAAGGAATAACAAACTCATTATAAGTCGCTAAGACTCCATTTGTTGTATCATCAAACCTTTGCTTAAAATTTTTCTCCAACACAAAGTCTGATAAAGGTAGCAAACTATTATCTGTAACATCAATTATGGTATGAGTTTTATCATCGTTCAATGAGTTAAACCAAGAGCTTAAATCCACATTTAAATCACTTAAAGCACATGTCTTCACTACAGCATCTCCGTCTTGAATACCACCAAATGTCTTAATCTGGACAAATGTATCCGTACTTTTAAACTCTGTTGTTGACGAAGACTGGTTTGAACTAGTAAATCCCAACTCACCACTTCCTGTCGCCCCTTTATAAGTAATAGAAGCATTTATTGATTTTTCCAATCCTTTTTCTTTGCCCTCTGTCGTTTTTGCAGTACTGTTACAACCTGCATAGCTTGCATATGCCTTTCCTCCCGTAAGATAACCTGTAACAACAAACTCCCCATAGTTTTTAAGATTAGAAGATATTGTTGAATTATACAAATTTTTAATGAATGATTTTTCTATAAATTTACGTGCATAAAGCCTCCTTGCTGCTGCTGAATTCTGCAAACTATATTGATTATTAATAAAATATAAAGATAGTTCTCCAAAAGTAGCATCGTTCGAATTATCTATGATGGTCTTGAAAGTTTCCGTTGTTGCTTTCTTATGCCCAAGAGAAAAAATCTTAAAATTTAGCGAGAAACCTGATGACACCTTTTTAGTAACAGTAGAATTGTATTGGTATCTATCAAAATCAGCAAAGGTTACCACCTTACGATCCGATGTATTTAAGTGTGTTGCACTGACATATGCAGCATCATAATCCTGCAAAGCTTTCAAATTTACAACTGGATATGCACTAAAATTAGCAAAATCTCCCATTACGTAAGTTCCTCCCAAAAGTTTATAGCCGCAACCCAATAATGCCTCGGAATTTCCATTAATCACAGAGGAGCGAGTCACATCATTCTTTGGGACATAGAATTTAGAATGAGAAATAGGAAGATTAGGATTTCTCTTAAGTACCAATGACTTATCCATAGAAATTTCCGCATTCATAGAATCAGAGACTTCATCGGTGCAAGCACTGGCTATTATAGCCAGTGCTGCAAACAATATTACTTTTACATGTTTCATTTCAATATAGTTTTAGAAATTATTACTGGATGAGACTTCTTTCGTAAAGACAATTCTTCCCCATCATCAAGATCAAAACATTTTACTATATCAGGTTTTGCTCGTTTTGTAGTATACATTGTTCCATACCACGTACCCTTGACTTTGACCTTTCTTTCCTCATTATTTACCTTTACTTTCATCTCTGCAACGTAATTGGCAGAAACAGAATAGCCTTCCAAATAAGACGTTACTTCTATCAATGAGTTCGGTTTTGCAATTCCCTCAGTTTCTACTGTTAGCACACGTCTCACTCTCCCCTTTGAGTTGGAATATTTCATATCACGCAAGAATTCACCAGGATTAGGTTCCTCATCAGGATTAACTGGAGAAGGTACAACCAATTTATTTGCCAGCACATAAGGACGGTAAAAAGTCAGAGAATCATTCCATAAGAATTTTAAACGTCCTGTTTCTGAAAACTGATAGGTATCCGTCGCATAATGAGAAGCTTTTATCGAAAAACTACGACGTTCTTCAGTCTCATTCTTCCCATAACTAACTACTTCCAATGGAGTCAACTTGCTAATCTGTGCCGAAGATTTATCAAATTCAATATAATCAATGTCAAACTTGTCTATCGGCTGAATAAAAAACTCTTGTTGCCCTTTTCCATTGACTCGCCGTGCATAACCCAACTTATTATTGGCTTTAGCCTCAAGCACATAATAGAATATCGACCAAGAATTATTAGGATCGGCCTGTCCTATATAAGACTCACTCTGAATAGCAAAGTAACCCTTATATGAAGGCGATGCCAATAAATCCCAAGAGGCACTATATAGAGAACCGCTGTTATCCTTAGCAGACATCAATATTTTATCATCTGGCTTATTAGTATAATACCCTACATTAAGAGGCGTATTAGAATTCTTTGAATAAATTAAATAAGGTATCCCAGATGTTGCTGGCAAAATTTTGAGAAAGAATTTACTTGACTGAGCTGTATTCTGACTACTGAGCACAACTTCCTTTCCTGCCTCCGAGCAAGAAAGATACTTATTGCTTGCGTTTGAACCTGTTGCCACAGAACGAACACTAATATTCAGTGGCATTTCACGAATCGCATAAATATTAGATGAAAAATATTCATCCTCTTCTCCATAAGAAGCTAGAGCAGAAACAGACTGTATAGAATGTTGACGCAATGTTTCATGCAGTCTTGCTGACTCCTCTGTTTCTTCTATAGGAAGAATACTATCCACACTTGTACTATCAACCGCTCTAGTACTTCTCATGCTATTCAGACTTGCTATTTCTCTGTTTTGCGCAAAACTAACAAGTTCTCCATTTTGGTCTGTACATGAATTTAATGCACAGCCATAGGCAACAATTGCCAAAAACAAAATCTTTTTCATGCGTATCTTTTTTTTATATAGTTAATAACTTAGAGTTCAAATGCGCCAACATAAATCGAATCACCTAATTCAATCACCACATTATAAGCACCTTTCTCCATTATTGACAAATCAAAACTGTATTGTTCTTTGCCATCTACAAATGTTGACATACTAGTTACTAAGCAACCATTGTCATCATAGATATAGACTGCCGTTTTGCCAAAATAACGACTTACACTCACAATAAGCATTCCTTGTTGCAAATTTGCCACAATGCTAGGTTCTTCTGTTCGCGCTCTTAAATGCCCTTTTTCCTTATGCATAGGAATAACCTTATTTTGGGAAGGATACATCGCTAACATTTTGCTAGAAACCAAAAGCATCAACAATAAAAGCAGATTAAAAATTTGTATTTTCTTCATATTCTCTACATTTTGATATTATTAAACTTCGGCTGCAAAATTACAGCGTTTTACGATACCATCCAAACAAAATAGGTCTATTTTTTAAAAACACCATAAAAGTCATATAATTCTAAAAATCAAGTACTTAAAATCGCCCCCCCCCCAGGTACTTTGGGTCTAAAACTTACTTTAGTTAGGAAAATATTAGAAGTTTTCGATGTACGTACGTAGCGAAAATTGCTCATTTTTAATACCAACTTTATCTTTGTACAAGAACAATTTTTGCTTAATTGCTTTCTCGCTTATACAATAGATAGAAGCCAACGCCTTTTGAGATAGCTTTAATCGCAAAAGCATCATTAGTCGTAAAACACTCTTTGATAAATTAGGATGCTTTTGCTTGAGTCTTTTCACAAATAGGTTTTCCACACTATTTAAAAACACCTCCAATTCGTCCCAATCACTCTCCGACAACACTATATGCTTATTCTCATTTGGAACTATCGAATTTAATTTTTCTACAACATCTATTTTCTTTTGTAAATAATTACGCATCACAGATAGTTGAATCTCTTTATGCGAAAGTTCCTCTTGATGTATTTTTTCCTGCATTTGTTGCTTTTGGAGAAGAACCTCTCTTTCATGCTCCATACGTAGTTTTATCTGGTGCTTATATGATTTATAAACATATAAAATAAATATGACTACTATAAAACACAATAAGACTATCAAACAAAATACCCACTGCTGCATTTCTGCTTTACCTTGCATTTTAGCTCTTTCACTTTCCTTTTTCAAAAAGGATGTATAATAAGCAGCCTTACCTTGTAATGCAGTTCGATACATATCCTCCAAATAATGGTACGCCGAATCGCTAAAACTTTTAGCAGACTTGAAATCTTGCGCTTTCATAGCTGCTTGACTTTGAAAATAAAACACGGAATAGCGGTCTTCTGCCGTTTTTGGCATTGCTTGTTTTAATAAACTAAAGGCTTGGTTTAACGAATCTACAGAGATATAAGCAGAAGCAAATGTCAACAGACAAGAAAATCTATTTGCTGCATTCAAGTCATAAGCCAATCGTGCATAATATAAACAACTATCTTTTTCACCCATCTCCTCAAATGTACTAGCTAGATTTTGCCTTACATAAGACAATAAGTTGCTATCGCCAGCTTTCATTGCCATTCTATATGCTTTTCTCTCTTCTTCTAAAGCATGCTGCAAGCTATCAACATAAAAGAAGTTCTCACCCAATCTCAAACGTGCTGCCACCTTATTATATATAGTAACATTTGCCATAGAGTCATACATCTTCACCAAATCTTTAGCATATCTCAACGCTTTGTAAGGTTCCAACTGCTCTTCTACTTCTATCAACTTATCCAAAACCAAGCGTTTTACATTCATTTCATGAAGACTATCCGAAATAAAATAAGCCTTTTCCAAACAAGACTTAGCTTGTTCCATACTATCAACAAGTAAATAGAATGTTCCCATATAATTCAAGCACAAAACATAGAGCGAATCTTCTTGGTGACTCTCATACCAATCATACGCTATGCGAATCAAAGAATCGTTATCCACATCTAAGCCAGACTTGTCTTGTGCAATATAATAAGTAAGGGCATACTTCGCCATCTCCTCCTTAGAAAGACCCTCTTGGTCTATATGTTTCATCAACGCCAAGGCACTATCCGGTCTAGACTCTACCAACGCATAAGCTAAGTCCAGCTTTTTCTTATGGCTCTGATAGCAAGAAACAAAGATTGGTGCTACAATAAAAGCCAAGACTACGTATAATATTGTTCTTTTCATATATCAATAGTATTTTTATCTGCAAAAGTACGACTTTATTTTTAGATAGAAGCAAAAATAAGGTCTAAATATGCAAAAACAAAATATGATAAAAATATACTGATAATCAATAATATATGCTAAACAGTTTAGAAAAGCAAGTCTAAAATAACTCTGGAGAGTGCTAAAAATTAATACGATGACCGATTGGAAAAAGCCTATACTAAATATAAAACCTCCCACCATACAGAAAAGTCTTGCCATATAATGGGAGATTGAATTATATTACGCTGCTTCTATTTATTGCTATTCCTTTTGTTTAACGGTTAACAAATTTACTCTTAATTTCTTCAGACTCTTGCAATAAGCGATTGGCAAGGCTGTCTTTATAAACCGCCATTTCAAACATTTCATAGTGTCGACGAACTGAGTCTTCGTAAACAGCAACCCGATTTCTCAGATTGTCGATAATATCTTCATCTCGTTGCACATTGAAATGCTTTTCGATGTAGCGAATATTCGGGTCATCAGATGGAAGAACCATTCTCAATGCCCTATATTTCAAGTCTGCCTCCTCCCAATCTTGATGCTCTCGCCATTGGGTGAGATTGCCCCAAATGGAAATGACAAGAGATAGAGCCAAGCCACCTATGAAAAGAAGAACATTCTTTGAGGTTGGCTCGAAGCGATGGGTTGCAACCTTCTTTTGAGGTGAATTGTTCAACACTTCAAGTTTGTCCTGCAATGCCTTCGAGGAAACATCATTCTCTTGTCTCATCAGCTTGATGGCATTAACAAAGAACTTGCTTCGCTGCTCATTTTTGCTAAGTTCTACCTTGATAAGGTCAACAAAAACAACAATGGCATCTCTTAATTTGGATATTTTACCAATGACTTCCTCTTCCTTGCCAAACATAGCAATGATTAATTTCTCCAACTTGGTTGTGTCATTACTTGCAGGAACGTTTTCCGTTCCTGCGTTCTTTGTGGAGTCAGAAAGTTCATCGACTTTCTGCTCCAATCTCTCAACTGTGCCGTAGATGGCTTCCAATAGTTCTTCTTTCATATTTCTTTTGTTGTTTGAATGGTTTGTAACTTGCATCAAAGGCTAAAGCCTCTTCTGCGTTTCTTCTTTTTCTTCTTGACTGATTCATCCTCTGGGAATGTCTCAAAGGTCTGAGCATTGGCTGGAGCAAAAAGTCCAAGGGAAGAAATATCGTCCCAAGGGTCCTGGCTGCTCTCCGATATGGCTGGCTCCTGCCCATTCTTGCAACAGCCCTGCTCATATTGCTGAGCAGAGTTGGCACTTGCTGATAAAAGGTTCTCCGTTCCCTCTAATCTCGCATTCAGTTTGCCAAAGCTATAGTCTCGGCTAATCTGCGTACCCTTGAA
>ENA-UEOY01000831-UEOY01000831.1-human-gut-metagenome-genome-assembly--contig:-NODE-831-length-12532-cov-3.186271_pt1 | contig 12532 bp, 10 predicted proteins | sample MGYA00242892_ERZ507900 | MGnify/ENA primary metagenome ERZ507900 (study PRJEB26167, sample SAMN06115427) | human gut metagenome | host: Homo sapiens | place: China:Henan | collected 2015-04-15 | study...
AAGTAATATATACTGACAAAAATCCGCCCCTTTTTTGCAAAAGGAGCGGATTTTTTAGCTTAGTTCAGTTTTAGGCGCTTGAGCTGGAATATAGGTGCAATTACAGCAAGCCTTCGTTGCCCAGAACTTCCTTGGTGTCGCGGGCAATCATCAGCTCTTCGTTGGTCTCGATGACCAGGGTGCGAACCTTGGCACCCCAAGCGGTGATTTCCACAACATCTTTGTTCTGCTTGTGGGCGTTGGCGTTCTTGTCGGTATCCACGCGGATGCCCAGCCAATCCATGTGGTGGCAGATCTTGGCACGGGAGTCAGCGTCATGCTCGCCGATACCGCCGGTGAACACGATGGCGTCAACACCGCCCATAGCGGCAATGTAGCTGCCGATGGTCTTCTTGATCTGGTAGTTCAGCATATCGCTGGCCAGCTGTGCGCGCGGGTTGCCGGCGGCGGCTGCTGCCTCAACGTCACGCTTGTCGCTGGAAACGCCGGAGACACCCAGCAGGCCGGACTTCTTGTTCAGAATCTCGTCCAGCTGGTGGCCGGTGATGTTCAGGGTGTACTTCAGGTAGTTGACCACAGAAGGGTCGATATCGCCGCAGCGGGTGCCCATCATCAGGCCGGCCAGCGGGGTCATGCCCATAGAGGTATCCACAACCTTGCCCTGGTCAACTGCAGCAATGGAAGAACCATTGCCCAGATGGCAGGTGATCAGCTTCAGGCGGTCGATGGGCTCTTCCAGATATTCGGCAGCGCGGTAGCTGACGTACTTGTGGCTGGTGCCGTGGAAGCCGTAACGGCGCACGCCGTACTTCTCGTAATATTCATACGGGATGGCGTACATGAAAGCCTTCGGCGGCATGGTGGAATGGAAAGCGGTATCAAACACGGCAACATTGGGGATATCGCCAAAGACCTTTTTGGCGGCCTCGATACCCAGGATGCCGGCAGGGTTGTGCAGCGGGGCCAGGGGGCTCAGCTCGCGCAGGGTCTCGATCACTTCGGGGGTGATCAGGCAGCTGGCCTGGAACTTTTCGCCGCCATGGACCACGCGGTGGCCGATGGCGTTGATCTCGCTGACATCATCAATGACCTTGCCATCGCCGGTGGTCATCTTCTTCACAACCTCAGCAAATGCTTCGGTGTGAGTGGGGAAGATGGCCGGGGTGGTGGCTTTATTGCCGTTGGCTTCATGGGTAATCATGCTGCTTTCCATGCCAATGCGCTCGCACAGGCCCTTGCACAGCACCTTCTCACCGTCCATATCGATGAGCTGATATTTCAGGGAAGAAGAACCACAGTTGATAACCAGAATTTTCATCTTCTTGTTTCCTCCAGATATGTTTTTGTCCGCCCCCGAGAGGGCAGAATTTTACAGATTCCTAGAATTATTATATAATAGGGTCGGCCGGTTTTCAAGCCGCAATGGCGGCAAAGCCTGTCACAAAGTCCCCGGGCTTTTTTGTACATCCTGCCCAGAATCCTGTCATTCTGCCCCAGTTCTCCATGCAGTATGACAGATATTTCACAAACTTTTGAGGTCACGTCATGAAATTTGCCGGTATCATCGCCGAATACGACCCCTTCCACAACGGCCACGCATGGCAGCTGGCGCAGGCAAAAGCGCTGGGTGCAGAGCACGTCGCCGTCGCCATGAGCTGTTCGCTGGTGCAGCGGGGGGCGCTGCCCCTCCTGCCCGAAGCTGTCCGCACCCGGTCCGCCCTCACCTGCGGGGCTGACCTTGTGTTTGCTCTGCCTGCTCCCTGTGCCTGCGCGGGGGCAGAGGCGTTCGCCCGGGCGGGCGTGGCGCTGCTTGCCGCCGCCGGGTGCGACGGTCTGGTGTTCGGTGCTGAGACGCCCGACGCGGCCCTTCTGATGGAGGCCGCCGAGCTTCTTGACAGCGACTCCTACCGCGCCGCCCTGAAAGCCCAGCTTGCGGGCGGCGCACGGAGCTTTGCCGCCGCGCGGCAGGCCGCCGCGGCGAAGCTTGCATCTGACGAGCGGGTCGCCGCCCTGCTGGACAAGCCCAACAACAACCTCGCTGTCGAATACTGCCGGGCCATCCGCAGCCTTGCGCCTCGGATGGAGGCTTATCCCCTGCCCCGGCAAGGCGCGAACCACGGTGAGGCGCTCCACTCTGCCCATGGGCAGTTCGCCAGCGCCAGCGCACTTCGCAAGCTCTGGGCCGAGGGCGGAGCGGACGCCGTCGCGCCTTACGTTCCCGAGGCGGTCTTCCCGCTTTATCAGGAGGCTTACGCCGCCGGGCAGTACACCGATTTTTCCGCCGCCGGGCGGTGCGAGCTGGCCCTTCTCCGGTCTGCCTGCCGGGGCAAAGCGCCCTTTGCAGACATCCGCGGCGTCTCCGAAGGACTGGAGCACCGTCTGGAAGCCGCCGTCCGTACCAGCACCACCTACGACGAACTTCTGGATGCTCTCACCACCGTCCGCTACCCCCGGGCGCGGATGCGCCGCCTCGCCATGGACGCCGCGCTGGGCTGCACCGCCGACAGTCTCCCCGCCCTTCCGCCCTATCTCCACCTGCTGGGAGGAAAGAAGGATGCCCTTTCTTTCTTAAAAAATTGCACCCTCCCTGTCTCCCACTCGCTGGCCCGTCTGCGGGGATCAGGCGGTGCCTCCGCTCGGATGGCCGAGGCGCAGCTTGCCGCTGCCGATTTTGGTACGCTCTGCCGCGTTTCACCCGAGGCAATGGGCGGCCTACTTCGTCAAAAAAATATCTTTTTGACGTAATGACAGAAATTTTTCTGCAAATTTTGTCATTTCGGCACTTGTATGCCGAGGCAGTTTCGGTGTATTATAGTAAAGATACTTGGATACAACACCGCCTGTTCGACAGGTACAAGGAGGAACCATGGCACTTCACGTTCTGGACGAAGCCAACCGCTGCCTCGGCTGCAAAAAGCCGATGTGCCAGCAGGGCTGCCCCATCCACACCAACATCCCCGAGGTCATCCGCCTGCTCAAGGACAATCATCTCGACGACGCCGGCTGGATGCTGTTTGAAAACAATCCCCTGACCACTGTGTGCAGCCTCGTGTGCAACCACGAGAACCAGTGCGAGGGCCACTGCATCCGCAACCGGATGCCCAGCCACGACCCCGTCCACTTCTCCATCATCGAGGACTACATCTCCACCACCTACGCCAACAAGATGACTTCCGGCCCCGCCCCCAAGAACGGCATGAAGGCTGCTGTCGTCGGCTCCGGCCCTGCGGGCCTGACCGTCGCCGTCCTGCTGGCACGCTGGGGTTACGATGTCACCATCTTCGACGCCCGCGACAAGATCGGCGGCGTCATGCGGTACGGCATCCCCAACTACCGCCTGCCCGACAGCGTGCTGGACGACTTCCAGCACCGCCACCTCGAGCTGAAGGGCATCCACGTCCGCCCCAATACCGCCATCGGCAAGACCATCACCATCGACGACCTCTTCCGGGACGGCTATAAGAGCGTCTTCATCGGTGCCGGTCTGTGGAAGGCCAACGCCATGCACATCAAGGGCGAGACGCTGGGCAACGCGGCCTTCGGCATCGACTATCTGGCCAACTCCAAGGCCTTCCAGCTGGGCGACGACATCGCCGTCATCGGCGTGGGCAACTCCGCCATGGACTGCGCCCGCACTGCCATCCGCAACGGCGCACGCCACGTCACCTGCTACGCCCGCCGCGATGAGGAGTGCATCAGCGCCTCTGAGCACGAGGTTCGGTACGCAAAGCTCGAGGGTGTGGGCTTCCGCTTCTGCAAGGCTCCGGTGGAGATCCGTGAGAACGGCATTATCTGCCGCGACACCGTGAAGGGCGAGGACGGCAAGTTCACCCAGGTAGAGGGCAGCGAGACCTTCTACCCCCACACCGGCGTGATCGTCTCGGTGAGCCAGGGTTCTGAGAACTCCCTCGTCAAGACCACCACCGGCATCGAGACCAACCAGCGCGGCCTGCTCACCGTCAACGAGGACGGCAGCACCACCCGTGAGGGCGTGTTCGCCGGCGGCGACGCCGTCATGGGCGCGCGCACCGTCGTGGAGGCCGTGGCCATCGCCAAAAAGGTGGCCGAGTCCATGGACGCCTACATGAAGGCCCTGCCCGCCGACAACACTCCCGACCCCTACGCCGATATTCCGGTGTTCTCCACCCCGACTTTTGATGTTCTGGCAAAGCAGGGCATCTAAATTCTGATCTTCAAGGCTGCTGTGCAAAAGCACGACAGCCTTTTCTTTTTGTAACATTTCTGTTTCTTTGCCAATCTTAGCCGCTCTTCTGTTGACGGACTTTTGTCTGTTTTTGTATACTTAATAAGGATATATTTCTCAATTCCAACGCCCGGCGGCACTGCTTCCGGGCGGGAAAGGCTGGTGGACATCATTATCAGATCATCCCTCCCCAAGCTCCGGGAAAAGCTGCTGGAGGCGCTGCAGGCCGTCCTGCCCATCGCGGCCATCGTGCTGGTGCTCTGTTTCAGCATCGCCCCCGTTTCCCCGAGCATCCTGCTCTGCTTTCTGCTGGGCGCTGCCATGATCATCGTCGGCATCATGTTCTTCACCTTGGGTGCCGAGATGAGCATGACCCCCATGGGCGAGCGGGTCGGCTCCATGCTCACCCGGAGCCAGAACCTTTTTCTCATCATCGGCGTGGGTTTCCTGCTGGGCTTCCTTATCACCATCTCAGAGCCTGACTTACAGGTGCTTGCCAATCAGGTACCCTCCATCCCCAACATGACCCTCATCCTCTCGGTGGCTGCGGGCGTGGGCATCTTCCTCGTCATGGCCTTCCTGCGTATGCTGCTGGGCATCCCGCTGCCCCGGCTGCTGGTCATCTTTTACGCTGCCATCTTCCTTCTGGCTGCATTTGTGCCGAAAGAGTTTCTGGCCGTGGCCTTCGACTCCGGCGGCGTCACCACCGGCCCCATGACCGTCCCCTTCATCATGGCGCTGGGCGTCGGTGTGTCGGCCATCCGTTCCGACCGCCATGCAGCGGACGACAGCTTCGGCCTCGTGGCCCTCTGCTCCGTAGGTCCCATCCTCGCCGTCCTCATCCTCGGCATCGTCTTCAATGCCAGCGAGAGCAGCTATGTGCCGCCGGTCATCCCCGAAGTGGGCGACTCGGTGGAGCTGTGGCAGCTGTTCAGCGAGGGCCTGCCCACCTATCTGCACGAGATCGCCACTTCCCTGCTGCCCATCGTCGTGATGTTCGGCATCTTCCAGCTCGCCGCCCTTCACATCGACCGGCGGACGCTGGGCCGCATCGGCGTAGGCCTCGCCTATACTTACATCGGCCTCGTGCTCTTCCTCACCGGCGCGAACATCGGCTTCATGCCCGCCGGCAACTACCTCGGTCAGGTCCTGGGCGGCCAGAGCAGCCGGTGGCTGCTCATCCCCATCGGGATGCTCATCGGCTACTTCATCGTCCGGGCCGAGCCTGCGGTCTATGTCCTCAACAAACAGGTCGAAGAAGTCACCGACGGTGCCATCTCCGCCGGGACGATGGGCGCGGCCCTCTCGGCCGGCGTCGCCCTCTCGGTGGGCCTTGCGATGGTGCGCGTCCTCACCGGCATCTCGATCCTGTGGTTCCTCATCCCGGGCTACCTCTTCGCCATCAGCATCTCCTTTGTGGTGCCGAAGCTCTACACCGCCATCGCCTTTGACGCCGGCGGCGTGGCCTCCGGCCCCATGACGGCCACCTTCCTGCTGCCGCTGGCGCAGGGTGCCTGCATCGCCGTAGGCGGCAACATCGTCACCGACGCCTTCGGCGTGGTGGCCATGGTCGCCATGACGCCCCTCATCACCGTCCAGCTCATGGGCCTTGTGGCCCAGCTCAAGACCCGCAAGGCCCGCAGCGCCCAGCCCCTGCTGGATCCTGCCGCCCTGCTGGCTGAACTGCCGGACGACGCCATCATCGAACTGTAAGGAGGCTTTGCCGTGAATACGCTTTACTGGCTGGTCACCATCACCGACCGCCCCACGACAGACGCCTTTCTGAAGCTGTATAAAAGCTTCGGCGTCGATGTCAGCCTCCGCACCGTGGGTGCCGGCACTGCCGTTCAGGAGACGCTTTCCACCCTCGGGCTGGAAAAGACCGAAAAAGCCGTGCTCTTTGCCATCATCACAGCGGACAGCTGGCCCCGCATCCAGAAAGCCCTGCGCCGCCAGATGCGCATTGATGTGCCGGGTACCGGCATTGCATTTATCGTCCCGGTAAGCAGCATCGGCGGCAAGCGCGCCCTGCTGTTCCTCACCGAACACCAGACCCTTGAGCTGAAGGAGGAAAGCACCTTGAAAGATACCCGTTACGACCTGCTGCTGGTCATCGCCAATCAGGGCTACACCGGCTCTATCATGGACGCGGCCCGGGCCGCAGGAGCCGGCGGCGGCACCGTCATCCACGCCAAAGGCACCGGCATGGAGGGCGCGGCCAGGTTCATGGGCATCGACCTCGTGAACGAAAAAGAGCTGGTGCTCATCGTCAGCCGCACTTCCGAGAAGAATGCCATCATGAAAGCCATCATGGACAACGCCGACAAAAAGGCCGGCTCCATCGTCTTCTCGCTGCCCGTCACCGACACCGCCGGCCTGCGTCTGCTGGACGAAGAGTAAAAAATCAAACTTTCATCTGTCAAATGAACAAAAATCCACGCTCCGGCAGGCCGCCGGGCGTGGATTTTTTTGCCGTTTTCCGGTATGATAGAAGAGATATGGGAGGAAACGCTATGAATCAGAATCCGCACTGGAAGCAGCTTATCTGGACCTGGGCTGCCATCATCTTCGGCAACGCGCTCTACTCGCTGGCCGTTGCGCTGTTCCTCGAGCCGGCGGGCCTCATCACCGGCGGCGCGACTGGCATCGCGCTGGCCATCGGGCGATTGACGGGCCTGTCCGTCTCGGGGCTGCTGCTCTTCATCAACCTCGCCATGCTGGTCTGGGGCTGGGTGGTCTTAGGCCGGGCCTTCGCCCTCAATACGCTGGCCAGCAGTGTTCTCAGCCCCGCCTTCCTCGCCCTGTTCGAGGGGATGGCGAATGGCCGGGTGCTGACGGAGGACATCTTCCTCTGCACCGTCTTTGCGGGCCTCGGCATCGGCGTGGCGCTGGGCATCGTCATCCGCTCCGGCGCATCCACCGGCGGCCTCGACATCCCGCCGCTGGTGCTCAACAAATGCTTCAAGCTGCCGGTGTCGGCCACCATGCTGGCCTTCGACATCATGGTCCTGCTGATGCAGGCTGTGTTCAGCCCGATGCCGCAGGTGCTGTACGGCATTGTGATGGTGCTCATCCACACCGTCGTCATGGATAAGATGCTGATGATGGGTGCCAGCCGCACCGAGGTAAAGATCATCAGCAGCCAGTCCGACGCCATCTGTGCCGCCATCCTCGAGCAGCTGGACCGGGGCGTGACCATCCTCCACGGCGAGGGCGGCTACACCCACGAGTCCAGCGCCGTGCTGCTGAGCATCGTGTCCAACCGGGAACTGCCCCGGCTGGAAAAGCTGGCCCACAGCATCGACCCCACCTGCTTCCTCATCGTGAGCCATGTCACCGAGGTCAGCGGCCGGGGCTTCTCGATGGATAAGGATTATTTGTAAAACAAAGGGGAATGCCGTTAGGCATTCCCCTTTGTTTTACAGTAATGGTGCAATAACTTTCAGTAAAATTCCTGCCAGATGGAGCAGCACTTTGCCCTCCCAGATGCTCTCCCGGGTGGGCTCGACGTCGCGGCAGAATTCCAGCGTCTTCTGGAAATCCTTCTCGATGGCGGGGATGCAGGCGGTATCCTTCATCCAGACCGCATTCTCGAAGTGGTGGTAGAGACTGCGGTAGTCGAGGTTTATGGTACCCACCACGGCCTCGCTGTCGTCCACCACAAAGACCTTCGCGTGGACAAAGCCGGGCAGCCACTCGCTGATCTTCACGCCCGAGTCCAGCAGAGACTTGTAGTGCGTCTTCGCCAGCGCATAGGCGAACTTCTTATCCGGCACATGGGGCAGGATGAGGTGGACGTCCACGCCCCGCTCTGCCGCGAACTTGAGGGCCGTTTCCAGCTCACCGTCGAGGATGAGGTAGGGCGTCATGATGTGGATGTAGCGCTTGGCGCGGTTGAGCAGGTCGATATAGACCATCTCTCCCACCCGCTCACCGTCCAGCGGGCAGTCGCCGTAAGGGGCCGCGAACCCCTTCGCCGGGACGGAGTGGGGCGGCACGGAGAGGAACTTCTCAAACTCCGGCTCCCGGAGGATGCTCCACATCTCGAGGAAGAGGATGGTCAGCGGTCGGACACCCTCGCCTTCCAGCATGACGGCGGCGTCCTTCCAGCGGCCATACTTCTCGATGTGGTTGATGTACTCGTCGGCGAGGTTCACGCCGCCGGTAAAGCCCACCTTGCCGTCAATGACGAGGATTTTCCGGTGGTCGCGGTAATTATAATGGGTCGAGACAAAGGGCTGCACCGGCGAGAACACCTGGCACTGGATGCCCAGCTTTTCGAGGCGGCTGGGGTAATCCCGGGGCAGGGTGGTGAACTCACAGGTGCCGTCGTACATCACCCGGACGTCCACGCCCTCGGCGGCTTTGCGGGCCAGCACCTCGAGAATTTTGCCCCACATGAGGCCCTCGTCAATGATGAAGTACTCGAGGAAGATGTACTTCTCGGCCTTTTCCAGTTGGCGAAGCAGCTCTTCGAACTTGGCCTCGCCGCCGGGGAAGTAGGTAACTTCCGTGTTCCGATAGACCGAGAAGCCGCCGCCCTTTCCGTGGAGATACCGCGCCAGCGAGGCCGCGCCGGGGTCGGCTTCGGCCAGCTCCTGGGCCGCGGCCAGCGGCTGGGGCTGTAAGCCCCGGGCTTCCTCAGTGAGGTGGGTCACCCGCTTTTTCAGGGCGTTGTGGCCGATGTTGCTCTTGACGTAGAAAAACAGCGGCACGCCCACGACCGGCAGGATGGCGATGGTGACCATCCATGTGATCTTAGCACTGTTGTCCATCTCGCTGTTGAGGATGTAGACCACCATGAAGGCCGACATGGCCACACTGCCGCCGAAGTAATGGGGCAGCAGTCCGCCGAACCATCGGAACACGCTCCACAGTACACCGACCTGCAACAGCATGAGCAGCAGCACCAGCCCGAAACGGCTGAAGATCGCATGGACGATGCCTTTCTGACCCTTTTTCAGGAGCCGGAGGCCGCCGTCCTCGAACTGCTGCATCCTGTCTTTCATGTTCTGCTGAAATTCTTCTTTTTTCATACTTCTCCTTTCGGGCGGAGGGTGACGGCGAACAGCCCCTGGGCCGCGTGGCAGTCCTCCACCAGCTGTTTCGGTTGCGGGCAGACGCCGTGGTCATGCCACGGGTCGTTGAACCAGTAGTTTTCGTCATCGTAGCCCACCAGCAGCAGGCAGTGCTCGTTGCACTTCCACGCAAAGTCAGTGCCATCGGCCAGCAGCCAGTGGTCGCGCTTTTCCGGCACAGGCTGGAAATCCAGCGTCGCCCAGAACACCACCGGCATCCCGGCGTCGATATAAGAGCAAAGCTCTGCCGCCGTCTTGCCGCTCTCGTCCACGACTTCGAACTTGTCGGCTGCGCCCTCGTGCTCCAGAGCGCTGTTCAGGGCCTTGACGATGCAGGGCGAATAGCAGCCGTAGCCGGTGTGGTCGTGGGGGTCGCCGGGGTAGACCTGCCACGGGTCAGGGCCGTAGAGTTTTCCGTCCTGCTCCCAGTAAGGGGCGTGGGGCAGGTCGCGGGCGATGAAGGTATCCGGGTCGATGTCGATGCCCACGGCCTGGAGCAGCATGACGCTGCTGATGCTCTCGCAGCCGTTGACCCAGCGCTCAGTCTGGTCGATGTACGGGGCAGGAACGATTTTTTTCATCAAAATGCCTCCCAACGGAGATTCGACCCTGTCAAAACAGGCCGAAGTGTGTTATTATGTAGGATAAGAATATTATACCCTACTTTGGGGATTTTTTCTACAACAATCGGCACGCGGAGGTTTTGGGAACATGAACAATCTGATCATCGGCATCGCAGGCGGCTCCGGCAGCGGCAAGACCACACTGGCCTGTCGGCTCAAGGCGCTTTTCGGGGAGGACGAGGTGCGCCTCATCTCCCACGACAGCTACTACAAGCGCCACGACGAGCTGCCCTTTGAAGAGCGCTGCAAACTGAACTACGACCACCCGGACGCCTTCGACAACGCCCTGCTCATCTACCACTTACAGGAGCTGAAGGCTGGCCGCGCCATCGACTGCCCGGTGTACGACTACGCCGACCACAACCGCAGCAACGAGGTCCAGCACATCGAACCGGCCCCCGTCCTCATCGTGGAAGGCATCCTCCCCTTCGTGGAGCCGGAGCTGTGCGCCATGTTCGACTACAAAATTTTCGTAGACACTGATGCTGATGAGCGCATCCTGCGCCGTCTGGTGCGGGACGTCAAAGAGCGCGGCCGCTCCCTCGACAGCGTCATCAACCAGTACCTCACCACCGTCAAGCCCATGCATGAGGCTTTCGTTGAGCCCAGCAAGCGGAACGCAGACATCATCGTCCCCAACGGCGGCGAGAACACCACCGCCATCGAGATGCTGGCCCACCATATCCGCAGCCTCATCGAGAAGGCAAATATGCTCTAAAAGCTTCTGATACAGCAAAAGCCGGAGTCCCCGCGGGGACTCCGGTTTTTGTTTCAGCTGTTAATCCTTGATGGAAGTGCGCACCAGTGCGCGCTTGAGGCGGGCCTGTGCCATCTCGTACTCGCGGCGGTCGAGGTCTTTGCGGGCCAGGATCTCTTCGGCGCGCTTTTTTGCGGCCTCGGCGCGGGTGTGGTCGATCTGCTCAGCCCACTCCCATGTGGTGGCTACCAGACGCACCTCACCGTCCAGCACGGTGAGCATCCCGCCCATGCAGGCGGCACGGCGGCGGCTGCCCTCGGCATCAACGATGTGGGCCTCGCCCATGCCCAGCGCGGTGCAGTAGTCGCCGTGCTTGGCCAGAATGGCAAGGTCACCGTCGATGGCGCGGCAGACCACACGCTCGGCCTGCCCCTCAAAGGCGCAGCCGTCCGGTGTGACCACCGTCAGATGAAAGGTCGTCATGGTTTACCCCTTCTTCGCCTTAGCGAACACATCGTCGATGGTGCCTGCGAACAGGAAGGCGCTCTCGGGCAGGTCGTCGCACTCGCCGTTCAGGATCATGCGGAAGCCGCGCAGCGTCTCTTTCAGCGGGACGTACTGGCCGGGCATACCGGTGAACTGCTCTGCAACGTGGAAGCTCTGGCTCAGGAAGCGCTGCACCTTGCGGGCGCGGCTGACCGTGCGCTTGTCATCCTCGCTCAGCTCGTCCATGCCCATGATGGCGATGATGTCCTGCAGCTCCTTGTAGCGCTGCAGCACCTTCTGGACGGCACGGGCGATTTCATAATGCTCCTGACCCACGACCTCCGGGCTGAGGATACGGCTGGTGGAGTCCAGCGGGTCCACAGCGGGGTAGATGCCCTGAGAGGCAATGTCACGGCTCAGAACCGTGGTAGCGTCCAGATGGGTGAACGTCGTTGCAGGGGCCGGGTCGGTCAGGTCGTCGGCGGGGACGTAGACAGCCTGCACCGAGGTGATGGAGCCGTCGCGGGTGGAGGTGATACGCTCCTGCAGAGCGCCCAGCTCGTTGGCCAGCGTAGGCTGATAGCCGACAGCCGAGGGCATACGGCCCATCAGAGCAGAGACCTCAGAGCCGGCCTGCACGAAACGGAAGATGTTGTCGATGAAAAGCAGCACGTCCTTGTGGGTCTCCTCGCGGAAATACTCGGCCATGGTCAGGCCGGTCTCCGCCACCCGCATACGGGCTCCTGGGGGCTCGTTCATCTGGCCGAAGACCAGCGCGGTCTTATTCAGGACGCCGGAGGCGTTCATCTCGCCCCAGAGGTCGCAGCCCTCACGGGAGCGCTCGCCGACACCGGTGAAGATGGAGTAGCCGCCGTGCTCGGTGGCCACGTTGTGGATAAGTTCCTGGATCAGGACGGTCTTGCCGACGCCTGCACCGCCGAACAGACCGATCTTGCCGCCCTTGGCGTAGGGGGCCAGCAGGTCGATGACCTTGATGCCCGTTTCCAAAATCTCAGTAGCGGGCTTCTGCTCTGCAAAGCTGGGGGCCTTGCGGTGGATGGGCCAGTGCGGCACATCGTCCACAGAGCCCTTGCCGTCGATGGGGCGGCCCAGCGGGTCGAACATACGGCCCAGCGTGGCCTCGCCCACCGGGGCAGTCAGGCCGTGGCCGGTGGCGGTGACTTCCATACCCTTGCCCAGACCTTCGCTGGCCGAGAGCATGATGCAGCGCACCGTCGATTCGTTGACGTGCTGCGCCACCTCCATCGTGCGCTCGGTGCCTTCTGCGGTCACGGTCAGCGCTTCCTGCAGGGCAGGCAGTCGGCCTGCGGTGAACTGCACGTCCACCACAGGGCCGGCCACGCGAATAATTTTTCCCTGTATCATAGATTTGCCTCGTATATTTAGATGTGTCAACCTCTCAGTCTCGCATTCGCTCGACAGC
>ENA-UEOY01000843-UEOY01000843.1-human-gut-metagenome-genome-assembly--contig:-NODE-843-length-12401-cov-3.028643_pt1 | contig 12401 bp, 8 predicted proteins | sample MGYA00242892_ERZ507900 | MGnify/ENA primary metagenome ERZ507900 (study PRJEB26167, sample SAMN06115427) | human gut metagenome | host: Homo sapiens | place: China:Henan | collected 2015-04-15 | study...
GAAAAACGCCGCCGCCCGCCGGCTCTACGCCTATCTCGGCTACCGGGAGGTCGACACCGTACCGTGCAATTTCAACGGCATTGACGGCGTGTCGCTCGTGTGCCTGGAAAAGTGGCTGGGCACGCAGGTATAATAGCCATGATAACAGAGGGTTGCCCCGGAGCGTCGCTCCGGGGCAACCCCTTATTCTGACTCAGCCAGCGCCGCTTCCAGCGTCTCCACGGCACGAACATCCGGCGTACAGCCGAGCGAGAGCACCGGCACGGCGGCCGCCAGCGCGAAGGCCAACTCCAGCAGCCGCTGGTGCTCCTCCGGCACGGCGGTGCTCAGAAACACGTTCGGCAGCAGCGCCGTCGCCGCCCGCACGCCGTACAGGCGCGTGACCGTGTTGACCGGACTCTGCCGCAGCAGCACGACCGCCCGCAGCGGCAAGGAAAACCGCTCGCAGATGCCGCTCGTTCCGGCAAACGGCACGCCGTAGGCCCGCACGCTGTCCGGCAGCACGCGCACGCCTGCCTTGTCTCCGTTGCGAATGTGCGCGCCGCGGTGCCGCGCCCAGAGCGCCGCCTGTGTGCTCTTGCCCGTGCCGCTCGGCGCGGAAAAGAGTACAGCCCCGCCGGCGTATTCGATCACCGACGCGTGCAGCAGAACGCAGGAAAACGGGAGCAGAAGCTGCGGCAGTGCCTGCGTGTGCCAGAAGTAGCGTGCATCCGTTGCCCACGACCAGGCGTTACCCATCACGGTCGTCGTTCCGGTGCACGGCTGCGTGAGGTCGTACTGTGTCTGCGCATACGGCGGCAGCCCGGCACCCTGCCCGCGCAGGAGCGTAATGTGCGTGCCACGCCGATAGGTGCGCAACGCACCCTGCACTGCCAGCGGCGCGCCGTCCGGCTCCGGCAGTGCGTGCGCGCAGACGCACCGCAGCATCAGGTCCGGCGGCGACGGCGGAACGGCAAATGCCGCCCGTAGTGTATCCGGCTCGACCGATGCCTTATGCGTGCAGCGCAGCGTCAGGCCGCAGAAACGGCAAAATTCTGCTGTCTCCATATCGTTCTCCGAATCTCCGAAAAAACGCGCCTGTGCCGCAGCGCAGGCGCGTTTTCGCTTATGTTGGATTTGCTCTGCTCAGGACATGAATACCTTCATACCGTCGCCAACTGCCGTAAACTTGCAGTAGCCGTCCACCTGGTACTGTCCACACTGCTCCTCGCCCGTGCCAAAGCATTTGTTGATATCCCAGCCGAACAGCTCCAGCTGCTGCTTCACGGTTTCCGTATTATCCGGGCTGCACTGGCAGAACATATCACTCGTCGAGTAGCGCACGACGCAAACTTCGGGTTTTGTATAGGTTCGCTTCATCGTTCACGCCTCACTTTCCAAGTACGTTCACATAGTTTTTCACAATCTCAGCGACCTCCGCGCGGCTCGCATGATTCTGCGGGCTGAGCTTGCCGTCACTGCCGACCATGAGCTGCATGTTCACCGCCCAGGCCATTTCGGTCTGCGCCCAGCCAGAGACACTGGCCCCGTCGGCGAACGCCGCCAAGCCGGCCGGATCCGTCTTGCTGACGTCTTCACCGGCGTACTTCGCGTAGTTATACATGATGATCGCCATCTGTTCGCGGGTGATCTCCGCGTTCGGTTCGAACGTTGTGGCAGAAGTGCCGACAACGATTCCGTTTTTCTGCGCCCAGGCCACATAGGGGGCGTAGTACGCATTCGGATTTACATCCTCGAACGTCGAGGCTTCTGCGGCTGTTTCATCCACACCGGCAAGCGTGCCGAGCACCGTGACGAACATACCGCGCGTCATGGCCATACGCGGAGCGAAGGTCGTCTCCGTCGTGCCAACAAAGAGCTTGCGCTCGTTGACAAACTTGACAGCGTCAAAGAACCAGTCATTCTCACTCACGTCTGTGAAGGGATTGACCCAAGGCGTGTCCGGGCCGGAGGGATCGACCGGCGTGGGCGGTTCCGGCGTACCGGCAGCCAACAGCTGGCACGCTTCTTCCAGCGTATCCTGATCGACCATCGGAGCTGCGTTGGCAGCGGTCGCCGAAGCGATCTTCACGTTGACGAGCGCCAGCATGCCCTCGCCCGTGTTCTGGATCACGACCGTGCCGTCATTATTGGGCCGCACCTCGTAGTACATTTCCGTGTTGGAGGTGACGTCCTTATCAGTATTGATCTGCGCCGCCTTGTCGGTCACCGCGCGGGCACTGACCTGCACCACGCTGCCGCTCGCCACCTTGAACGTGATGGCGCTGTTCTTTGCGAGATAGATCTCATTCTGCGGGCCGCTCTGCTGATAGGTCGCAGGATTGAACGTGGTATCACCCGTACCCTCGATGTAGGCGAAGCCGTTGGTGGTTTCGTTTGTGATCTGATCAGCAGCGATCATGCTGTTGATGATGTTGTAGTACGTAACGTTCTTCTCGCCGTCAAGGTAGACGCCCTGATCCTCAGCTTTCAGCGCGCCGTAGACGCGCACGCCGTCGACATAGGTCGTCCAATCCATCGCCGTCTGCTCCTCGCCGTCAAAGACGTCGGGGCTGGGCTGGTGCTTCGGGGAGAGGATGCTGTTGTCGTCCATGTAGACGAGCTCGACCTTCGAGGGATCGACATCGGTCATGCCCGCCTGCGCAAGAAGCTCACTGACAAGGGCAGAACTGCCGGCGCCTTGCAGATCCGCGGAGGCTTCTGCCTTCTCGATCTCGCTGCGGCGCAGATACATGGCGTTCATCGTGACCGTGTAAGTACCGTAATCCAGCGCCAGATTCTGCACCACCGGCGTCTGATACAGCGTCGTGCCGTGTGCGATCGTGCCGTCGCCCTTGAAATAGGTGTCGACCATGTAGACCTTAATGGTCTCACCGGCGCTGTTTTTCACAGCAGCAGCAAGAATACCGGTCCTGTTGCCGCAGTCGGAAATGATGTCAAAGCCGGTTCCGGTGAAGGTAAAGCTCAGGCTCTGGCTGAACTTGTTGTCTTTGTTTACGGTCGCCGCATAGGCCGTACCGTTGCTGTAGGTGCCGAGTTTGTTCTCGTACACGGTGTCATAACCATAGCGCAGGCCGTTATTCACCGTCTGCCGCAGGTTCTCGGACGTGCCCGCAGTGGTCCAGGCCACTTTGCCGCTCTCATTGCCGCGGGTCAGTTTGTCCTCTTCATAAAGGATATTGCTGGCCGGAACAATGGTGAGCTTGACCCATTCGAGGGTACCATCCGCAGTTTGCGCGAGCACATAATTGCGCTGCGTACTACTCCAGTTGGTGCCGGGCGACACAACGGCGTTCGTACCGTCGGCACTGACTTTCACGCCGCCGTCCTGGCGACTGTATGTTTTGACGTAATTGTTCGGATCCTGCTTCACCGGCGCCGCCGAAACTGCAACAACCGTATTACCGATGTTTGCCACGGCGTCCAGACCGAAGTCGAGCGTGCAGCTCACAGAGGGTACATCGACCGTCGGAACCTCAAACTCGTTGGTCGCCTCCGTATCCGCCGCCGTTTTGTAAATACCCGAGTTCTCTGCGTTGGTCGCAAGCTGCTCGCCGCTCACGCCATCGTTGAGCAGGACGCCGTTGATGCTGACGAGCATCTTGTAGCCGGGATGGCTGTAAGCAATGTAGTACTTCGAATAGTCGAAGCCCGTGACTGTGACCGTTTTTCCGTCTGCGGACAGCTCCGCCGAGATGTTGCTCCCGGTTTTTGCCTCAAACTCCGCTTCGGTCAGTGCTTTGTTGAACACAAAGTTGCTGCCGTCAGACGTCGTGCCGGGCAGGAAGGAAACCTCCACCGCCGCACTGCGCGCGTCGAAAGAATCCGTAATTTTGTCCCGGAGGACCGAATCGGCATTGAGCGTAACATTCGTCGTCGCACTGTCTGTCTTACCGGCGACCGTCGTCGTGCAGATCTTCTGGAAAATACCCGTCAGCTGCGACTGATTGTCAGCCGAATAGAAGTAGCGATTGCTGGTCTGCGCGCCCGTTATCGTCAGATCCGTCGCTTTCGGATAGTTGGAGGACAGAACGCTCATGAATTTGTTGGTCGTGAAATAGTAAGGGCTATCGTACTCTGTTTCGAACGCGACCTTCAGACCAACGGTGTAGACATCCGCGCCAAGCGTCTTGCAGTCTTTTGCCTTTGAGATCGCGTTGTTGGCGATGTCTACAGTCTGCGGCTTAATGTCAGCATGATAAGGGATGCCGTCTGTGAACACGACCACCGCAGCATTGCGATAGTTTGCGCTCAGCGGATTCTTGTAATCCGCGCCCGAATTCTGGAGGATACCATAAGCCAGCTCCATACCCAGTTCCGTATGCGTGGACGCAACTGTATTCGAATTATAGTTGAGGTTTGCGATTACGCTCGTCTTCAGGGCACTGCTCACGTCCATAAGCGCCTTGCCATAAGACTTATCGCGGTCCTTATAGCCAATAAAGTTGCTACCCACATAGTAACCCGTCATTTTATACTGATTCCACAGCGCAACATCATGATTATTGTTACTGAACGTCACAACAGCCACACGATATGACTTTCCACTCGCCTTTTGAGCCGCGACCAGATCATCGACAAATTTATCGAGTGCAGCCTTGAGCATGTCCATTTTTCCGTCGTCGCGCATGGATTTCGACATATCCAGCACAAACACATAGTCCGTGTCGGCATAGGTCATCTCGCTGGCTGTGCTGTCCGACGTGGTCGTCGTACCGGTCGTGAACACCGACATGTCAATGTTGTAAGTGCCGTTGTCCTGCAGCTTGGCCGTCTTATCCAGGTTCGTGCCGCTCTTGCCGGTCTGCGTCGTGTGCTTTTCATGGCGCTTATAGATCGTGAAATAGCTGTACTGATCCGCCACGCCATCACCGGCATTGGGCTTGTTCTTGGTCGCTGTGCTCTTGTTGCCGCTTTCCGAGTCCTTCTGGCCGTGCTTGGCGTCGCAGTGGAACGTACCGTTCTCTTCCTTAACGCCCTCATGCTGCGACGCCTGATTACCGTATGCATAGAACGTGTCATACTGCGTATTGTACTTGCCGTCATTGCACCAGAGATAGTAAGAACTGCCGTTGTTCAAATTCTGATAATAGAACTGGAACAGGCCGCTGTCGGTGACCGAAATACGCTGATAGTTCTGACGCTCGTACTTGCCGAACTGCTGCATATACATCAGTCGGGAGCCGAAATAGAAGCACGGGTTCCCGGAATACGTCAGGTCATTGGACACGACCGTGACAACATGGTTGCTGTCCTCTGGGTCCAGCTCAAAATGCCAGAGCGCAGAATCCGGGACATTCTCAAAGTAGTACCGTTCTGTGCCATCCACAGTCTTGATCACATAATTGCTCTGCTCGGCCGACTTCATATACATGCTGTCGCCGTCGCTCTGCGAGGGATTGTCCTTCGTAGTCGAACCTCTCTGGCCGGCAGCGTTCAGGCCGGCAGCCTGCATGGCATACTGCGTGGGGACAGCGCCATCCTTCGTGTTGTAGGCGATCAGGTACTGGCCGGTGACATCGGTCAGGTCTGCCAGCGTCGTCACGCGCTCATACCACACCTCATCCGTCGTCACGACCGGGTCGACCGCGCGCTCATTGAGGAGCTTTCTAACGTCAACTTTCCAAACCTGATCGGTCGGATTGGAACCTTTTGCTTTTCCGTCTTTGCCTTCACGGTAATACGCCGCGCCGGATTCAAACAGATTGTAGAGCATATTGGTGCCGGCCAGGGTGATCCCCTCGCTCATCGGCAGGCTCTTCACTTCTTTGATCTTATCACTCAGGACCGTGGGGTTGTCCACCGTGGAGCTCTTGTCCAGCGTGCAACTATAGATCGTAAGGTAACTGGCATTCTTGCGCCCATAGGAACGACTGAGAATGATCTGACCATTTCTATAGGCCACACCCTGGATCTGATCCACGGAATCCGGCGCCGCCACGACATAGGTCGGATCCGCAGCGATCGCCTTCAGGCTCGCGAACTCGGACGCCGAATCCGTGCCGCTGATCTCATAGCCGTACATCATGCTAAGATATTTACCCGGGACCTTCGAATAATCTTTATTATAGAAATTGCCCGTCCACAGCAGACCGTTGCTCATGCTGAGATACGAGGTCTCCGCGCCGTTATTGATGCTGGCAATGCTGACGCTTTCTCCCACCGAAATGGAGATCGTCTTCGTTTCGGCGGTCAGCTCCGTCAGCGGGATGTAACCAATGCCGTGGTGGCCGTCCGTATAATACAGGTTGTATGTACCGACCGCAATGCCGCCCATATGTGCCGTAAACGCGCTGCCGTCCGCTTTCGTGAACTTGTAGACGCCCACGGTCTGATTCGTGTTCAGATCGAGCGCTGCGATCACGGCCGCGCCAGCGTTGGCCGAATCATATTTATCCACATAATAGCTGACCAGCAGCCAGTTCTTCTCCGCCCAGTAGGCGATCCCCTGCGGGACCAGGTTCTCACCATCGGTCAAGCCGGGAAGCACCACATCCGGTGCGGCGTTTGCCATATACTCCGGATATGCCTTCTTATAGGCATCGGATGCAGCAGTGCCGTCGGCATTGGTATCGTCCGTAACGACCGGTACCTGCGTATAGTTGCTGCCTGCCGCGGCGGCGCTTGTGGGAACGACACCGGCAAACAGACTGACGACCATCACCAATGCCAGAAGCATCGTGATGCACTTTCTCCTCATGTCAACTCCTCCATTCGTTTTGTGGGATATGCAGAAATAAGGGATTTACAGACCGGGGCGGTGCCAATGCAAAAGCAAACGGTCACGCACTGGGCAGACTACCCCCATCTTTTCAGAATGATTATAATCTTTCACGACAAGCAAGTCAAGAAATGGTTCCATTTTTCCCGGAATTGTCCGATTCTACAGCCGGATCGGCAAGGGCTTTTTGGCAGATAGCCAGATATTCCGCCGTGCGCGCGCAGAGATACTCCGGCACGGCGGTGAAATCCGCGTGTTCGGCATAGGCCACCGCCGGGCAGAGGTCGCACGCCGCCCGGTCCGGACAGGCTGTGCATTTGGCCGGCAGCAGGATCCGCTCGCGCGCGGCGCGGATCGCCGACCACGCAGCCGCGAAATCGTCCCCGACCGGTACGCTCGGCGTGCACATCATGCCGCAGGGGCGCAGCTGCCCGTCCCACGTGACCCAGAACGTGGACAGCCCGGCGCGGCAGCGGATCCTCTCCGTAGGCAGCTCCTGACCGGCGTCGGCCGGGGGCGGCGTCTGCCCGTCGAGCAGCGCGCGCGCACGCGCGCGGAAGCCCTCCTCCCCGAAACGGAAGCGGTCGTAACGCATCTGCTCGCGCGCCGATACCTCCGGCGAAAAGCGCTCGGACGTGCAGGCACCATTTTCCCGCGCGCGCACAGGCGGAAAGCAATAGGTCACCGCGTCGACGCGCAGGCCGCGCGCACGCGCGAACGCATACACCGCCGGGGCGTCCGCCTGATTATACGGCGTCTCGGTAAAGTTCAGCTTGAGCGGCACGCCCGCCGCCTGCAGGGCGTCGATCGTCCAGAGAACGCGGTCATACGCCTCAGGCCGGCCGCAGAGCGCGGCGTACGTCTCTCGCGAGGCCCCGTAGAGTGTCAGATTTATGCGCTGCGGCGGGGTCTGCGCCAGCAACTGCACCAGCTCCGGCGTCAGGAGCGTGCCGTTGGTGTTCACGGACACGAGCAGCCCGAGGTTCCGGCAGGCCGTATAGATCTCCGGAAAATCCGGGCGCAGCAGCGGTTCGCCCCCCGTGAGCAGGAGCGTGAGCATGCCGGCGTCGCGCGCGGAGCGCGCCAGCGCCAGCCACCAGGCGGCATCCCGCTCCGCGGCACGGGCAGACGCATCGAACTGACTGCGGTGGATATAGCACATGCGGCAGTCAAAATTGCAGCGGCAGGTCAGCTCAAACGTTCCGGCCAGCGGCACGCCGGCCGCGCCCGCGCGGGAAAACAGATAGGGCATGTATTGATCATAGGATGCCTGCACAGGCGTCTCTCCTTTCACTCTGGCTCCGGCCGGGCGGAACCGCAAAAACTATAAAACCCCGTATTGCCGCAGCAACTCCACGCGCTGCGCGCCGATGCGCAGGCTGCCCTGCGCGCTGGTATCTTTGCCGCGCGTGCTCAGGTAGCGCCAGATGCGCTGTGCCCACGCGGCCGGCAGCAGTGCCGGACAGCGGGCAACATACGGATACCAGTTTGCCATGACGTCGCGCCCCGGGAACAGCGCCGCGCGAAGCGACGCCCGACCCACGCCGCCGCGATGCGCCTGATCGGCCGCCCGAATGGTGATCGTGCAGCTGTGCTTGCGCGTCATATCCGCGCTGCCGTACACACCGCCGGAGAGCGCGTCATCAAGCAACGGCGCACTGTCGAGCACCGGCCAATTGGCCGGGATATGCGCCGCTGCGCGGTCAAGCCCAAACCAGCGCATACCCGCATCCATGACCGCGGCGGCAAAGCCCTCGCTGCGTGTCGCACACAAGGCTGTGCGCACACGCGGCCAGTCGATCTGCACGCCGTAGTAATTCATCCAAAGCGCAATATCGCACAGCTGCCGAACACCGACGCCGCTGCTGACAAAATGCTTGAAAGCGTGCAGGAGCAGAAAGATCAGATGGTCGCTGGGATCGGGGATACGCAGCGTCACGCCGCCGGTCTCCCAGTCCTGCGCCCGCTCCTCCAGACCGGTCAGCTGTGCGTTGAGCGCAGTATAGACCTCGTACTCCGTCGGAAACAGCGCCCAGTGGCCTTCAACGACCAACCCCGTGCGCGGCTGCACATAGCGTGCCTCGTGCGCAGTGCGGTAATCACGTTCCGGCTCCGCGAGCACAAAACCGGCGCGCAACAGCACGGCGTGAAAGCGCGGCATCTCTTCCGGTGTGAGGTACAGGTCCTCATCGCCCGAGGGACGCAGATCCGGCTGCGGATACCGTGCACGGCAGACAATGCCCTTGACGACGACCGGCGCAAGCCCCTCGGCACGCAGTGCCCGATAGAGCTGCAAAAACGCCTCGGTGTGCACGGCCTGCGCCGCTGCTTCCTGCATGGTCTGCAGACGCGCGGCCGTGCGCACCTCCTCGGGCGCAGCGGCAAAGGCCGGCGTACCGCGCACGGCCTCATACACCATGGGCAGGAGCTTCTGCTCCCCCGCCAGCTGCAGGAGCGGCCGCCAGTCGTCCGGTGCGAGCGTCAGGTTGCAGGATCCCCCGCGCAGGGAAGCGGATATGCAGTTGAGAAATGCTTCGTTGACCGTCATGTCAGTCTCCTTCTCCGGGCTGCAAATCCACCACGCAGACCTCCGGCCGGTTGAAAATGCGCGGCACCCAATCATACCCCGCGAGTCCGGATGTAATGATGAGCGTCATGCGTCCGTCGATCGTGAATTCTCCCTGATCGTACTTTGGAAAAAAGCCTTGCGTCGGCGCGACGAGGCCGCCGATCAGCGGAATGCGGATGACTCCGCCGTGCGTGTGCCCGCTGAGAAACACCTGCCCCGTCCAGCGCTCACGTGCATCATCGAGCAGGAGGCTCTCCGGCATGTGCAGCAGCACGATGCCGGGCACACCCGACGCGCCGATGGACTCCTCCATTGCATAGTCGAGTTTGACATACTGATTGATGTCCCGGCAGTGACCGCAGCTGCCACCGATCCGCACAGCCGCACCGCCGAGCGTCGTCTGCACCCAGGTATCGTAGAGCACGGTCGCTCCGGCCGCGGCCACAGTGTCAAGCAGGCCGAATCCATGGTCGTTCATATATGCGACCTCATGGTTGCCTGGCGACCAGAACACCGGTGCGATCTCGCCGAGGCGGCGCAAAAGTGCATCCAGCTGCTGCAGCTCGGCCTCTGTCGCGTCGCGGCTGATGAAATCGCCAATGCAAAAGATCGCATCCGGCTGCTGCTCCGCCACGCGCGCGAGCAGCGCCGCATTCTCTTTGCCATACTCCCGGCTGTGCAGGTCGCTGAGCACGACGGCGCGGCACGGTGCCGTAAGTCCCCGGACAGCGACGGCATATGCCGTCACTTTCAGCGAAAACCTGCACACGACCGCCGAAATACCCGCCGTGAGTACAAGCGCCAGCAGCAGCGCGAGCAGAGCACGACGGATGCGCCTTCCCACGCGCCTCACGGCTGCTCCGGCGCCTGCCGGGCGCCGTACATGCGCGCGTAATAGGTCCGGTATTCGCCGCTGAGGATCTCCTCCCACCAATCCCGGTGCGCAAGGTACCAGTCGATCGTCTGCCCGATGCCGTCGGCAAACTTCGTCTCCGGCAGCCAGCCGAGCTCCGCGTGGATCTTCGTCGGGTCGATGGCATAGCGCAGGTCGTGCCCCTTGCGGTCGGGCACGTAGGTGATGAGGCTCTCGGGCTTGCCGAGCTTGCGGCAGATCAGGCTCACGATGTCGATGTTGCGCATCTCGTTGTGGCCGCCGATGTTGTACACCTCGCCGATGCGGCCGCGGCGGATCACCAGATCGATGGCCCGGCAGTGGTCGCCGACATACAGCCAGTCGCGCACGTTCAGCCCCCGGCCGTACACCGGCAGCGGCCGGTCAGCGAGGGCGTTGACGATCATGAGCGGGATGAGCTTTTCCGGGAACTGAAACGGCCCGTAGTTATTGGAGCAGCGCGAGATCGTGACCGGCAGGCCATACGTGCGCCAGTACGCCCCCACCAGCAGATCGGCCGCTGCCTTGGAGCTGCTGTAGGGTGAACTGGTGTGCAGCGGCGTCTGCTCGGTGAACAGCAGGTCCGGCCGGTCGAGCGGCAGGTCGCCGTACACCTCATCGGTCGAGACCTGGTGAAAGCGCACGTTGCCGTATTCGCGGCAGGCGTCCATGAGCACGGACGTACCGATGATATTCGTCTGCAGGAAGATCGACGGATCGGCGATCGAGCGGTCGACATGGCTCTCGGCCGCGAAATTCACGACGATGTCGGGCCGCTCTTCTTCAAACAGGCCGTAGACCGCCTCCCGGTCGCAGATGTCCACTTTGGCAAAGCGGAAGTTCGGCTGCCCGAGCAGCGGCGCGAGCGTGGAGAGATTGCCGGCATAGGTGAGCTTGTCGATGCACACGAGCCGGTCGTCCGGATAGTGCTCACGCAGATAAAACAGATAGTTTGCGCCGATGAAGCCGGCGCCGCCGGTGACGAATCTAGTCATGCAGGATCCTCTCAAACACAAGTTTGTCCTCCGCGACCGCGCGCAAGTGCGTGCCATAGGGCGAGTGGTCATACCGCGCGGCGGCGGCCAGCAGCTGCGCCTTCGTGAGCCAGCCCATGTGATAGGCCACCTCTTCCGGCGCGGAAATAATCACGTCCTGGCGGTTCTGCACCGTCTGGACAAAGACCGCCGCGTCCATGAGACTCTCGACCGTGCCGGTGTCAAGCCAGGCAAAGCCGCGGCCGAGCAGCTGCACCTTCAGCCGGTCAGCGTCGAGATAGAGCCGGTTGAGGTCCGTGATCTCCAGCTCGCCGCGCGCGGACGGCCGCACCTGCCGCGCCATATCCACGACGCGATGATCGTAAAAATACAGGCCCGTGACGCAGTAGTTCGAGCGCGGGTGCTCGGGCTTTTCCTCGACGGAGAGCACACGCTTGTCCCGGTCAAACTCCACGACGCCGAAGCGCTCCGGGTCCTTGACGTGGTAGCCGAAGATGGTGGCATAGCCCGCCTCGGCGTTCGCGACCGCCTCGCGCAGGTTGCTGCGGAAGCGGTTGCCGTAGAAAATATTGTCGCCAAGGATCATGGCGCACGTGTCATCGCCGATGAAATCCTCCCCGATCAGAAACGCCTGCGCCAGACCGTCCGGGTGCGGCTGCACCGCGTAGGACAGCCGGATGCCGAACTGGCTGCCGTCGCCGAGCAGGCGCTCGAAGCGCGGCGTGTCCTCCGGCGTGGAGATGATGAGGATGTCGCGGATGCCCGCGAGCATGAGCGTCGAGAGCGGGTAGTAGATCATGGGCTTGTCGTACACGGGCAGCAGCTGCTTGGACGTGACCCGCGTGAGCGGGTACAGCCGCGTCCCGGAGCCCCCGGCGAGGATGATGCCTTTCATTGTCTGTACCTCCTTGTGGTTTGCGCAGCAAAAGTGTGGTGAAAGCACACGGATCTGCAGCAGTAGCGTTGACTTATGGGTACGAGAATGGTAGATTAGGAGAGATTTCTGTAACAGAGCAGGACGGTGAATGTATGTCCAGAACGGATAACTCGCTCAAAAATCTGAAAACAGCCGTGTTGTTCAAGCTGGCTGCGATCGTGGTGAATTTCATCTTCTGGGCTTCTACTGGGGCGATGTTTCTCTTTCACCATTTCGATAGACAAATTGCACAAAGTCAAACGACCTTCCATACCATCACTTCTTGCAAAGCAAACTCAGTTGCTTTA
>ENA-UEOY01000845-UEOY01000845.1-human-gut-metagenome-genome-assembly--contig:-NODE-845-length-12368-cov-4.107721_pt1 | contig 12368 bp, 10 predicted proteins | sample MGYA00242892_ERZ507900 | MGnify/ENA primary metagenome ERZ507900 (study PRJEB26167, sample SAMN06115427) | human gut metagenome | host: Homo sapiens | place: China:Henan | collected 2015-04-15 | study...
TGCTCGAACCGTATTAGGTGCGGCGCATACGCACTAGAGAAAAGAACCAAACAGAGCGGGATGGTTATGACGATAGTTGGATTACTCGAGGGTTCGACGGAGGCGCTTTATGACAATGAGGCCGAACTTCGCCGCCTGATCGGCGAGCGGCTGGTCCTCCTCGGCGCAGCGGCCGAACCCGGACAGTCAGAGGCGCTGGCGGACATTATTCTCGGACGCATTGCCCGCGAAGCCGGCCGGCTTGTCAAAGCTGCCGAACCGGAGGCTGCGGACTCGGCAAAGACACCGCAGCACAAACCGGTTGTGATTGTGGGCGGCGCGGGCGGCATGGGGCGGCAGCTCCATCGAGCGTTCGAGCGCTCGGGCTGGCCGGTTCGCATTCTTGAGCAAGGGGATTGGCCACAGGCAGCGGAGATTCTCAAGGGTGCCGGTACGGTGGTGGTATCGGTGCCGATTGATAAGACCATCAGCGTCATCGAGGCGCTCACCGGACTTCTTCCGCGAGAGGCGCTGCTTTGCGATGTGACGTCGGTGAAGGCAGGACCGGTTGAGGCGATGATGCGCGTGCACCGCGGACCGGTTGCGGGGCTTCATCCGATGTTCGGCCCCGATGTGGCGAGTTTTGCCGGTCAGGTCTTCGTTTATGCGCCCGGCCGGGATGCTGCAGCGGCCGAACCGCTTTTAGAGCAGATTCGCCGCTGGGGCGCGAAGGTAGTGACTTGTTCGGCCGAAGAGCATGACCGCTCGATGGGCATTATTCAGGCGCTGAGGCACTTCACGACCTTTGCCTACGGCGTGTTTCTCTCGAAGCTCAATCCGGATCTGTCAGTCATCCTACAGCTCTCGTCGCCCATCTACCGATTGGAACTGGAAATGGTAGGGCGCCTCTTTGCTCAGGATCCGCGTCTTTATGCTGACATTATTCTCGCCAATCCCCGAAATACGCAGCTCATCCGCGGCTACGTTGAAAGTCTTGCGCCGGAGCTCGCAATGATAGAGGCGCGTGACCGCGATGAATTCATTCGGCGGTTTGAGCGCGTACGGCTCTATTTCGGTGATTTGGCGCCTGCCTTTATGAAGGAAAGCGGCAGGATGCTCAATCTCATTCAGACCGAACGCGCCGAGCGCGCAGATGTGTTGAGCTTGAAGGATGCTCCTGAATCGGACGGCAACACATCCTCGCAAGTTTGAGGGGTTTAAGAGCCGAGAGAAATCAAAGCCTCGTGATAAAATTGCGCGCCTGATGAAATAGGCGCCAACCAATGCATAAACGGGCGTCGTCTCATCCGCGAATAACCCTCACGGGGTTTCATATATTTTTCCATTACGAAACGATAAGAGCAGAAAATGGCTATTGAGCGCACTCTCTCCATCATCAAGCCGGACGCCGTCGCCAAGAACGTCATCGGCAAGATCTATTCCCGCTTTGAAACGAACGGTCTCAAGATCGTCGCCGCCCAGATGCGCCAGCTGAGCCAGGCTGAAGCCGAAGGCTTCTATGCCGTCCATCGCGAACGTCCCTTCTTTGCCGATTTGGTCAAGTTTATGACCTCCGGCCCCGTCATGATTCAGGTTCTCGAAGGCGAAAACGCCATCCTCAAGAATCGCGAACTCATGGGCGCCACGGATCCGAAGAAGGCCGCTGCCGGCACCATCCGCGCCGATTTCGCTGAAAGCATCGACGCCAATGCTGTTCACGGTTCCGACGCTCCGGAAACGGCCGCCGTTGAAATCGCCTACTTCTTCCCGACGCTTGCGATTCACAGCCGCTAATGTCCGAAACGCTCGTCAACCCTGACAAGCGCGAAGAGGCCGCTTCTGCTCCTGCGGAGGCGGCTGCACGCGTCAATCTTCTCGACTTCGATGCGGCCGGTCTTAAGGCCTGGTGCGAATCGATCGGCGAGAAGCCTTTTCGTGCCCGGCAGCTTACGCGCTGGGTGCATCGTCATCTTGTCTGCGACTTTAACGAGATGACTGATCTCGCGAAGACCTTTCGGGCCAAGCTCCTCAAGCTTGCGGAAATTCGTCCGCCCGAAGTCATTCACGAAAAGAAGTCCTCTGACGGTACGCGCAAGTGGCTTTTTGCCGTCGGCAACGGCAATGCTGTTGAAGCCGTCTTCATCCCTGAAGATGACCGCGGGACACTCTGCATTTCCTCGCAGGCCGGGTGCGCCATGGGGTGCCTCTTCTGCTCGACGGGCAAGCAGGGTTTCAACCGCAATCTCACTACAGCGGAAATCGTGGGCCAGCTTTGGACGGCCGAGCGCGAGCTCTGCCGCGACCGCGGCATCACGGATCCGAATGACCGCGTCATCAGCAATGTCGTGCTGATGGGTATGGGTGAACCGCTGCAGAACCTCGATGCGGTTATTCCCGCGATCAAGATTTTTTTGGACGATGACGGGTACGGCCTTTCACGCCGCCGCGTCACCGTTTCTACCTCTGGACTTGTGCGCCAGATCGACAAGCTTGCAGAAGCTGCCCCGGTGGCGCTTGCTGTAAGTCTTCATGCTGCCGATGATGGGCTGCGCGACAAGCTCATGCCCATCAATAAAAAGCATCCGCTCGACGATCTGATGGCCGCCTGCCGGCGCTACCTGCGTGTGGCTCCGCGCGACTTTATTACGTTTGAATACGTAATGCTCGGCGGCATCAACGATTCACTCGCCGATGCCGATCATCTTGCGGCTTTGGTTCGCCGCGAGCACGTGCCTTGCAAGTTCAATCTGATTCCCTTCAATCCTTTTCCGCAGTCAGACCTTGAAAAGCCTGACCGGGAGAAGGTGCTCGCCTTCTGTCGCCGGCTCAACGAGCTCGGTTACGTGACAACGGTGCGCAAGACCCGCGGCGACGACATCGACGCTGCGTGCGGTCAGCTCGCCGGTGAAGTGCGCGATCGTACGCGTCGAGCGGAACGTCTCGCACAGCAGAAGGCTGAGGCTGCGGTGATTCTGTATCGCCCGCAGCATTCTTGAAACCGTCGTTTTCATTGAGGCGCATCCATGGCTGAGAGCAATTTCACGACCCCAGAGCAAAAAAATGCTGCAGACCGCTCGAGCGGCTCGGCGTCCGAGAAGCTCGAGCCGAGTCTCAACACGCTGCAGGGCGAAACTGCCCAGACGCAGGCAGAACCGACTATTCCCGTACGTGAGGAAGCGTTGGCTGCCCCTAAGGGGTTTGGTGCGGTGCTTCGAGCTGCTCGAGAGGCCGAAGGCATTTCTGTGGGCGATATGGCCGTACAGTGCCGTCTTGCCGTGACACAGATTCGCGCGCTCGAAGAGGAGCGCCTTGAGAATTTGCCCGAACCCGTCTATGTGCGTGCTTTCATTCGCGGGTATGCGCATGCGCTTAAGATTGATCCGGCGCCTTTGGTTGACGACTACATGATGCGCTGCGGGCGCCGCGGCGCTGCCGTGGAGGTGGGGCAGCTCCCGAACCGTTCTCCCTCTAGGGAAGCGGTTTTCCATGAACCGCCGAAAAACCGCACCTTGAAGGCCGTGCTCTTCGTGGTGTTGGCGGCGCTTGTTGGCGGCGGCATCTGGGCAGTCTATACCGATCAGTTTGCCAGTCTGCACACCTCGAGCGAAGCGCAGAAGGTTGAGTCCGGTGCCAACGAGGCTAAAGAGACTAAGACACCGGCCGCTGAGCCGGCAGAAAGCGCTGCTGCGCCTTCGGATGCTGCTCCTGAGACTCAGCCTGCTCAGCCGTCAGCTCCCGCCGCAGCGCAAGCTCAGCCGACACCGTCGGCCGCGCCGGCTCCTGCTGCGCAGACCGCGTCAGCCGCGCCGGCGCAACCGGCGCCCGCTGCTTCCGCTCAGCCGCCCGCTGCCGCACCGGTGCTCCACAAGGTGGAATTCCGTCTGGGAGCTGGGGCCAGCTGGGTTCAGGTTATCGCACCCAATGGCCGCAATGTAGTAGCAAGCGAAATGCGTCCGCAGTCTGTGCAGGCCTATGAGATTCCGAAGGGTTCGCGCTTCACGATAGGCAATGCCGGCGTCGTCTCGCTCACGATCGACGGTGAGGTTTATCCGTTGGACGGCGTCGTACGAAACGGCATCGCCCGCTTTACCATCGAATAATCGCCCGGCACCTTCGGGCATGCCGGAGAGTCCAAAAAGGCGCTCGCCGCTCGATACGTCGAGCTAAGGCGCCTTTTCTGATTTCTGCGGTTTCAGTTAAAAAGAGCAACGAGATGCCAACAGTGAATGCTTGCGGTCTCAACCGTCATTGGACCACGCCTGTTGATGTGATTTGGGGTTCGACGACCGTTACGATCGGCGGCGGCCGGCCAGTAGTCGTGCAGTCGATGACCAATACGGCAACGGCAGATGCAGAGGCGTCCTATCGACAGACGGCCGAACTCGCCGAGGCGGGCAGCGAACTCGTGCGGCTCACGGTGAATACGCCCGATGCGGCGCGGGCGGTCGTGGCTATCCGCGAAAAACTCGATGCGGCGGGAATTCATGTGCCGCTGGTGGGCGACTTCCATTACAACGGGCACAAACTCCTCACGGAAATCCCTGAATGTGCTGACTGCTTATCGAAGTACCGCATCAATCCGGGCAATGTCGGCAAAGGCACCAAGGCCGAAGAGAACTTCGCGATGATGATCGAGGTTGCCAAACGTACGGGCGCAGCGGTGCGCATCGGCGTGAACGGCGGGTCGCTTGATCAGGCGCTCTTAGCTCGGCTGATGGATGAAAATCGTCAGTCCGAACACCCGGAGTCGCCGCAGGCCGTGCTCCGTGAGGCACTGGTTCGCTCGGCAGTGGAATCCGCAGAGGCTGCGCAGTCGCTGGGACTGCCTGCCAATCGCCTTGTCCTTTCCTGCAAGGTTTCGGAGGTTCAGGAACTTATTGCGCTTTACCGGACCCTCTCGCGCCGCACGAAGGCGGCGCTCCATTTGGGATTGACGGAAGCGGGCATCGGCAGCAAAGGCATTGTGGCGTCAACGGCTGCACTGGCCGTACTGCTTGAGGAAGGCATCGGCGACACCATCCGGGTTTCACTCACGCCAGCTCCCGGAGCATCGCGCACGGAAGAAGTGATCGTGGCACAGGAAATCCTGCAGTCGATGGAGCTGCGCAGTTTCACGCCGCTCGTGACGAGCTGCCCGGGGTGCGGCCGCACCTCGTCGGATCTCTTTCAGCGTCTGGCGCAGGAGACACAGCAGTTTCTGCGGGCGCGGGCGCCGGAGTGGCGGCGTATTGCCCCGGGTTCGGAAGCGATGAAGGTGGCGGTGATGGGCTGCATCGTCAACGGTCCGGGGGAAAGCCGGCAAGCCGATATTGGCGTAAGCCTTCCGGGATCGGGTGAAAGCCCTGTCGCACCCGTCTACATACGCGGAGAGAAGGCAGGCGTGCTCAAAGGCGCGGACATTGCCAAGCAGTTTCAGGATATCATTGAAAAATTCGTCCGCGAAAACTACGCGAAGCAGGGGAGCTGAGCGGCGACCTCTGCCTTTTACACAGCATTTTCACAAAGCGGTGCGTCGTTCATCCATAAAATGACGGCGTATCCGGGGCCGGCAGAGCACAGCGGTGCCGCAGCCTCAGACATACCAAGCAGCAACAGAGCAAATGGCTAAAGAAAAATTCACCGGCGTCAAGGGCATGAATGACATGCTTCCGCAGGACGCTCCCATCTGGCAGTACGTGCAGAAGACCTGCGTCGACGTGCTGTCGTCCTACGGTTATCAGGAAATCCGTACGCCGATTCTTGAAAATACGCGCGTTTTTACCCGCGGCGTCGGCGAGGTAACGGACATCGTTGAAAAGGAGATGTACAGCTTCACCGACTCCATGAACGGCGATCAGCTGACGCTTCGTCCGGAATGCACCTCCGCTGTGGTTCGTGCTGTTAATGAACACAATCTCCTTTACGGAACCACACAGCGCCTTTGGTACTGCGGCCCGATGTTCCGTCATGAACGCCCGCAGCGCGGCCGCTACCGTCAGTTCCATCAGCTCGGCGCTGAAGCGCTCGGCATGGCGGGCCCGGACATTGATGCCGAAATCATTATGATGCTCGCGCGCATGTGGAAGGCGCTTGGCGTTGGTCCGGTGAAGCTCGAAATGAATACGCTGGGCGCTCAGGAAGAGCGTCAAAAGCACCGTGAAGCGCTGATCGCCTACTTCGAAGCCCATAAGGATCAGCTCGACGAAGATGCGCTCCGTCGTCTTTATACGAATCCGCTGCGCATTCTTGACACGAAGAATCCCGACATGCAGGGGCTCGTGGACGCTGCGCCTAAGCTGCTCGACTACCTTGGCGAAGAAAGCCGGGCATTCCTTAGCCGCCTTGAAGAGCTGGTGTCTTCTGCCGGCATTGAATACTCGATCAATCCTCGTTTGGTGCGCGGTCTCGATTATTACAACCACACCGTGTTTGAGTGGATTACGGATAAGCTCGGCGCTCAGGGTACGATCTGCGGCGGCGGCCGTTACGATCCGCTCGTTGAAATGCTCGGCGGCCGTCCTGCTCCCGGGGTGGGTTTTGCCATGGGGATGGAACGCGTTATCGAACTGATGCGTGAAGTGGGACAAGTGCCAAAGGCCTCGCAGACCGACGTCTATGTGCTCCACCACGGCGGCGAGTCACAGGCCAAGGCCATGCTGCTCGCTGAAACCATGCGCGACCGCGGCATTCGTGTGGTGACGCATCCGGGCGAGGCGAGCATCAAGAGCCAGATGAAAAAGGCTGATGCTTCCGGCGCCGAATTTGCCGTTTTTGCCACCGAGGATGAACTCGCTCAGAGCACGGTCGGCATCAAGGCGCTGCGTGCGCACGAGCATGCGCCCTTTGCCGAACAAACGCTGGTAGCGACGGCGGAAGCTGCCGACAAGGTGGCCGAAGCGCTTGCTGCCCTCCATCGCTGATGCTGTTCAGTACTGGTTATAAGATTCAAAAAATTTCAACAAAAGGTTTGAGCCATGGCTTACGACTTGGAAGAACAAGAGAGCATTGACCAAATGAAGGCCTGGTGGGACCGCTGGGGCACGCCCGTAACGAGCGTGGTCTGCGTGTGCTGCCTCGCCTTTGCTGGCTGGAACGGCTGGAATTGGTGGCAGCGCAATCAGGCGGCCAAAGCTTCTCAGATCTATGCTGCGCTGCAGAATGCCGTTGCAACGCATGACCTCAAGAACGTTCAGTCGCTCTCGGCTGGTTTGATTTCTGAGTACAGCTCCACGCTCTATGCGCCGCTGGCGGCTTTTGCTTCTGCACAGTCCGCGTCGGATGCGGGCGATCTGGCCGATGCCAAAGCTAAGCTCAATTGGGTGATTGAGAAGTCCGGCCGTCCGGAGTACGACACGGTGGCTCGCGTTCGCCTCGCCGGCGTTCTGTTTGACGAAGGCAAGCTCGACGAGGCGGCTGCGGTGCTGGCTGCCGCCAAGCCTGCCGAGGCGCAGAAGGTTCTGGTGCTCGACCGTCAGGGCGATATTTGGGCGGCTAAGGGTGACTTGCAGAAAGCTCGAGATGCTTGGACGCAGGCTCAGGCCGCGCTCAATCCGCAGGATCCTCTGAACCGCGTGCTTGAACTGAAGCTTGCGGCGCTGCCCTCAGCGAGCTGAATCCAGGCGTTTCAGGCGCGGCTCGTCATCGGGAACGGTTCGGCGGGCGGATGATTCCTGCTGCCGCATCCGCGCAGCGCAATGAAAGCGGCCGTCGGGAGAGGTCCTGCGGCTGCGCTTTCTTTTAGAATTCAGGGCGCGCAACCGACTTCTAAAGCGATGCACCTTTGCTGATGTGTTTTCTCTTTTTAGTTGGACAACGCAGTCCCCAATCTCAAGGTCCTTGCACACATGACCCATAAGTCTTCCTTCACCGCTCTCGCAGCAGCTCTTGCCGTCCTGCCGCTGGCCGGCTGCGGCATCTTCTCGTCTTCGAGCACGCATGATCCGCACGATTATCCGGACTTCAAGCAGACGAACCTGGCGCGCGTCGTCTGGCGCACGAATGTGGGTGACGCGGCTGAGCGCAATCTCGCGCCGGCTGTGACGGACACGGCGGTCTATGCGGCAGGCTCCAATCGGGTCGTGCGTCTGGATCGTCAAACCGGCAGCATCGTCTGGCGTACGACCACCGACGGCGATGTGACAGCGGGCGTCGGCACTGACGGCAGTCATGTGGCGGTGGGCACATCAACGGGCAAAGTGCAGGTGTTCGATGCTGAAGGCAAACTCTCCTGGGAAGCGAAACTTTCATCGGACATGGAAGTGCCGCCGCTGGTGGGTGCCAATCGCGTCATTGTGAAGACGTCGGACACCCGCATCACGGCTTTTGACCTCATTACAGGCCAGCGCGTCTGGCACTATCAGGGCCAGGCGCCGGCGCTTACGCTTCGTGCCTTTTCGCAGATGGCATGGTCGCCTGCGGGCATTCTCGTCGGTCAGGCTAACGGTCGGCTTATGGCGCTCAACCCAAATGACGGCCGCGTCGTCTTTGATGCCGTCATCGGTCAGGCCAAGGGCATCACAGAAGTTGAGCGTCTGATTGACGTGGTCGGCCGCCCCTGGGTTGATCAGGAACTCATGTGCGCAGCCGCTTTCCAAGGCAATGTCGTTTGTATGAATGTACAGAACGGACGCCTTGTCTGGAATGCCAAGGTTGACGCGGTGACCGGGCCGGTGGCAGACGGCCGTCTGGTGTATGAGGTTGACGATGCGAGCCGCATTCACGCCTTCAACCGTCAGAACGGCCGTGAGGCTTGGGTGAACGAAAGCTTCCTTTACCGTTCCGCTTCGGCGCCGATCCGCGTAGGAACATCGCTTGCTTTCGGCGACTACGAGGGCAACATTACGTTCCTTGATCCGGCGACCGGCACTCCCGTCGCGCGCACGAAGCTCTCCGGCGCCGTCACCACGCCTGCGGCGCAGTACGGCTACGGCGCTGTCTTTCAGACGGTCGAAGGCGACGTGGCCTATGTGGTTGAAGGAGCCGACTCGGAATAGTCCGAGATTCGCTACAAAGAGCGGGAGCAGAATCGACTCTCGCCAACGACAATTTATTTTTATCAAGCGCCGCGCAGCTGACTTTCATGATGGTCATGAGTCCGCCGTGCGGCGGTTGAATTTCTAGTTTTCCTAACATGCTTCCAGTCATCGCTCTCGTGGGCCGGCCTAATGTCGGCAAGTCGACGTTTTTCAATCGGCTCACCCGCAGCCGAGATGCCATCGTGGCAGATTTTCCTGGTCTCACCCGAGATCGCCAGTACGGTCAGGGACGCGTCGGTCCCGGTCCTTACATCGTGGTGGATACGGGCGGTTTTGAGCCCGTGCGCACCGAAGGGATTGTGCAGGCCATGGCGGGGCAGGCCGAGCTTGCGATTGAGGAGGCCGACGTTGTTCTTTTCCTGACCGACGCCCGTGCCGGTTTGACGCCGCAGGATATCCGCATCGCGCAGCATCTGCGCCGCGCCGATCGACCGGTCGTGCTGCTTGTCAATAAAGCCGAAGGTCTCACGGAAACCGCCAAAGCGGAGTTCTATGAACTCGGGCTCGGTGAACCGCATCTGGTTTCCGGCGCGCATGGTCAGGGTGTCCGCGATGCGCTCGATCTGGCGTTCTCGTGCCTGCCTGAAGACTTTCCTTTTGACGAACCGGAAGCCGAAGAAGACGATGACGGTCCCCGCCGCATCAAGGTCACGCTTGCTGGCCGTCCGAATGCCGGCAAATCCACCCTCATCAATGCGTTGGTCGGCGAAGAGCGCGTTATTGCTTTTGATATGCCGGGCACCACGCGCGATGCGATCAAGATCGATTTCGAATATGACGGACGCCCCTACGAACTGGTGGATACGGCCGGTCTGCGCAAGAAAGGCCGTGTTTTTGAGGCCGTGGAGAAGTTTTCCGTCGTTAAAACGCTGCAGGCCATTGAGGACGCCAACGTTGTCATTCTTGTCGTTGACGCCAAGGAAGGCGTGAGTGAAGGTGATGCCCACATCGCCGGCTACGTGCTCGATGCCGGGCGCGCGCTGGTGGTGGCAGTCAATAAATGGGATCTGCTCGACAGCTATGAACGCGAACGGTTCAATCTGGACCTCGAGCGTAAACTCCACTTCCTGCGCTGGGCCCGCATGATCCGCATCTCGGCGCTCAAGCGCAACGGCCTCAACCATTTGATGCGGGCGGTCGACGAAGCCCATGCCGCAGCATATGCCAAGCTGCCTACGCCGAAGCTCACGCGTGCGCTGCTCGAAGCGGTCCAGCGCCAGCAGCCGCCGCGAGCCAAAGGCGGTCGTCCGAAGCCCCGCTATGCACACCAGGGCGGCAGCAATCCTCCGGTGATCGTGATTCACGGCAATGCTTTGGAGGATATCGGAGAGTCCTATCGCCGCTATCTCGAGGGCTATTTCCGCGATACCTTCAATCTCGCGGGCACACCGCTTCGCGTGGAATTCCGCACGAAGGCCAATCCGTACGTGGATGAACAGAAAAAGCGCTGAGCTCGGACGCTCTCGGCGGCAAAGAAAAGACGCTTCACCGGCTAAGCCGGGGAGCGTCTTTTCATTATCAGCGCACTCGCAACGCGTAAATGGGCGTATCAGAGGCCTGGCTGTCGAATCTTGCGAATCAGGGGTTTGCCGAATTCGGTCCAGAGCACAGCGCCCATTTCAACGGGTTTGTCGACGCCGTCGACCTTGAGCGTATAGCCCGCATCGCGCACTGCCGCAAAGCCCCACCATCCCGCCCAAGGCGCCGCAAAAGTGAAGATGCCGTTGTCGTCGGTCTTCATGACCTGGGTGGTGTAGTAGGAATTGCGCGGCTGATAAAGGTCGCTTTCATTGAGAAATTCGACCTTCACCGTTGTGTTGGGCGCGGATTTGCCGTCAACGAGCACGCGGCCTTGAAAGAGCGTTCCGGCATAGTTGCCGTACGGACGCGTGAGCGGCACGATTTCAGTCTTCACGCCGACGGGTTTGGACCAGTCATCGTCCTTGGGATCAATGCCGAGGCCGGCGCCCAGCGCAGGAACAATGACCTTGGTGTAGTGCAGGTAAAACTTATCTTCGGACTGCTCCCAATAAGGGAGCGGTTCAACGACAAATTGATAGACGCCGGGCTTTTCGAATTTGTATTCGAGCGTCCAGTCATCCCGGCCGAAAAGCTTTCCCGGACGCAGCGCCGGCGTCAAATCGGTTTTGCGGCCGTCTTCAACCACATAGAAGGCCGCGGGCTTGACCATTGTCATCGTGCTCGCTTCCATCGGGCGAATAAAGCTCACATCGAGCTTGAAAGCAGTCTTGGACTGCTCAAGGACCATGGCGGGATCGGGAAGGATGAGGCCGAAATGAGCAGCGGCCGGCAGGCTTGCTGCAAGCGTGCCGGCAAACAGGGCGGCGGAGAAGGTGCGGTGAAGCATGGGGTGGCATTCCTCGGAATGTGCGTCTCACGCAGAGGTCGGTCTGCGCATTGTTTGCGGACAATCATAGCCTTCACTGAAGTCCTTGGACAGCGCAAAGTGCAGGCGCCGATCGCTTCAAAGCGAGTGCATCTAAGGAGAAAAGCGTGCTGAACAACGTAATGCCGCAATAGTTCCTTGCAAATGCAGATGCGGCATTGCCTTAAGGAGGCCGAGCCTGCCGGCCGGCAGTGCTAATATTTCAAGCAGTTTTGCGGCGGAGGCCTATGCTCCACCAATCCGACGGTTTATTTCAAACGGCCGACGGAGAGCGGGTTCCCGCAACATATGCCGCGCGCAATTTATACGCGCAGAGACGGACGCACACGACTCTCACGGCGCAGCGGAAGAAAACAACAATCAACGCAAGACCTGCATGTGCGAAGCTGCAGCGTCGGAGAAAAAGAAAATCATGCCCAGCAATAAGGTTCAGCTTCTGCAGGATCCGTTCCTCAACATGCTGAGGAAGGAACATATTCCCGTTTCGATCTATCTGGTCAACGGCATCAAGCTTCAGGGACAGATCGAATCTTTCGACCAGTACGTCGTCATTTTGCGCAACACCTTGACGCAGATGGTCTACAAGCACGCCATCAGCACCGTTGTGCCTTCGCGCGCCGTCTCGATGACTGCTCAGCCTGCCGGCGACGCAACGGAGAACTGATCTGTCAAAATTTCAGCTCGATGAAACGCACGCGAAGAAAGCCTCGCGTGCGTTTCTAGTCGTTGTTTCCGTTGGCCGGGCTTTTTATCAGGACTCCGCCGAGGAATTGAGGCTGCTCGTATCCTCGGACGGACTTGAGCCCGTTGGGCTCATGCAGGCCAAGCGGGAAAAGCCGGATCCGGCTACATTTTTAGGTTCCGGAAAGATTGAAGAGCTCGGCATCCTCGCCAAAGAGGCAGAGGTGGATGTTGTCGTTTTCGATATCGCCCTTTCAGCGGCGCAGGAGCGCAACATTGAGCGTCTG
>ENA-UEOY01000855-UEOY01000855.1-human-gut-metagenome-genome-assembly--contig:-NODE-855-length-12253-cov-407.029074_pt1 | contig 12253 bp, 8 predicted proteins | sample MGYA00242892_ERZ507900 | MGnify/ENA primary metagenome ERZ507900 (study PRJEB26167, sample SAMN06115427) | human gut metagenome | host: Homo sapiens | place: China:Henan | collected 2015-04-15...
GGCGTGGTGGCCGTGCAGCTGCTGGCAACATCATCCCTTCTTCTACAGGTGCTGCTAAGGCTGTAGGTAAGGTTATCCCTGAGTTGAACGGTAAGTTGACAGGTATCTCTATGCGTGTTCCTACTTTGGACGTATCTGTTGTTGACTTGACAGTTAACTTGAAGAAGGCTGCTTCTAAGGAGGCTATCTGCGCTGCTATGAAGGCTGCTTCTGAGGGTGAGTTGAAGGGTGTACTCGGTTACACAGAGGATGCTGTTGTTTCTTCTGACTTCTTGGGTTGCGCTTTGACATCTATCTTCGACGCTAACGCAGGTGTTTATTTGACAGACAACTTCGTTAAGGTTGTTTCTTGGTATGACAACGAGATTGGTTACTCACACAAGGTTGTTGAGTTGATCAAGATCATGAAGAAGCACAACGGTTAATTCGTTGCCTCTTAACGATTAAGTATATGGCCGTCCAGCATTTTTTCAATGCTGGACGGCTTTTTGTTTTTATAAGTGAGAATTTCTTTTCATTTTATTTTGTTTTCTCAATAATTTCATTTAACTTTGCGGCATGAAATATTCGATGATAACCATATTGGGACCTACGGCGAGTGGTAAGACGAGTCTTGCTGCCGCTCTTGCAGCCAGGATCAGCAGCCTGGGTGCCCATTTGTCGGGTACCCCTGCCAAGGGCGCTGAAATCATTAGTGCTGACAGCCGGCAGGTATATCGCGGCATGGATATAGGTACGGGTAAGGATCTGGCTGACTATACCATCCATAGCAAGCAGATACCTTATCACCTCATTGACATCTGTGAGCCTGGTACGAAATATAATCTCTTTGAATATCAGCAGGATTTTTATGATGCCTATCAGGATATTCTGAAGAGAGGGGCTTTTCCGATATTATGTGGAGGTACAGGACTCTATATTGAGTCGGTGCTGAAAGGTTATCATCTCTCACCTGTTCCGCAGAACCCGGAACTCCGTGAGTCATTGGCTCATAAGAGTTTAGAGGAACTTACGCTGATACTGAAAGAGCTGAAGGCGAAAACGGGTTCTAATATGCACAATCGCACAGACGTGGATACAGCACAGCGAGCTATCCGGGCGATAGAGATTGAAAGCTATAATCTGGAGCATCCGATGCCCGAACGTGAACTCCCTGCGGTTGATTCGCTGATTATCGGTGTCAGCATAGACCGGGACGCAAGAAGGGAGAAAATTTCACAGAGACTGAAACAGCGATTGGATGAGGGAATGGTAGATGAAATCAAGGGACTGTTAGATCGTGGTATTCCTGCCGAAAATCTCATCTATTATGGTTTGGAATATAAGTTTATTACAGAATATGTGATTGGTAAGACTTCATACGATGAGATGTATCGCGGTCTGGAAATTGCAATCCATCAGTTTGCCAAAAGGCAGATGACGTGGTTCAGAGGTATGGAGCGCAGAGGCTTTACTATCCATTGGGTAGATGCATTGCAGCCAATGGAGAAAAAGGTGGAGACGGTTTTGGAGCTGATGAGGAGCTAGGCTGTGGCCTGGAATCTGGCTAGGGCGCTGGCATCCGATGGAATCGGATGCAACAGTGGCTGGGCGGGAGTGATATTTTATACAACTTTCAAATTACAAAGAAGAGACAATGGTAAACGAGAATAAATGGGGGCTGCTTTATTGCCCTAGAGGAGGTTGGCGAAGTAACAAGCGCTGGGAAAAAATAGAGAAGGTGCTCAAGCAGCAAGGCGTGGATTACGACTTTGTGCAGAGCGAGAATCAGAAGAGCGTAGAACGGCTCATCAGAATGTTTATCAACAATGGTTATAAGACCATTGTCATCGTTGGTGGAGATTCTGCGCTCAATGATGCCGTAAACTGTCTGATGCAGATAGATCCGAAAGAAAGAGAAGAGGTGGCACTGGGTGTTATTCCTAACGGACTGATGAACGACTTTGCCCACTTCTGGGGATTCAGTGACAGCGATATCGAGAAGACGGTGGCGTCGCTGAAAAAACGTCGTATCAGAAAGATTGACCTCGGTTGTATCCGCTATGTGAACAAGAAGGGGGAGAAATGTCGTCGCTATTTCCTCAACTGTATCAATATCGGACTCATCGCCGCCATCATGAACCTGAGACGAAAAACCCATCATATCTTCGGTTCACGTACCCTGTCGTTTCTCTGTTCCTTCATCCTGATGATATTCCAGCGTCTGGACTATAAGATGCATGTGAAAATCAATTCGGATGTTATCAAGCGTAGAGTGATGACGATGTGTATAGGCAATGGAACAGGATATGGACAGACTCCGAATGCTGTGCCATATAACGGACTGCTCGATGTGTCGGTGGTATCTCATCCTAAGACAACCCAGCTCTTCGAGGGAATCTATCTTTTTGTGAAAGGTAAGTTCCTCAACCATAAGAGTGTGCATCCTTACCGTACCCGAGAGGTAGAGGTGCTCGATGCCCAGCATGCCCTGATAGGTATTGATGGCAGATTGATGAATACGCCGGTAGGCCCATTCCAGATTACTGTAATTCAGGAGGTTATCAACTTTCTGATACCTGTATAACCGGTATGCCCGTAATAAGGTAATAAAAACGTATAATGTAAAACATATAAATAAAAAATAGCAGAACTTTATCCGAGTTCTGCTATTTTTATGATTTCTTCTTCCTGTAAGATTTTGATTTTTCTTCCTTCAGTCTTAATGAGTTCTTCTGCCGTAAAGGCTGAGAGCGTACGGATGGCATTGCTCGTTGTCATATTACAGAGATTTGCCAGATCTTCACGACTCAATCGGATGTCAAGAGTTTTTCCGTCTTTTTCTAACCCATAAGAGTCTTTCAGAAATATCAGTCCCTCGGCAAGTCGGGCACGGATATGTTTCTGGGTGAGGTTCACGGTACGGTCGTCCGATTTACCTATTTCCACACTGAGATATTTGATAAAGAAGAAGCCGATGTTGAAACTCTTGGAGAGCAGTTTCATGAGAACTGCCAGCGGGAACTGGGCAACGACGCAGTTTTCCAGCGACATGGCTGCCGTCTTGTATATCTCATCTGCAAAATAGGCTCTGAAACCAAAAAATTCAATCGGTTTGATAACACGGATAATCTGGCTTTTGCCACCGATACCTTCTTTGTATATCTTCACTTTTCCCGCTATGAGACATAGTGCATATTCGGGAGTACCCTCGTTCTTGTAGATGATTTCGTTCTTCTTATACTTCTTGATTTCCAGATGTTCTTTCAGTAAATCGAACTGGTCATCAGTGATGCCTCCCCATAGCTTAGCAATCAGCATTGCTATATTTTCTTTATCGTATTTTCCTCTAGCTGCCATGTGTACAAATCTTTTAAACTGAAAACTGAGTGCAAAAGTAATGCTTTTTCTTGAAATAATCAAGCATTTTTGTCTAAAAATATGTTTTAAAACATAAAAAGGCAATTTTTTCTAAAAATGGCATACAAAAAGCTTTGTTATACCACAAAAAAGTGTTACCTTTGAAAGCAATTAATTTAGTCAACAAAAATATAGAACCTTAATATAGATCTATGAGTTATCTAAAATTCGAAAAGGCCCTTATGACGAATCTTCAAGAGTCGTTGCCTAAGGAGTTGTTGAGAACAAATCGCTCGGGTGCATATTCGTGCTCAACGATTGTAGACTGTAATACCCGCAAGTATCACGGATTACTTGTCGTGCCGGTTCCAGAACTGGACGATGAGAATCATGTGCTCTTGAGTTCGCTGGATGTTACGGTGATTCAGCATGGAGCTGAGTTTAACCTCGGCTTGCACAAGTACCAGGGCAACAACTACAGTCCGATGGGCCACAAGTACATTCGTGAGTTTGATTGTGATAAAGTGCCAACTACCCTTTATCGCGTAGGTGGTGTTATCTTGAAAAAGGAAGTTGTATTCCAGCATTATGAGAATCGCATTCTGATTCGCTATACGCTGGTAGACGGCCATTCGGCTACAACCCTTCGTTTCCGTCCTTTTCTGGCTTTCCGCAGTGTCCGTCAGTTTACTCATGAGAATGCTACCGCATCTCGTGATTATGCTGAGGTAGATCATGGCATCAAGACCTGTATGTATGCAGGTTATCCTGATCTCTATATGCAGTTCTCCAAGAAGAACGAGTTTAAATTCTGTCCAGATTGGTATCGTGGCGTGGAATATCCAAAGGAGCAGGAGAGAGGTTATGCTTCTAACGAAGACCTCTATGTTCCTGGCTATTTTGAAATGGATATCAAGAAAGGCGAAACCATCGTCTTTGCTGCTTCTACATCAGAAATCAAGGCGGTCAGCCTGAAGAAGCTCTTCGACAAGGAAGTGGATGAGCGTTCGCCTCGTGACAATTTCTTCCACTGTCTGGTCAATGCGGCTCATCAGTTCCATCGTCGTGAAAAGAACGATGACCGTTATATCCTGGCAGGTTACCCTTGGTTCAAGTGCAGAGCCCGCGATACATTCATCGCTCTTCCGGGTCTCACCCTCTCTATCGAGGAAGATGACTACTTCGAACTGGTGATGAAGACTGCGATGAAAGGTTACTACGAGTTTATGGAAGGCAAGCCGGTCAGCGTTCATATTGCTGAGATAGAGCAGCCTGACGTGCCATTGTGGGCTGTCTGGGCTTTGCAGCAGTATGCCAAGGAAACCAGCAAGGAAGACTGCTTCAAGAAGTATGGACAGTTTATCAAGGATGTTATCAGCTTTATCCAGGATAACAAGCATCCGAACCTGAAGCTCGAAGAGAACGGATTGCTCTATACCGATGGTAAGGACAAGGCTGTTACCTGGATGAACTCTACTGCCAACGGCAGACCTGTGGTTCCACGTACAGGTTATATCGTAGAGTTTAACGCTTTGTGGTATAACGCCTTGTGTTTCTGTGCTTCTCTCGCTGCAACAGTAGGTGAAGAAGACAGCCAGCAGAAACTCCTGGCTCAGGCTGAGCTGACCAAGCAGGCGTTCCTCGATACCTTCCTCAATGAATATGGCTATCTCTACGATTATGTTGATGGAAATATGATGGACTGGAGCGTTCGCCCGAACATGATATTTGCTGTGGCTTTCGACTATTCTCCATTGTCGCAAGACCAGAAGAAGCAGGTTCTTGATATCTGTACACGCGAACTCCTTACTCCTAAGGGATTGCGTTCACTTTCGCCAAAGAGCGGCGGATATAATCCTGTTTATGTAGGTCCACAGACCCAGCGCGACTATGCTTACCATCAGGGTACAGCGTGGCCATGGCTCGGTGGCTTCTATATGGAGGCAAGTCTGAAACTCTATAAGCGTACCCGTTTGAGCTTTATCGAACGCCAGATGGTAGGTTATGAGGACGAAATGTCTTCCCACTGTCTCGGTACCATCAGCGAACTCTTCGATGGAAACCCTCCATTCGCAGGTCGTGGTGCCATCTCTTTCGCCATGAATGTGGCTGAGATTCTGCGTGCGCTCGAGTTACTTGAAAAATATCAATATTAATAATAGGAGGACTGCTATATGAAAGTTTTAATGTTTGGATGGGAGTATCCTCCTCACGTATTTGGTGGTTTGGCAACTGCCAACTTTGGTATCTCCCAGGGACTTCATGCCCAGGGCGATGTTGATATCACATTGTGTCTGCCTCATCCTTTCGGTGATGAGGACCGCAGTGCCTGCAAGATTGTGGCAATGAACAGTGTGCCTATCGCCTGGCGAGATGTAAATCACGACTATGTGCAGCAGCGCGTAGGCAATATCATGAATCCGGACGATTATTTCCGCTACCGTGACCACATCTATGCCGATTTTAACTATATGCATGTAAATGACCTCGGCTGTATGGAATTTGCCGGTGGTTATCCGTCAAATCTTCATGACGAGATCAACAACTATAGCATCATTGCCGGAGTTGTAGCCCGTTCAGAAGAATTTGATATTATCCATGCTCACGACTGGCTTACATTCCCTGCCGGTATTCATGCCAAGCGCGTGAGTGGCAAACCATTGTGCATCCACGTTCATGCTACTGATTTCGACCGTAGCCGTGGAAAGGTGAACCCTACCGTTTACGCTATCGAGAAAGACGGTATGGATAATGCCGACTGCATCATGTGTGTATCCGAACTGACCCGCCAGACGGTGATTCACCAGTATCACCAGGATCCACGCAAGTGTTTCGCCATGCACAATGCCGTATACCCATTGAAGCAGGAGTGGCAGGATATTCCACGCCCAAATCATAAGGGCAAGGAGAAGGTCGTAACCTTCCTGGGACGTCTTACCATGCAGAAGGGACCTGAATATTTCGTTGAGGCTGCCAACATGGTATTGCACCGTACCCGCAATGTGCGTTTCTGTATGGCAGGTTCGGGCGATATGATGGATCAGATGATTTATCTCGCTGCCGAAAGAGGCATTGCCGACCGGTTCCACTTCCCTGGCTTTATGCGCGGCAAACAGGTTTATGAATGTCTGAAAGACAGTGATGTCTACGTGATGCCATCTGTGAGCGAGCCGTTCGGTATCTCACCTTTGGAAGCTATGCAGTGCGGCACACCAACCATTATCTCCAAGCAGAGTGGATGTGGAGAAATCCTGTCCAACTGTATCAAGGTAGACTACTGGGATATCCATGCCCTTGCCGATGCCATCTACAGCATCTGTCACAACGAGAGTCTTTTCGATTATCTCTCAGAGGAAGGCAAGAAAGAAGTAGACCAGATTACCTGGGAGAAAGTGGGAGCCCGCATCAAAGACCTGTACCTCAAGACCTTAGGGTGGAAGTAATGTTAAATGTTTAATGTTAAATGTTTAATGTTAAAGGGCTAATCATAAAGTTCAAAGTTCAAAATTTAAAGTTCAAAGTATGAAAACAATTTGTTTATATTTCGAGATACATCAGATTACCCATCTGAAACGCTACCGCTTCTTCGACATCGGTACCGACCATTATTACTATGATGACTACGAGAACGACCGTAGCATCAACGAGATTGCTGAGCGCTCTTATATGCCAGCCTTGAATGCCCTTCAGGAGATGATTGAAAAGAATGGCAAGTATTTCAAGGTAGCTTTCTCGCTTTCGGGTGTGGGTATGGAGCAGTTGGAACTTCATGCTCCTCAGGTACTGGAGAAGCTTCAGCAGCTCAACAATACGGGTTGTGTAGAGTTCCTGGCTGAGCCTTACTCTCACGGACTTGCTTCTCTGGTTAATGAGGCAAGTTTCAAGGATGAGGTGATGCGCCAGTGTACTAAGATTGAGGAATATTTCGGAAAGAAACCTACCGTATTGCGCAATTCTTCGCTCATCTACAGCGATGATATCGGTAACGATGTTGCCAACATGGGATTCATTGGTATGCTCACCGAGGGTGCCAAGCACGTGCTCGGCTGGAAGTCTCCTCACTATGTTTACCATTGCGCCCTGAACCCTAAGTTGAAGCTCCTTTTGCGCGATGTGAACCTGAGCGATGATATCTCTCTGCGCTTCAGCAACAGCGATTGGGACGGTTATCCACTCTTTGCCGACAACTATATGAACCGGATTGCTGCCTTCCCAGAGGAGGAGCAGGTTATCAATATCTTCATGGAGCTTTCTGCTCTTGGTATTGCCCAGCCTCTGTCAAGCAACATCCTCGAGTTTATGAAGGCTTTGCCTCAGTGTGCCAAGGACCGTGGCATCACCTTCTCAACACCTACAGAAATCTGCAAGAAGATCAAGTCGGTAGGCGAGGTGAATGTGCCTGATACCTTGAGTTGGGTAGACGAGGAGCGTGATGTAAGTTCATGGTTGGGTAACCCGATGCAGCGTGAGGCTTTCAACAAGCTTTACAGTGTGGCAGACCGTGTACGTATCGCCAACGATCCACGTATCAATCAGGACTGGGATTACCTGCAGGCAAGTAACAACTTCCGCTTCATGACTACCAAGCCAAGCAATGTGGGTCTTGACAGAGGTATCTATTCAAGTCCTTTCGATGCTTTCACTAACTATATGAACATTCTTGGTGACTTCATCAACCGTGTGAACGACCTCTATCCTGCTGATGTTGATAACGATCAGCTGGAGGGCTTGCTTACTACCATCAAGAATCAGGATGAAGAGATAGAGATGAAGGACAAGGAGATTGTCCGTCTCCAGGCTAAGATAGAAAAGATAGAGAAGGAGGCTGAGAAGCACCATGGCGAGAAACCTGCTAAGGCTGCTCCTGCCAAGAAGGCCGCAGCTAAGCCTGCAGCCAAGAAGGCTCCTGCCAAGAAAACAACAAAGGCTGGGCCTGCAGAAGAAAAGAAAGATTAGAATTTTTAGATTACTCATAACGATTAATCCCCCTCGCTGCATTGATTTGCAATGAGGGGGATTTTTTTGTTTCCCAAAATATTCTCTGAAATAACGCGTTAGCTGGAAAGCGTTATTTTTCGAAATGAATCCAGTCTACGTCGAAGAAGGCAGCATCGTTCTTCTTGGCTGTGCGGGTGTTGAAGAAACCGAGCTTGGCACCAATCCACTTGCCTTCACGCACAGTGAAAGGATTGCCTATCTTGTTGAATTTCTTACCATCCAGACTGTAGCTCCATTCAGCGATAGCCTGTATCTGGTTGGCGATGCCTTCGCTATGAACCTTCACGCGGAGCCATACATCCTGGGTAGCGATGCGGGAAGAAGGCATATCATCTACGGCATACTTCACGGTGTAAGGTTGAGGCAGCTTGCTGGTCTTGATGGCCACTTGCTTTACCACCTTCTCAGCCTTTCCCTTCTCAGCCTTCTCGCAGGTTACATATTGCAAAACAACACCCTCTTCCTTGGTATCAACAAACTTGAGTGCCGCATAGTCCATGCCTTGCATGATCATGCCGGCGCTTTCGCCCAGTACCTTATCTTTTTCCTTGTAAGCCTCGGTGCGGTTAGGTATGAACTTCACCTTGGCAGTAGCAGTAAAGTTCTCGGTAGGGAGTTTCTGGAGCAGGAGGTTTGGCAAATCATACAGGTTCTTTACATCTTCAGCCTGCTGCACACCATAGAGACGCAGCTTGGAGTTCTTGGCATCACAGAAGTACCAGTACTGACTGTAAGGACCGTTCCACTGCCATTGTAGACCTAAATCTACGCTGTTGAAATCATCCGATTCCTTAGGCTGGAAGTTTCCGCTTGATGGCAGGTTTGGCTTCTTCCATTGCTGAACAGGATCTCCGCAGCCATCACCATCCTTGTCGTCACCGATGACGAGCCAGTCGTTTACCCATTTGGCAGGTTGCAGATGCACCACACGACCATAGGCGTGCTTATCCTGGAAGTGGAGGAACCAGTCTTCGCCGTTCTGGGTATCTACCCAAGCACCCTGGTGAGGGCCATTCACCTTCTTGTTTTTTCCCTGTGCTATGCCCACATACTCCTCGTAAGGACCGTATGGATTTTTGGAACGCAGTTCTACCTGCCAGCCATACTTCACGCCGCCCGCAGGACTCATGATGTAATAGTAGCCGTTGCGCTTGTAGAACTTGGTACCTTCGATAGTAGGCTGGTTTTCATGCCCATCATATACGATGCGTGAAGGACCAATCACCTTGGTGCCGTCAGGTGACATCGGAGCTACGAAGAGCACTGACTTGATACCGGCTCTTGAACCGGCGCATCCATGCGAAAGATAAGCCTTGCCGTCTTCATCCCAGAGAGGGCAGCAGTCGATAAGACCTTTTCCCTTCATCACCCAGGTGATAGGCTCCCAAGGACCGCGTGGGTCTTGTGTCTTGGTCATGAAGAGTCCCTGGTCTGGATCGCCGCAATAGATGTAGAACCATCCGTCGTGATAGCGTATAGAGGGTGCCCACACATAGTTGCCATGCTGAACTTTCTTGCGCCAGTCCAGTTCGGTGCCCTGGTATTCAGGCAAAACAGGATAGTCATCGAGTAGGGCAGCGCCTATAATCTCCCAGTTTACCAGGTCGGTGCTGTGCAGAATCTGCAAGCCTGGGAAACATTGGAAGGAAGAGGAGGTCATATAGTAGTCATTGCCCACACGGCATACGTCCGGGTCAGAGTAGTCGGCGTCAATAACCGGGTTGCGGTACATTCCGTTCTTCAGGTTCGGATTCCATGTCTTGGATACCGCCTTCTGGGCATTCACGCTCAGCGCAGAGAGCGGAGAACTCAATGCGATGGTGGCGAGAAGGCACAGGAGTGAATGCGATTTTATTTTCATTGTTACCGATGTTTAAATGAATTATTTAGCTACGTATTTCTTGTTGTTGTAGATATAGATCCCTTTTTTGAGACCTTGCAGGTCTTCTGCCTTGGCATTGAGTTTCACCATGCGACCGCTGAGGTCGTAAATGTTGTTGTTGTTTACCTTGGCGATGGCAGCAATTGGCTGAATGCCTGTAGAAGTCTCTGTATAGAGAGTGAACTGTAAGATGCACTGCTTTACCTTTGGAGTGAAAGTAAGCGTGTGCTCTACAGGTGAATCAAACTCTACTGTATATTTTTTCAGACTTTTGTCTTTTGGAAAAACATAGGTAGAAGCATCATAGCTTGTGCCGTTTATCTCGCCGAGATAGGCATCTGCATCTGAGTAATTGTCTTTTCCCTCGATATCCATTTTGACAATCTTTATGCCGTCAGGAATGATGATGGTGTATTGATTGGCGCTATACTTGATATAGTTGGTACCAGAACCAGTATCGTATGTCTTTCCCTTCTCATTGCTGATAGCGAAGCCGTTGTTGAAAGAACCGGCTGTCTTATCCGTCAAAGTTTTTGAGTTTAATGTGAAAGGACCCTTGGTATCAGTAACGGTTGAACCTGTAGACGTAGCATCACACTCGTCTGTCCAAGTAGAATCAAACTTCTTGAGCCAGATAGAACCGCTGCTGACGGTAATCTTAGAGTTGTTCTTGAACACGAGATTATCTACGAAGCGGATATCGATACCCTTTTTTGCAGAAATCTGCACGTTGTCGAGTGTCACGTTCTTGATGTGGCTCTCAGGGCGGCCAATCAGGAAGATAGCGTTACCTTCGCAGACATCTGTAGTCTTCACGTTCTGAAGCAGAATGCCGTTGTAGGTTGGGGTAGTACTATCAAGAGCTCTGGCATTTGCCTTGTCTACGGCAGGGTCACTGTTGTAGTTCTTGTCGTAGTAGCAGTCGATAGAGAATGGGTTCTTAACCTTGGTCATGGTGAAGTTGGTGAACTTCCAGTCTTCCTCGCCACCGCCACGCAGCGTACCGTCACTGTTGATACCCGTCTTCATGCGGATACCGGCAGTTGTACCATTCATGTCGATATTGTCGAACCATACATGCTTGATGTTCTTGGTGTAGCTACCGATAGAAGCACCATGTCCTGTACCGAAGTCGCAGTTCCAGACATGGATATACTGTGCATTGTCGTCGCAAACGATATTGTCATCGCCGTTGCTGATGTTACAGTTGTAGATATTAACGTATGGACCCCAGATAGAGATTCCATCTGTGTTATGCGATGCCTTTCCCTTGCCAGCTTCAGATGAAGGTTCACTGATGGTTACATCATGGATGGTAGCATGGCTAGCCTTACCGCTGTTGCTGATGGTGATGTTTACACCCGGAGTATTCTGAATCTTGAAGTTGCGGAGCAGGAAGCGCTTGCCCTGCTCGAAGCGGATCATTGCACCAGGATTGAAGGTTTCGCCATTCTCTCTTGCAAGCCACCAGCGTGCACCCTGACCGTCGATGACTGAAGTTTCACCTTCACCCTCTATAACAATGTCGGTAACGTTCTTACCCTTGTTCTTTCCGCCGATGAAGACAGTCTTTGTGTTAGGAGCCTTGCCGTATTCCACGAGCTTCAATGTGGCACCTGCGCTGAGGTGAAGGATGGTTTTCGCCTTGATGCTGAGCACCTCGGTCTTGCTGGTCATCTGGTCTGTGCTACCAAACATCCATGTACCGGCAGGAATCACGACCATACCACCAGTTGAAGGAACAGCATCAAGTGCTCTCTGGATAGCCTTGGTGTTATCTGTAGCAGATGTAGAGGCACCATAATCCTTGATATTAAAAGTGTTTGCCGAAGTGATGGCAGGCAACTGTGGCAGTTCTACGGCAGTCCATCCTTCAGGAGTTTTCTGTGCGTTCTGCTCGGCTGTGATACCAGCGAAAGTTTGTGCTTTAGTGAACATAGGCAGAGCCATGAGCGCAGCCAGCACGACTGTCTTAATGATTGATTTCTTCATTTCTTCTTAGGTTTATTTATTTTATTATTTTTGTATTCTATA
>ENA-UEOY01000857-UEOY01000857.1-human-gut-metagenome-genome-assembly--contig:-NODE-857-length-12239-cov-3.170860_pt1 | contig 12239 bp, 10 predicted proteins | sample MGYA00242892_ERZ507900 | MGnify/ENA primary metagenome ERZ507900 (study PRJEB26167, sample SAMN06115427) | human gut metagenome | host: Homo sapiens | place: China:Henan | collected 2015-04-15 | study...
TGTAATCATTTTCTTTCCGTTTTCCATAGAAAATGCCTCCTTTTTTACTGCATTAGTCTTCCTTTAACCAAGCAGTTACATCCATCTTTTCGCCGTCTGCCCAAAGTCGTTCCAGCTGGTAGAATGCTCTGGTTTCCTTATAGAACACATGGATAATAATATCATTATAATCCAATACAATCCAGTTTGAGCCGTTTCCTCTGCCCTCCCGGTGCAGTGGTTCGATGCCCAGCTTTGTCATCTGGTATTCTACTTCGTCTGCCAGCGTTTTGGTGTGCGTGGTACTCGTACCGTTGGCAATGACAAAGTAATCGCCTAAAATCGTCAGATTCTTCACACCAATGACCTGAATATCTTCGGCACGCTTGCTGTCCAATGCTTTTACAATTGCTTCTAATACTGCTTTCTGCTCCATGAAATGATAATCCTTTCGTGTTGATGGTGATTTTCTTTAGTTTCCATTGCTGTAAATATTCTGTTTTCCATCCTCAGTATCTCCGTTGTGGATGTCGCCCAGATTTTCTTCTGTATCCGAATAGGTGTCAATATAATTGCTCTCGTCGACCAGTTCCACAATGGTACTCTCATCATAATACATTTCGTTCTGATACGGGCGGAAATATTCGTTGATGAGGTCAATCGCTTCGGTCTTATGAATCGAATAAACTGCCTGCCCCTCGTACATGATGCCCTCGCCCGGAACCATATAGACATTTACGCCGTCCATGGTCAATCGCTTTGCGGCAAAATCTGCCAGCATGCTGATTTGTTCCAGCGATAAATCCGTTGCAATCCATTCATTCTTATAGATTTTCTGCATCGCCGACATCAATTCCGTCTGGCTCATATCCAACAATTTCTGCATGGCTGCTGCCAAGAAAATTCGCTGTGCCTTTACACGTCCAATATCGCCCTCATCGTATTCCCGACGGAATCGAACAAACCATTCTGCCTGCTGTCCGTTCAGCGTCTGCTTTCCGGGTTTCAGAACTTTATCTGCTTCATACATGATTTCTTCCGGCAGGTCAATCGGAATACCGCCGATGGAATCCACAATGTTTGCAATATCCGTACAGCTCAGCTTGACATAACAGTCAATCACCAAGCCGAAACTCTCCTGAATGGCATTGACTGCACGCTGAATCGGTGTGACCGTTTCATCCTGCCCTGTTCCATAGATGCTGTTGAACTTATTGGTAGAGGTGTTCGCATACGCTGGCATATAGCAATCTCTCGGAATTTGCAGGACATTCATCGTTCCTGCAAAAATGTCAAACTGGAAAATCCAGTTGACATCTGCCAGCTTTCCACTTTCATCCATTCCCATAAAAAGCACGGTGTATTGTCCTTCGACAATCTGATCCAAATCCAGCCCGTCATCTTTTGGGTCTGCATCATCTGTATCTTCTTTCAGATTCAGAGCAGAAGCATCCGTATTGACCGGCTTCTGGAGTGTTCCTTCTTTCTGTACCAACGGCTGCCAGACCTTAAAATACTTCATAATCGAAATCTGCCGGGTACTCATCGTTCCGTTCGTAATTGTCCGGTAATCAATAATCGGTGCATTTAAAATCATCGTTACCACTAACACAACGGTCAGGGCAATCGAACCGATCATAACAAACAAATCTTTCTTCTTGGTATTTTTCTGGCTTTTCTTCGTCTGCCGTTTTTTCGCCATCTCTGGAAACCCCTTTCTCTTCCTGCTCAATCCTTCATTCCTGCCACAATCTGCACATACTGATTGTAAGCTTCAATCGTATGGCGAGGCAGCAAGCCGCCTTTATCCAATACGTTTGCAATCGAAATTTTCAGAGCGTAATACATGCCGAGATTTAAATTTTGATTGACGGCTGCCCGCAATGTATGAACATCAATAAAGTTCCGTCCTGCTTCTGTCATATCTGCCAGATAGACAATCTGCTCCAATGGCGTCATGCCTTTTCTTGCAACCGTATGATACCGGATGGCATCTAATACATGCTGATTGTTCATGCAGTATTTCTGCCGCATCAGCTGTGCACCCGCAATGCCGTGCCAAAGCTTTTTGGTATTCCATTCTTCTTCCGTGATGTCCAGATCGTCCTTTCCAGCTTCCATCAATGCTTTCTGGTCGTCCGCTTTCATGTCCTTGCAGATGTCGTGTACCATGCCGGCAAACTCTGCCAAATCTTCATTGACATGGTAAATTTGTGCCAGCCGCTTGCATTCTGCTGCAACCCGCACAGAGTGTTCATACCGCTCTTTCCGCATTGTTTCTTCGCTGACCTGTTTTTCCAGCACTTTCCGCATGGATTCGGTCGCCTCTGAAATCGAAACTTCTTTCGGCGGCGGTGGCTGCATTTTATGTTTCATCTTTTCAATCACAGATTCTTTTGCCATCGAAATTCCCTTGCTTTCTTTTGCCGTTTTCTTTCTCTTCCGTCCGCTGATACAACTGATGGAATACAATATATTTTACTACGTTTTCCGGTAAATAGCAAGTACAATCCTGATTTTTTTTCAGCATTTCCCGAATTTTTGTAGACGATATCGGAAGAACCCGGTCACAGCAAAGCTGAATCGTACCATATGCCGAAAGTTCCTGTGCTGCCTGCTCCAGTACTACTCGGTCATCTGTTTCCCGTGCGATCACGCCCAGTTCTGTCATGGTCAACAGTTCCTGCCAGTGATACCAGTTTTGAAATTGCAGCAGCATATCACTCCCCATCAGCAAAACTAGTTCCACATCTGTCCACTCCTGCCGCAGAGCAGAAATGGTGTGAATCGTATAGCTGACGGTTTTCTGCTGCAATTCATAATCGCTCACAGAAAAGCAGGGATACGGGGCAATTGCCAGCCGGCACATTGCCAGCCGGTGCATACTGTCCGCAACATCCGCTGCATTCTGTTTAAATGGAGAAATATAAGTCGGCATGAATAACACATGGTCGAGCGAAAACTGTTCCATTGCAGTCTTGGCAAGGTGCAAGTGTCCGTTGTGAATCGGGTTAAAACTACCGCCAAAGATTCCAATCCGCCGCATTACTTCAAATCAATCACTGGCTTTTTTGGATTCCGCTTATAGAGCACAAAGCGGCTGCCAATCACCTGTACCACTTCGGATTCTGTTGCTTCTGCCAGCTGTTCAGCTGCTTCTCTGGCACTCAGTTCTGAATTTTCCAGAACGTGCAGTTTAATCAGTTCCCGTTTCCGCAGAGCATCAGAAACCTGCTGAATCAAAGTGTCCCCAATGCCGTTCTTTCCCACCTGCAAGATGGTTTCATAGCTGCTGGCAATCCCCCGCAGGGTTGCACGCTGTTTACTGGTCAACATAAATTTATTCTCCTTTCAAATATGCCTGTAAGGCTGCCAACGCTTTTCCACGATGGCTAATTGCATTCTTTTCTGCTTCTGTCATCTCTGCCATTGTCTTGTTCCCAACAACAAATACCGGGTCATAACCGAACCCATTTTCGCCCTTCGGCTCTGTTCCAATGATGCCCTCGCAAACGCCCGCAAAACAATGCTGTTCGCCGTCTGCGGTAAGGTAACAAATCGCACAGACAAACCGAGCGGTTCGCTGTTCAGTCGGAACACCCTGCAACTTCTCCAATACGAGATTGCAGCGGTCTTCATCGGTTGCCTGCTCTCCGGCAAAGCGATGCGAATAAACACCCGGTGCACCATCCAGTGCATCAATCATCAATCCGCTGTCATCCGCCAGCACGGCACAGTGCAAGGCTTCCTGCACAGCCTTTGCCTTTATGATGGCATTTTCCTGAAAGGTTATGCCTGTTTCCGCAACTTCTGCGGTAAAACCAGCTTCTTTCTGTGAACGGACTTCCAGCCCGAATGGCTCTAAAATTTCCCGCATCTCCCGCAGTTTTCCAGCGTTGTTGGATGCAAGAATCAAAGTTTCTTTCTGCATTACTTTCGTTCCTCCGTTTCAAACAGGGCGTTGACAAAATCTCTCGCATGGAATGGCTGCAAGTCGTCAATCTTTTCGCCGACTCCAATTAACTTGACCGGGATTTCCAGTTCATTCTTGATGGAAACAATAATACCGCCCTTGGCAGTGCCATCCAGTTTCGTCAGAACGATTCCGGTAATGTCTGCAACTTCTTTGAACAACCGTGCCTGATTGACGGCATTCTGTCCGGTGGTTGCATCCAGCACCAGCAGGATTTCCTTATCACAGCCAGCTGCTTTGTTTTCAATGATTCGGTTGATTTTTGCAAGTTCCTGCATCAGATTTTTCTTATTGTGCAGCCGTCCGGCGGTGTCACAAATCAAAACATCACAATTTCTTGCCTTTGCTGCTTCGATGGCATCATAGACAACTGCTGCCGGGTCAGAACCCTCTGCATGCTTGACCAGTTCAACGCCTGCCCGGTCTGTCCAGACTTCCAGCTGGTCGATGGCAGCAGCCCGGAAGGTATCGGCTGCGGCAACGATAACTTTCTTGCCGTCCTCTTTCAGCTGATGACACAACTTGCCGATGGTGGTTGTTTTCCCAGCACCATTGACACCGATGACCATAATTACAGACGGCTTGGTCTGTAACTGTAACGTCTGGTCTTCGCCCAGCATCTCGCCGATGATTTCCTGAATCAGTCCCATAATTTGTTTCGGGTCAGTGATACCACGTTCTTTCACTCGCTTGCGGAGCTGGTCACAGATTTCAATCGAGGTTTCTGCCCCCATATCGCCCATAATCATGGTTTCTTCCAGCTGGTCGAATAAGTCTTCATCAATCTTGGTAAAGGCATTCAAAACCAACTGCATTTTTGCAATGACAGAATCCTTGGTTTTCCGCAGACCATCCCGAATCTTTTCAAAGAATCCCTTTTTCTTCTTCTTTTCTGGTTCTTGGGGTTCTTCTGGTTCGGATGCTTCTGCTTCTGTTTCGTCGAATTTTTCCGGTTCAGATGCTTCTGCTTCTGTTTCGTCGAGTTCTTCCGATTCAGATTCTTCTGTTTCCGGCTCTGCGACTTCTTCCGGTTCAGTTTCTACGGTTTCCGGTTCTGCAATTTCTTCCGGTTCGGTTTCCACGGTTTCCGGTTCTGCAACTTCTTCCGGTTCAGTTTCCACGGTTTCCAGTTCTGCAATTTCTTCCGGTTCGGTTTCCACGGTTTCCGGCTCTGTAACTTCTTCCAGTTCAGTTTCTACCGTTTCCGGCTCTGCAACTTCTTCCAGTTCAGATTCTACGGTTTCCGACTCTGCAACTGCTTCCGGCTCAGGTTCTACGGTTTCCGGTTCTGCAACTGCTTCCGGCTCAGGTTCTACGGTTTCCGGTTCTGCAACTGCTTCCGGCTCAACTTTTACCGTTTCCGGTTCGGCTTCTTCTGCTTCTGACTCAGCTTCTTCCGGCTGAAATGTTACAGCAATCGGTTCTTCATCGTCTTCGTCTTCCTCGTCCTCCGCATCCGCTTCGGAATCTTCCTCTTCTGTCAGCAACTCGTCCTGTGCTGCCTTTGCAGCAAGTGCAGCTGCTTCCGCTTGGTCAGCTGCAATTTCTGCTTCTGCTTCTTCTCGCCACTGTTCTGTTTCTGCCTGACGGGCTGCCTCTCGCTCTGCCAGCATCTGTGCTGCAACGTCATCGGTATCTGTTTCCGGTTCTGGTTCCACAATCTGTTCTTCTCGTTCCGGCTCGTCTGCCTGTTTCCGCTTCATCCAGCCGAACAGACCGCCTTTCTTTTCTTTCTCTTTTTCTTTGTCCTTCTTTCTTCCAAAAAAGCCCATGTTCAACACCCTTTCTTCTGGTTTTTATGCTTCCGCTTCTTGTACCTGTTCCATATGCAGCAAACGAGAAATGCCATCTTCCTGCATCGTCACACCATATAGAGCATCTGCTGCTTCCATTGCCATCCGCCGATGGGTAATCAAAATAAACTGCGTCGTATCCCGAAACCGCTGCAAATACTGCACATACCGCCGTACATTGCCCTCGTCCAGTGCCGCATCAATTTCATCCATAATGCAAAACGGCGTTGGACGCTGCCGTAAAATGGCGAAATAAATTGCAATGGCAACAAACGACTGTTCCCCGCCGGAGAGGGCAATCAGATTTTTAATCACCTTTCCGGGCGGTGCAACCTGAATTTCAATGCCGGAATGCAACACATCGTCTGGGTCAGACAAGGACAGCGATGCTTCGCCACCGTCAAATAGTTCTCGGAAAATCTCCTGAAATGCCTGATTGATACCGGCAAATCGTTCTGCAAAGATTCGCTGCATTTCTGCGGTCAGCTGTACAATCAGCGTTTCCAGTTCTTGTTTTGCCTGCGTGGCATCTTGTAACTGTGCGGATAAAAATTCCCACTGCTTGGAAACTTCCTGATATTCTTCGATTGCAGACACATTGACATGCCCCAACGCCCGAATCTGTCGGCGGAGCGTTTCCAGCTGCTGCTTGGCAAGCAATTCATTGGAAATCGGTTCTGCCAGCTGATTGGCTTCCGATAACGTCACATCATATTGTTCTCGCATCTGCTGCACAATCCGGTCACGCTGCTGTTCCAGTGTATGTTGTTTTGTTTCCAGCTGGGCAACTTCTGCCGCTGCCCGTTCCCGTGCAGCACTCAGTTCACGAATGCCCTCTTGCTGCTGACGAATCCGCTGTTCCTGTTCTGCGTGAATCCGTTGCAGCTGTTCAATGGTCTTGCGGTGTTGGGTCATCTGTTCCCGACAGGTCGTCAGCTTGGTTTGCAGTTCCTGTTCCTGCTGCTGCAATTGAACCGCTCGTTCCCGACAAACTGTTTCTGCTTCTGTCAGCTGCTGTTTCTGCTGTCTGCATTGCTGCAACCGCTCCTGTTGTTCTGTAATTTGCTGCTGTTGGCTCAAATATGCCTGCTCCAGCTTTGCCGCTGCAATCTGACGGGTGGTCAGCTGTTCCCGAACAGCTGCTTGTTCCGCAGACAAGGTTTCCTGCTGCTGTTTGGCTTCCTGCTGCTGTGCTTGTAAGGCAGTCAAATCTGCCTGCACCCGCTCCCATTCTGCCTTTGCAGTTGCGTGCTGCTGTTGTAACGCTGCCACTTGTTCTGACAGCTGCTTTCGCTGCTGCTGCCGTTCTGAAAGCTGTTGTTGCAGCTGCTGGAACTGCTTTTTTGCAGTTTCCGCACGGGCAGCCGCCAATAATTGTTCTGCATGCTCGTGGTGCAACTGATTTTGCAATGTTTGCACCTGTTCCAGCTGCTTTTGTACGGCAGCTTTCTGCTGGCGGAATTGTTCCGCATCTGCCTGCACCTGTTCCTGTAACTGCTGAATGGTCTGCTGTAAGGCAAGCTGTTCATTCTTTCGGGTCAGGATTCCGCCTTTTTTCTGGGAAGAACCACCTGTAAACGAACCGCCGGCGTTAATCACCTGTCCATCTAGTGTGACGATGCGGAAACGGTAGCCATACCGCTGTGCCAGTCGGGTCGCATCGTCCAGATTTTCTGCAATTACAATCCGTCCCAGCAAAGAGGATACAATATTCTGAAACTTTGCATCATACTGCACCAAATCGCACGCCAGCCCAATAACTGCTTTTTCCTGCAAAACGGCAGATTCTTTGAACGTCTGCCCTTTGATCGCAGTCAATGGCAGGAAGGTTGCCCGCCCAGCTCGTTTTGCTTTCAAGTAGCGAATCCAGTCCTTGGCTGCGGTTTCATCTGCAACAACAATATTTTGCATCGCTCCGCCTAAAGCTGTTTCAATTGCCAGACTATACCGAGATTCTGTCGTCAACAGTTGCGAAACCGTTCCATATACACCATGTGGCTTGCCGTGCTCTGCCTGCAAAACTGCCTTGACACTGCCAGCATAGCCTTCCATATTGTGTTCCATCTCCTGCAACAACTGCAACCGCTGCTGGGCGGTCTGCAACTGCATCTGCCGCTGGGCATTTTGTACTTGCTGCTGTTCCAGATGAGCTGCAAGGGTTTTGTGTTGCTGCTGTGCCGCCTCTAACGCCACACGCACCGCTGTTTCCGCCTCGACTGCTGCCGAAACAGCGTCTATCGTCTGCTGTTCCGTTTCAGCGGCTGCCTGCAATTGCTGCTGCAAAGCAGCTGCCTGTGCAGTCTGCGAAACCGTCTGTGCCTGTATCGTTTCGATTTGTGCGGCAAGAGATTCTGCCCTTGCAAAGGAATAGTTCTGATTGCCGTAGCTGGTACGCAGCTTGGTTTCTGCTTCTTTTACGGCTGCGGCTGCAGCTGCCAGCTGCTTGGCAAGTTCTTTCTGGAAGTGCTCCTGTTCCTGACAGGCTTTGACGGCGGTGGCTTTTTGCTCCTGTAAGGTCTGTATGGCTGCCTGCTGCGTTTGCAGCTGTTCTGTAGCAGTTTGTTCCGCTGCAGCAGCATCTTTTTGCTGCTGTGCAACCTGTATCAGCCGCTGTTCGTTGTGCTGCTGTTCATTCGCACAGACCGCAAGGTCTGCTTGTGTCTGAGCAGCAGTTTCTTCTGCCTGCTGTACCGATTCCCGTAGATTCTGAATCCGAACCGTTGTCTGCTGCATTTCCCGATACTGTTCTTGTAGCAACGCATCCGCCTGCTTCAAGTCCAATGCAGCATTCTGTTCATTCCCTCGTGCCTGTAAGAGCGTATCTCGCAGGGCAGCTTTTTCTTGATCTAAACCAGTCAGCTGCTGCATCCAGAGCGAAAGTTCTAATTTTTTCTGCTGTTCTGACAGCTTCAAAAACTGCTTGGCAACTTCTGCCTGCTGGCGGAGCGGTTCGACTCTGCCCTCTAAAGTCGCTGCAATATCCTGCAACCGCACTAAATTCTCCTGTGCAGCCTGTAAATTTTGCTCGGCTTCTTCCCGTTTATAGCGAAACTTAGAAACACCCGTTGCCTCTTCAAACAACTCTCGGCGGTCGGTGCTGCGAGCACTGACAATTTCCGCAATGCGTCCCTGTCCGATAATCGCATAGCCATCTCGCCCCATACCAGTATCCATCAGTAGTTCCTGCACGTCTTTCAGCCGAACGGCTTTCCCGTTAATCTGATAGACACTTTCTCCGCTGCGGTAAAGCTTTCGGGTAATGGCAATCGTTTCCCCATAGGATTCCCCAAACAGACCGGTTTGGTTATCCAGCTGAATGGTAACGGCAGCAAATCCAGACGGTTTCCGGCGTTTTGTTCCGGAGAAAATAACATCTTCCATGCGATTTCCACGCAGCAGCTTCGTGGACTGTTCCCCCAATACCCAGCGAATCGCATCGCCGATATTGCTTTTTCCGCTGCCATTGGGCCCAACCACGGCGGTCAAGCCCTGTTCAAATTCCAGTTTCACCCGGTCAGGAAAGGACTTAAATCCTTGCAGTTCCAGCGATTTGAAAAACATCGTATCCGTCCTTTCCGATTTGCAGCATTCCTGCCGGAATGGCTGCTGTTTCTATGATTCGCAGCGAAACCCCAGCTTCCCGACAGGCTGCCCGATTGCAGGCATGATGTCCGGCAACCCGACTGCTCCAGCCGGGAGCAACCTGTACTTCTGCCATGGTTTCCTGCGGATGTTGCTGCATCCACTGCTTGAGAACCCGTAAACACAGCCGAGATTCCACCAATTCCCGAAACGCCGGATGATAGAATCCAGCAACAGCTTCTGACTGCACCGTATCTTCTGCATGCAGTCCGCAGCGAATGACTCGCACGCCTTGCTGCCGACATGCACAGAGGGCATCGGCACAGAGTTCCAAAACGGTTTCCCAGTCATACAGGACAAAACTGCCATTCTGCACCCGTTCCGCTAATTCCGTTCCTTTCAGCACCACTAAGGGATAAATCCGCAGGGTGTCCGGATGCAGGGCGAGCAACTCCTGCAAGGTTTCCCGTTCCTGTTCCGGCGTGCTGCCGTCCAAGCCAATCATCATTTGCAGCCCCAGCGAAAAACCCGCAGCTGTAATCCACTTTGCAGCATTCCGCACATCTTGTGCGGTGTGACCCCGATGATTTTTTTGCAAGACCGCATCCTGCATGCTCTGTGCTCCCAGTTCAATAGCGGTCACATGAAACTGCTGCAATCGCTGCAAAATCTCTGGTGTAATGCAGTCGGGACGGGTAGAAATCCGAATCCCTGTCACGCCCTCCATCGCTAAAAATGGCTGTACTGCTTCCAGTAGGGCATTTTGTTCTTTTTCCGGAATGGCTGTAAAACTGCCGCCAAAAAAGGCAATCTCCAGTTGTTTTGGCCGGCGTGGATGTGCAATTGCCTGCCGACAAATTTCCTGCACCTGTTCCAAGGTTGGAATCTGCTGTGCTGCACTGATTTTCCGCTGGTCGCAGAAACTGCACTGATGCGGACAGCCTGCATGCGGAACAAAAATGGCAATGTTGCCCTTATTTTTCATAGCCCATCAGCCGCAGGGCTTCTTTGGCTGCCATCTGTTCAGCTGCCTTTTTGCTTCTGCCTGTTCCAACACCAATCACGTTGGAATTTAAGCAGACTTCCACCTGAAATGCCTTTGCATGGTCTGGACCGCTCTCCGACACCAAAACATATTCCACTTTTTCTTCCGGATTCTTCTGAATGACTTCCTGCAATGCCGTCTTATAATCCCGGAATCCCAGCGATTCCCGCTGTTCCAGATTCTTCGGAATAAACCGCATAATATGCCGTTCTGCGGCTTCCATGCCGCCATCCAGATAAATGGCTGCAATGACGGCTTCAAAGGCATCTGCCAAAATCGAAGAACGCATTCTGCCGCCAGTATGTTCTTCGCCCTTTCCCAACAGCAAGTAATCCCCCAAGTGAATTTCCTGTGCAAAGACGTGCAACGCCTTCTCACAAACCAGGGATGCCCGCAGTTTTGTCAGTTCGCCCTCCGGCAGTTCCGGAAACTGATGGAATAAATAAGAGGATACGACGATGGAAAGCACGCTGTCCCCCAAAAATTCCAGCCGTTCGTTGCTGCAGCGGCACTTTTTCTTCTCGTTGGCATAAGAGGAGTGTGACAGTGCCTCAACTAAGAAATGACGATTCTTAAAATGATAGCGAATTTCTGTTTCAAACTGCTCGAAATGCACCTGTTCCATATCTGCCCAATCCTTTCTGTAATCATATGATATCTAAAACGCTTGTTACGCTTTTTTTACTTGTTCCTGCTGCATGAACTTTGTCATTGCTGCAATCATATCGCCGGCAACGCAATCTCTCGCCTGCCGAATCGCATTGAAAAATGCAGTTGCATCGGAACTGCCGTGAGCCTTGACAACGGGTTTCTGAACGCCCAGCATCATTGCACCGCCTACGGCTTTAGAGTCCATCTTTTTGGTCAGGGCTTTGATTTTCGGCAACACCAAAAGTGCGGACAATTTTCCGTTTGCTCCGGCAAAAATATTTTCTTTCAACTGGCTGCCCATGAATTTTCCCATGCCTTCATACAGTTTCAAGGCAATGTTTCCCGTAAATCCATCGGCAACGACCACATCCGCTACTCCAAACGGCAATTCCCGTGCTTCTACGTTTCCACAAAAATGCACGGGGGCTTGTTCTAAAAGGCGGTATGCCTCTAAATCCAACTCTCTGCCCTTGGTTTCCTCCGCTCCAACATTCAACAATTTCACCTTTGGCTGTGGAATGCCCATGACCCGTTCCATATAAGCACTGCCCATCACGGCAAACTGCACCAGCATTTCCGGACGGCAGTCATTGTTTGCTCCGGCATCCAATAACATAAATGGCGTTGTTGCTGTCGGAAGAATCGGTGCTAATGCTGCTCGTTTTACGCCCCGAATCCGCTTGACCAGAAACGTTGCACCCATCAGCAGAGCACCGGTACTGCCGGCAGAAACAAAGGCATCTCCGTTTCCGTCATGCAGTGCCTGCATTCCAACTGCCATCGAACTATCTGCATGCTGTTTCAGCAGGGTGCTCGGCTCTTCATGAATGTCGAACACTGCCGGAGCGTGCAGAATTTGCAGTCCGTCCAGTGAGAGATGATGTTCTTCTGCACACTGGCGAATCTGGTTTTCTGCTCCAACCAGTGTGACGGTCACACCCAGTTCCTGCACAGCACGAACAGCACCCTGGATGACCTCCAGCGGTGCATTATCGCCACCGAATGCATCGATTAAAATATTCATTGCCCTTCCCCCTCGGTTGTGTTCTCCGCAGTCTGCTGCAAATAGGCATCCAATGCTGCCAATGCCCGATCCGCATATGCCTGATATTTTTCTCTCTTATCTCGAATGCGTTCCGGCAGTTCTGGCAGAATGCCCATATTGCAGCCCATCGGCTGGAACTGTGCAACCGTTTCATCACTGATATAGGCAACC
>ENA-UEOY01000868-UEOY01000868.1-human-gut-metagenome-genome-assembly--contig:-NODE-868-length-12190-cov-12.538595_pt1 | contig 12190 bp, 3 predicted proteins | sample MGYA00242892_ERZ507900 | MGnify/ENA primary metagenome ERZ507900 (study PRJEB26167, sample SAMN06115427) | human gut metagenome | host: Homo sapiens | place: China:Henan | collected 2015-04-15 | study...
GATACTCAGACACTCGATGAAGTGGTAGTAGTAGGTTTCGGTACACAGAAGAAAGTGAACCTGACCGGTGCCGTGGCCACAGTCGACACCAAGGCTTTGGAATCAAGACCTGTGTCACAAGTGGGACAGGCATTGCAGGGTACCGTGCCGGGACTAAACTTATCAACTGCTGACCTGGGTGGACAGCTCGGACAATCCATGAAAGTAAACATCCGTGGAACAGGAACAATCGGTACCGGTTCAAAGGGTGAACCTCTTATCTTGATTGACGGTATGGAAGGAAATATGAATACTCTGAACCCGGAAGATATTGAAAGCATCTCCGTACTGAAAGACGCTGCATCTTCTTCTATCTACGGTTCACGTGCTGCCTTCGGTGTAATCTTGATCACTACCAAGAAAGGTAAAGCTGGAAAAATGACCATCAACTACAACAACAGTTTCCGTTATTCCGGTCCGACCAACCTGCCGAATCAGCTCGATTCTTACCGCTTTGCCAACTTCTTCAACGAAGCAGCCGTAAACCAGGGTGATAAAATTATTTTCGACGAAGAAACTATCGGACGTATTCAGGACTACATGGCAGGTAAAATCACTACCACTACCATTCCTAACGGCAGCAACTGGCATTTCCATGAAAAAGCCAATGACAACGTCAACTGGTACAAAACACATTTCACCTGGGCCTGGAGTCAGGAACACAACCTCAGCATGAGCGGAGGAACCGAAAAACTACAATATTATGTATCGGGAAGTTATCTGAACCAGAACGGTAACCTGCGCTACGGTAATGATAACATGAAACGTTACAATCTGAGTGCAAAAATCAACACAAAAATTAATAAATATATTGATTTCAACCTGAGCACAAAATTCATCCGCTACGACCTTGACAACCCAATTTATCTGGAAGAAGGCGGCTTGCTGTATCATGACATTGCCCGTATGTGGCCGACAATGCCATTTAAAGATCCGAACGGACACTATATGCGCAACGGAAAGCTGGCACAGCTGACTGACGGCGGTCGTTCCAAAACACACAACGATGACATCTATCTGCAAGGACAGGTGATACTCCACCCGCTCAAGAACTGGAATATCTATGCAGAAGCTGGCATGCGCGTCATTAACCAGAACAAGCAAGTGAACCTGAACAAGATTTATGAATATGACATCAACGACAATCCTGTAGAACTGGCATTCAGCGGTAGCTATGCACCGGGAGCCACTTTTGCCCGCATGAACTACCTGAATAGCAACTTCTACACCACTTCTTTCTATACTGATTATACCCTCGAGAAGAATGACCATTACCTGAAAGTAATGCTGGGTATGAACACAGAAGAATACATTGTACGTTCTCTGTCGGCACAGCGCAGTGATGTCATTTCAGGACTGATTCCGGAAATCAGCGCTTCGGTAGGTGAAGATAAAATCAACAATGACGACAATAATCCTACCCAATACAGAAACTGGGCTACCGCCGGGTTCTTCGGACGTATCAACTACTCTTATAAAGAACGCTATTTGTTTGAAGCCAACCTCCGTTACGACGGTTCTTCACGTTTCCTTCGCGACCAGCGCTGGAACCTCTTCCCGTCATTCTCTTTCGGATGGAACATGGCACACGAATCATTCTTTGCTCCGCTGACCAAAGTTATCAATACGTTCAAACCACGTGTATCATGGGGTATGCTGGGTAACCAGAACACCGATGAGTTCTATCCGTTCTATCTGACACAAAATGTAGTAGCCAATGGCGGAAGCTGGCTGATGGGCGGTGTACGTCCTACTATTTCCGGTGTGCCAGGACTGGTCAGCAGTACACTTACCTGGGAAAAGATTTACAATACCAATATTGGTTTTGACTTCGGATTGCTTAACAACCGCTTGACAGGTTCATTTGAATATTTCATCCGCCGTACCAAAGGTATGGTAGGTCCTCCGGCTGAAATCGGTGCTGCACTGGGTACTACACTGCCTAATACCAATAATGCCGAACTGGAAAACAAGGGATGGGACTTGAACATCTCCTGGAGAGACCGTATCGGACAAGTAAACTACGATTTGGGCTTCAACCTTTCCGACAATCGTGCAAAAGTGAAAAAATATCCGAATGCATCAAAAGCTATCTATCAGGCCGACGGTGTAACCTATGCTTACTACGATGGAAAGACTATCGGTGAAATCTGGGGATATGAAACTCAGGGTATTGCACAGAGCGACCAGCAGATGCAGGAATGGCAGGCTGCAAACGATCAGAGCAAACTGGGTTCTCAGTGGGGCGCTGGTGATATCATGTACAAGGATTTGAACGGTGACAAAGTGGTTGACGATGGTTCCAAGACAGTAGACGACCACGGTGATTTGAGAGTTATCGGTAACAGCGAACCTCGTTTCAACTTTGGTCTTCACCTTGGTGCCGACTGGAAAGGCTTCGATGTACAGATGTTCTTCCAGGGTGTATTGAAACGCGATCTCTGGCTCAGCGGTCCGTTATTCTGGGGAGCTGACGGAGGAGAATGGCAGTCTGTAGGTTACGAAGAACACCTCGATTACTGGCGTCCGCAAAACACAACTTCTATCTTCGGTCCGAACGCAGATGCCTACTACCCGAAAGCTTATATCGGCGACAAAGGAGATAAAAACAAACTACCACAGATTATTATGGAAAGACCTTTACTCTGACAGATGTTCTTCCGGACGGTATGACGTTGGCAGACGGTGATTTATCACAGGTGATTTCTGTAACAAATGGTACATTGGACACCAGTGCTTCGAAATTGGACGGTAATCAACTCACAATTGCGTTTACCTCTGCAACCTCATTGAATGGAAGCAGTTCCGCTGTGACGATTACATATAAGACAAAGCTGACTTCTGACGGAGCACAAAAACTCTACGATACGATTGCAAAGAGTACAACTTTGACAAACACAGTTACCAATGTTGTTGTCAAAGACGGTGAAACGGTTCTCAAGGATAAAACTCCGAATGCAACCGCAGACATCAGCTTCACCAAAACCACTCCCGCACCCGGTTTCGCCAAGCTGGCAGTGGCATCCTTTGCAGGACAGACCTACAATGCCGATGACGTACAGCCGGTAGAAAACGGCTACATCACCGCCGGTGATACACTGATCTGGCAGACTGTGCTGTATAACGGCAGAGGCGACTCCACCGATGTGGCAGACTTGAAGCTGGACGGCGTGACGCTGACCGACAATCTGCCGCCGACATACCAGTTCAGCAATGAGACCGGCTTGCAGATGACCTACCAGGAACTGACGCTGACGCATAACAGCGACGGCAGTTCCACATTTAAGGCAAACGACAAGACTGGTCTGCTGGAAAGCGGCACGCCTGTTCCCCGCAATGCCTACAAGATCGACGGTTCGAAACTGATTATTTATGCGGACAAGCTGGGCAAGGCAACGCTTGCACCGAACAAGTGCCTTGTATTCCAGTTCACCACCACCGTCAAGGACGGTCAGGAAAAAGAGGGCGTCATCACCAATACCGGCTATGCCAGCGTGACACAGCCGTTCTCCACCGAAGATACGGTTGCCGGCGAAAAGCGTGACGACCAGATCTGGAGCTACGCAAACTATAACATCGTTGGTCTGACCACCGAATCCTGGAAGACCATTACCTACACCAACCAGAACCACACCGGCACACCGCACACGGACCCGGCTACCGATACCGGTTACAGCCGCCAGCCTACCCACAACTATGTGCAGGGTATGCAGGGCGAAGATGTGACCTATGAACTCCACATCAAGAACAACTCGCCGGTAGATCTGGAAAACATGACCATTATCGACCGTCTGCCCTATGTGGGAGACCTGGGTCTGGTTTCCGGCTATGAGCGTTTCTCCGCATTCGGCGTGAAATTCAAGAGTATTGATTCTGTTGTGGTGAACGGAACAGATGTAATTGACAAAACAGTACGCAGCTACTCCACCGACAAGACATCCACCCTGGATGAATATTCCAAGGACTGGCTGGGACAGAACGATGTGATGAACTGGACGGGCAACTCCTCTGCGGATACCGTGAACTTCCGTATCCAGCTGAAAGATACGACCGTCAAGGTCGGTGAGGAAGTTGTTGTCAAAGTTACTGCAACCGTTCCCAGCTATGTGGCAAAGACCGGCGAGGAAAATATCGCATGGAACAGCTTCGCGTACTCCTATCAGAATACCAGCATTCTGGGCGATACCGTCATGGTGGCAGAGCCGGCAAAGGTCGGCGTCTGGGTACAGACACCGGACACCACCATTGATGTGACCGTCAACAAGACGCTGACAGAGGCAGAGACCAAGGATGCAACTTTCTACTTTGCTCTGTTTGCCGACGAAAATTACACCACACGTTTGAGTGATGTGATCTCCGTCACCGTTCCGGCAGGACAGACTGCGGCATCCGTCACCATGAAGGACGTAGACCTGTCCTCGATCAAGCAGCAGAACAACGCCAATAACGTTTATCTCCTGGAAACCGACGCCAAGGGCAACCGGATTCAGAATTACACACCGAAATATACCGATAATGTAATTTCCACCGATGCCACGGCGAGCCAGACCGTCGGCGTGACCAACACCAAAAATGTGGGCAATATCACGCTGACCAAGACCCTGGCAGGGGACAGCGTGACCGGCGATACCTTCTACTTTGCCCTGTTCATCAAGAATGCGGCCGGGGACTATGTGCGCTATGAAGATGCGCCGGTACAGTCTCTGACATTCACCGAGGCAGGCAAGCAGAACGTGACATTTGAAGATGTGCCCAAGGGCGTGGAATTCTACGTGCTGGAGACCAATGCAAACGGTGTTCTGGCAGATACAGACTTTGCAAAATACACCTCAGACAGCGGTATCCGCTATACCTCCGAACCGGCAGCACCGGCGGCAGTACAGGCAGACGGCAAAACTGAGATCACCAACACCGAGGAGATCGACTACAGCATCACCGTCAGCAAGGTGCTGATCGCAGATGATGTCAAGAGCACACCCGCATTCTCTGTGGGACTGTTCACCAAGAACGGTGACACCTATACACAGATTGATGCAAAAACTGTTAGTGCTGGCTCTAGCGTGACCTTTGACGGTCTGGACGCTGATACCGAGTATTACATCTTTGAGATGAACGGCAAAGAGCGTGTCGGCGCAGGGAAATCCTTTGTCCAGAGCGTCGTAACAGATTTCAAGGATCCCACTACGAAAACAGATATGACGTTCTACGTTTCCTATAATGGCTGCGGTGAGCAGGCAATTCTGCTGACCAAGGATGCACCCAGTGCGGATGCGGTCATCACCAATGCCACCGAAAATCCCACAAGAATCAAGGTAACGAAGATCGCAACCGAGGACGGCAAACCGGCAGTTGACCATGCAATCCAGGTGGGACTGTATACGCAGAATGCAGACGAGAGCTATCAGCTGGTTGAAAAGAAAGACATCAACATTACTGCCGGCGACAACGGCAGTAAGTCCGTCACCTTTGAGGGACTAGACAGCAGCAAGACCTACTACGTCTTTGAGCTGGACAAGGACGGAGACACAATAGTTCCGGACGGCGGCATGACAGAAGTCGGCAAAAAGACCTTTGTCGCAAGCTATTCCAACGGCAACATGGTTACCATGGATGCCGGCATTCCGGGCGATAAGACCATCACCGATGCGTACCAGAGCGATGTAGAGATTTCATTTGCAAAGGTAGATGTAGACGGCAGGGAAATGGCAAACTGTGCGTTTACGCTGACAGGCCCCGGCGGTTTTTCCAAGACCTTGACAGCACCGGAAACCATTGCAAATCTGGCAAAGGGTGAATACACTCTGACAGAGACTGCAGTTAAGGGCTACGCACCGCTGAGCGTGACATTCAGCGTAGATGAAAGCGGCTATGTGGTTGCCAATCATCCGGACGGCAGCCCGATTGAAAATAATAACTGTATTTTTGCGGCAAATAAGGTTACCGCTATCAACCGTTCGCAGATCAGCGTGGACAAGCAGGACATTGCAGATTCCGCAGAACTGGCAGGCGCAACCATCAAGATCACCCGGACAGACGGCAGTCTGAACGCAGATGTGCTGGAGGTCAAGCGTGGAGAAACTTCGCTGACAAAGGCAGACTCCCTGGAGGACAACGCCGATTACGGCAAGTACACGCAGACATCCGATACCATCACCTTTGTTTCAGACGGCAAAAACAAGACTGACATCATCGGTCTGCCGGACGGCGAATATATCATGGAAGAAGTCGCTGCACCGGACGGCTACAATAAGGTAAGCACAAGCTTCACCTTTACCATAAAGAATGGTCAGGTAACACAGACTTCCGCCGTTTCTGAGGAATATGACGTTTCCGATAATGAAATCGTCATGAAGGACAGCATCAAGAAAACGGTTTCTGTTAGTAAGCAGGCAGTCGGCGGCGGCGAAGAACTCACCGGCGCAGAACTGAAACTGACTGCACCGGACGGCGTTGACCTGTCCAAGGTGGGTTATGCTTACGGCGACAAGTCTACGGACGGCATCGCAAATGACGGCAAAACCATCAGCTGGACATCCGACGGCACAAAGGGCAGCGTAGAGCTGACCGATCTTCCGGCAGGCACATACACCCTGGAAGAGATCACTGCCCCGGACGGCTTTACCAAAAAGACTGAGACCATGACCTTTGTGGTCGGCGCAGACGGCAAGGTCGAAACCGTAAACAATCTGACGAAAAAGGATGATAAGACTGTTGTCATGGAAGATGCACCGTCCGAAGTATCCATCGTAAAGGTGGGCAAGGACGGAGACGCTGCACAGGAACTGCCCGGCGCAGATATGAAACTGACCTATGAGGGCGGCGCAGATCTGTCTCATGTAACCGCAGAAAACGGTAAGATCGAAGGCAATGCGACTGGCTCCAAGGTCATCACCTGGACATCCGGCGACAAGGCAATTCTGCTGAAACAGCTCCCGGACGGCAAGTATACCCTGGAAGAAACGATTGCACCGGACGGCTATGAACTGACCACCAAGATCATGTTTGAAGTGGTTGACGGCAAGGTACAGAACGTAGAAGTCGGTGAGAGCAAGACAAACAAGTACGATGAGACCACCGGTCTTATCACCATGTTCGATGCACTGAAACCCGGCGTTACGATCGGCAAGCAGAGCATCAACGGTACAGAGGAACTGGACGGCGCAGAACTGAAACTGATCGCACCGAAGGATGCAGACCTTTCCAAGGTAAAAGCCTCTTACGGCGATGACAGCGTAGCTGCGATCCAGGTCAAGGACAACACCATCACATGGACTTCTGACGCAGCCAAGGGCGGTGTCACACTGGCAAATCTGCCGGCAGGCACATACACCCTGGAAGAGGGCACTGCACCGGACGGCTTTACCAGAAAGACCGAGACCATGACCTTTACGGTGGACGAACACGGAAACGTGACAAAGCGTGAGGGTCTGGAAGAGGGCGAATCTGCCAACGCAGTGATTATGAAGGACGCACCGTCCGAAGTATCCATTGTAAAGATGGGCGAGAATGGAGACGCTGCACAGGAACTGCCCGGCGCAGGTATGAAACTGACCTATGAGGGCAGCGCAGACCTGTCCCATGTAACCGCAGAAAACGGCAAGATCGAAGGCAATGAAGCTGGCTCCAAGGTCATCACCTGGACATCCGGCGACAAGGCAATTCTGCTGAAACAGATTCCGGACGGCAAGTACACCCTGGAAGAGACCGCCGCACCGGACGGCTACGAACTGACCACCAAGATCACATTTGAAGTGGTGGAAGGCAAGGTGCAGAACGTAGAAGTCGGTGAGAGCAAGACGAACAAATACGATGAGGCAACCGGTCTTATCACCATGTTCGATGCACTGAAAAAGGTGACATCCTCCAGCTCGGAAACCAGCAGTTTGTCTGAGACAACAGTTACAACAAAAACCACATCGGTTTCCAGCAGCGTGACATCCGGCAGCAGTTCCTCTTCGGAATCTGCATCCGGCACGCAGACAACGGAAACCTCGACCGTATCCGCAAGCAATACTACGGCAACCGTATCCGGTACAACTGTATCGTCTGTTACCGTTGTCACCGAATCTTCTACATCCGCTACAACCCAGACCAATACCGACACTGTCACTGTCACCAGCAGTGCAACAGTATCTTCCACTAGTGCAACACAAACCAGCGCCGGACCCACCAACACCACGACCAGCGGCACAACAGTGACCACATCCGGCAGTGCGTCGGGTACTGTCACATCAACCACAGGTTCTACAGAATCCAGTGCAGGTCCGACCAATACCACCACCAGCGGAACAACTACCTCTGCGGTAAGCACATCGTCGGAAAGCACTTCGGAAACCGGTTCTGAGACGACAACATCTGTCAGCGCCGATACCACGACTGTTTCTGCAACGGAAACGGAGACGGATACCACAGCATCGACCGAGACGACCACCGTATCGGAGACCGGAACGGAAACAAGTACTACTACGACCGCAGCAACAACGACCACAACCACAGTAATCACAACAACCTCTGAAACAGAAGATACGACTACCGAAGAGACCACAACCGAAGAAACGACCACAGAAACAACAGAAACCACCACCGTTACCACAGAACGTCCGGACGGCTATCTCATCCGCAAGTGTGACGCAGGTGGCAAGGAGATCGGCGGCGCAACGCTGACGATCACAGACCAGTCGGGCAATGTCATCGACCAGTGGGTATCGGAAGAGGGCGTGTCTCACGTCTTTGCCAACATCGAAACAGGCGTACCGTACTGCCTGACCGAAGTCCTCGCTCCGGCAGACTACGCAATTGCAGAGCCGATCTACTTCCAGCTGGATGAAAACGGCGATCTGCTGCTGCTGACAGTTGCCGTCGATGAGAACGGCGCACCTGTCGTCCAGGAGGACGGTACATGGCAGATCGTAAGCACCGCATATAGTGCAGACACAAAGGCGATCGTCATGGTGGATGAGTACATCGGCACAGAGACGACCACTTCTGAAACCGAAGGAACTACCACCACAACGACTACGACAACCACAGCCGAAGAGACCACGACCGAGAGAAACACCACCGCCGGAAATGGAGAGCATACGCCGACCACAACGGCAACCCTGGTGACAACCGACGGCACCGGCACGGACAGCAGTGATTCTGCATCCACCACTGCCGGCAGCAGCCAGACGACGACCACTACCCGCAGCAACAGCAGCGGCAGCAGTTCCGGTTCGTCCTCCGGCAGCACAAGAGTCTCCTCAACGCCAAAGACCGGCGAGGCACTTCCGGCACTTCTGATCCCGGCAGGCGCTGCACTGGCTGCAGCGCTCGTGACAGGCAAAAAGCGCAGAAAAAAGTAAAACGTAACGACCGGATAAGGCACACATTTTCCGTGTGAGTTGTCTCCAGCATCGTGAAAGACCGTCTCGGCAGGGGATTCCTGTCGGGGCGGTTTTTTCGCCCTCTTGCCAATCCTGCCGAAATATGCTATAATAGAACAAGAAACGATTCCGTCAACGGATTCCAAAAGAAAGAGGTACAAAAATATGCGTAATACCACAAGTTATGAAAGTCCGTTCTGCACCCGCTATGCCAGCGAAGAGATGCAGCACGTTTTCTCCGCAGACAAGAAGTTTTCCACCTGGCGCCGTCTCTGGGTGGCTCTGGCTCGTGCAGAGATGGAGCTGGGTCTGCCGGTGACACAGGAGCAGGTGGACGAACTGGAGGCAAACATCGACAACATCGACTATGACGTTGCCGAGGCAGAGGAAAAGCGCCGCCGCCACGATGTCATGTCCCACGTGTACGCTTACGGTCAGGTATGCCCGAAGGCTGCCGGCATCATCCACTTGGGTGCAACTTCCTGCTATGTGGGCGACAACACCGACATCATCATCATGCGTGATGCGCTGGAGATCGTGCGCCGGAAGATGATTAATGTGCTGGCGAACCTGTCCCGTTTTGCCCTGGAATACAAGGCAATGCCGGCGCTGGCATATACCCACCTCCAGCCGGCACAGCTGACCACAGTGGGCAAGCGTGCTACCCTGTGGATGAACGAGCTGCTCATGGACTTCAACGAACTGGAATACCGTATTGCAAATCTGAAGCTGCTGGGTTCCAAGGGTACTACCGGTACACAGGCATCCTTTATGGAGCTGTTCAAGGGTGATACCGACAAGGTCAAGGAACTGGAGGCAAAGATCGCCAAGGAAATGGGCTTTGACGGCGTCGTTCCGGTTTCCGGCCAGACCTATTCCAGAAAGATCGACTCTCAGATTCTGGCAACCCTCAGCGGCATTGCACAGTCCTGCAGCAAGTTCTCCAACGATATGCGTCTGCTCCAGAGCTTCAAGGAGATGGAAGAGCCGTTTGAAAAGACCCAGATCGGCTCTTCTGCAATGGCATACAAGCGCAACCCCATGCGCTGTGAGCGTATCACTTCTCTGGCACGCTACGTGATGATCGACAGTCTGAACCCGGCATTCACCGCAGGTACCCAGTGGTTTGAACGTACTCTGGATGACTCCGCAAACAAGCGTGTTTCTGTTCCGGAGGCATTCCTGGCAGTGGATGCGATTCTGAACATCATGCTGAACGTCACCGACGGTCTGGTGGTTTATCCGAAGATGATTCGTCAGCGCATCATGCGTGAACTGCCGTTCATGGCAACCGAAAACATCATGATGGACGCAGTGGAAAAAGGCGGCAACCGCCAGGAACTCCACGAGAAGATCCGTACCTATTCCATGGTTGCCGGCAAGCACGTCAAGGAAGAAGGTCTGGACAACGACCTGTGCGATATGCTCCTGGCAGACCCGGCGTTCATGATTACCAAGGAAGACCTGGACAAGATTCTGAAACCGGAGAATTTCACCGGCCGCAGCGAACAGCAGACCGAGGAATTCGTGGCAGAGTGCATCCAGCCGATTCTGGACGCAAACAAGGATATCCTGGGCGAACACTTCGAGATGAAGAACTAAGGCAACCCCATTTCTTTGAAAGTATAATCGATTTCACATAATGAAACAGCCCTCAGCGGAATTTGCACCGCTGGGGGCTGTTTTGCGCCAAAAGTCTTGACAATCCGTCTCAAAAGGTGTACCCTAGACAGAGAATCACCAAAGGAGGAATCACCATGTCCATACAGATACGCCCGGCAGTCCCGGCAGATGCCCCGGCACTGCTTGCCATTTATGCGCCCTATGTGGCACAGACTGCCATCACCTTTGAATACGACGTTCCCACCGAGACGGAATTTGCCTGCCGCATTGCGGATACCTTAAAAAAATACCCCTATCTGGTGGCAGAGCAGGACGGCGTGCCGGTGGGCTATGCCTACGCCGGAAAATTTCACGACCGTGCTGCCTATGACTGGTCGGTGGAGACTTCCATCTATGTGGAACAGCACCAGAAACGCCGTGGCATCGGCAGACTGCTCCACGATGCCCTGGAACAGGAACTGCGGCGGCGGCATTTCCTCAATATGAACGCCTGCATCGCCTGCCCTATGGGCGAAAGCGACCCCTATCTGACACGGGACAGCATCCGGTTCCACGAAAAGCTGGGCTACCGGATGGTGGGCGAATTCCACCAGTGCGGCTATAAGTTCGGGCGGTGGTATCATATGGTCTGGATGGAAAAGCACATCGGTGACCATGCAGATACGCCGCTGCCGGTGGTGTGGGGATAAATAAACAGAGCGACAATGTCGCTGCATTGCCGCTCTTGCTGTTATTCTGCATCAGAAATATTTTTTTGTATTGCTTCTGTGAGTGCGCTTTCTGGAATGGAAATCATAGTATCGTAATCGCTGCCGGGATAGGTGTACGTAATTGCATCAATTGTTTTTGATATTCCGGTTTGAGGGGATTCCACAGCAGACGAACCGGAAATGTTCAACAGGTCTGTGACGAGCAGTTCTTGCTGCGTTTGTGAACCAGTGATTAAAGCCTGATTTGTCCAGTTCCCATCTTCTAAATGAAATAGTCCTTGATAAGCATTCGTAAGGAAAAAGTTGTTGTTGTCACTTACTTTGCCGAAGTAAAGAAGTGTGTCTCCGGCGCTTGGAATATATACGTTGTACCAGTCCCAGTAAAGTTGTGCGTTATTGATTTCAGATTCAGAATAACTTGATGTATCGAAAGGCAGAGCGTCATCGTTCTCT
>ENA-UEOY01000873-UEOY01000873.1-human-gut-metagenome-genome-assembly--contig:-NODE-873-length-12159-cov-4.803923_pt1 | contig 12159 bp, 10 predicted proteins | sample MGYA00242892_ERZ507900 | MGnify/ENA primary metagenome ERZ507900 (study PRJEB26167, sample SAMN06115427) | human gut metagenome | host: Homo sapiens | place: China:Henan | collected 2015-04-15 | study...
CATTATAATAGCGTAGATATAAACCTTACTTATCTGCTAAGTCCCAAGGTCATTATCTATTCTTCTCTGAACAACATCCCACAGAATCTACTGTTTTGAAAGATGCGGTACTCACTCCTTTCACACTGAATCAAGGCCGTACGGTTTTCAATCATTTTTATACATTTGCCAATAACGGTACGAGTAGACCGACCATCCTTTCCATTCAGTCGGAAATAAGAACGATAGGCAGTAATGTTCCGACTCCTGTTTATTATCCGATTCAATTTACAAAAGCAGATGCCGGATACACTATCGAGGCAGGGAAACATTACACAGTAGAGATTTATTTGGGCGGTAATGTAGCGGGAGGTGGCGGTGCCGGTTCGCTCGATCCGGAAAAGCCGATAGTTCATAGTAATATGACCTATGTGATTACATCTGCCAAATGGTTTCCCGTAACCGTAAGTAAATCTTTCCATTAATTTCATTGTATAACACTCTTTATATTTCCAGTGTACCGGTTGCGATACTCACCGGTGTGACCGGTTGCAAAAGTAACTGCTATTTTCAGGTAATAAATTTATTTTTCTGATTAATTTGCTCAAATCGTAAATAAGTCGTTACTTTGCAGAAATTTTAGAGATAACTATGCAATCGCAGGAAAAGAGAAGTACATATAACCTACGTTCGAATGAATTTCATTCGCTGGCTGTCGGTTTCTCTTTTTCCGAAAACGATATTTTTAGTTCTTTGGTAATGCGTTAATCCTTATTCGGGGTAACGCATTTTTTTTGTGCCGGAATGTGAAGAATGAACTTAAATAGACAATAAGAGAATATGGAAAAGAATTTGAAGAAAGTGCTTGTCTTGGGCTCGGGTGCGCTCAAGATCGGTCAGGCCGGAGAGTTTGATTATTCCGGTTCGCAGGCTTTGAAGGCTTTGCGCGAAGAAGGTGTGGGTTCGGTATTGGTAAACCCGAATATTGCTACAATTCAGACATCAGAAGGTATTGCCGATAAAGTTTATTTCTTGCCGGTAACTCCTTATTTCGTAGAAGAAATCATCAAAAAAGAACAGCCGGACGGCATTCTGCTGGCTTTCGGCGGACAGACTGCGCTGAACTGTGGTACGGAACTTTACCTGAACGGTACTTTGCAGAAATACGGCGTGCGTGTGTTGGGTACTTCGGTAGAGGCTATCATGTACACGGAAGACCGCGACCTCTTTGTGAAGAAGCTGGATGAGATTCCTATGAAAACTCCGAAGAGCCACGCTGTGGAAAGCATGGAAGATGCCTTGAAAGCTGCCCGCGAAATCGGATATCCGGTAATGGTACGCTCGGCTTATGCTTTGGGTGGTTTGGGCAGCGGTATCTGTCCGGACGAGGAAGCGTTTGTCAAACTGGCTGAAAGTTCTTTCACGTTCTCCAAGCAGATCCTGGTGGAAGAATCCCTGAAAGGTTGGAAAGAAATCGAATTCGAGGTAATCCGCGACGCCAACGACCACTGCTTCACCGTAGCAAGTATGGAAAACTTCGACCCTCTGGGCATCCATACCGGTGAGTCTATCGTGGTTGCTCCTACCTGCTCGCTTACCGACGAACAGGTGAAGATGTTGCAGGAACTTTCTACCAAGTGTATCCGTCACCTCGGCATCGTGGGTGAATGTAACATTCAGTATGCGTTCAACGCCGAAACCAACGACTATCGCGTAATCGAGGTGAACGCCCGCTTGTCTCGTTCTTCTGCATTGGCATCCAAAGCTACCGGTTATCCGCTTGCTTTTGTTGCCGCCAAGATTGCATTGGGTTATACGCTCGACCAAATCGGTGAAATGGGAACTCCTAATTCTGCTTACGAAGCTCCGCAATTGGACTACCTGATTTGTAAGATTCCCCGTTGGGATTTGACGAAGTTTGCAGGTGTGTCTCGCGAAATCGGTTCAAGCATGAAGTCTGTAGGTGAAATCATGTCTATCGGCCGTTCTTTCGAGGAAATTATTCAGAAAGGTTTGCGTATGATAGGTCAGGGCATGCACGGCTTTGTGGGTAATGATAGTGTGGAATTCGAAGATTTGGATCACGAATTGGCTCACCCCACCGATCTGCGTGTGTTTGCTATCGCCCAGGCTCTGGAAAAAGGCTATACAATCGACCGTATCTTTGAGCTGACGAAGATTGACCCTTGGTTCCTCGGCAAACTGAAGAACATTGTAGACTATAAGAATAAACTCTCACAATATAATAAGGTGGAGGATATTCCTGCCGATGTGCTGCGTGAAGCGAAAGTGCTTGGTTTCTCCGACTTCCAGATTGCACGTTTCGTACTGAATCCGGAAGGTAATATGGAAAAGGAAAACCTTATGGTACGCGCCCGTCGTAAGGAACTGGGTATTCTTCCGGCTGTGAAACGTATCAATACCGTCGCTTCCGAGCATCCGGAACTGACGAACTACCTTTATATGACGTATGCCGTACAAGGGTATGATGTGAACTATTATAAGAATGAAAAATCGGTAGTTGTATTGGGTTCGGGAGCTTACCGTATCGGGTCTTCCGTTGAGTTCGACTGGTGTTCGGTGAACGCTATCCAGACTGCACGCAAGTTGGGGTACAAATCCATCATGATTAACTATAACCCCGAAACTGTATCTACCGACTACGATATGTGCGACCGTCTGTACTTCGACGAACTTTCTTTTGAACGTGTGCTCGATGTTATAGACCTCGAACAGCCGCGCGGCGTAATCGTATCCGTAGGCGGTCAGATTCCTAACAATCTGGCAATGAAACTCTATCGTCAGTCTGTTCCTGTATTGGGCACTTCGCCTGTTTCTATCGACCGTGCAGAGAACCGTAACAAATTCTCTGCCATGCTCGACCAGCTCGGCATCGACCAGCCGGCTTGGCAGGAACTTACCAGTCTGGAAGATGTGAAGGGCTTCGTTGAGAAAGTAGGCTATCCGGTATTGGTGCGTCCGTCGTATGTGCTTTCCGGTGCTGCAATGAATGTATGCTACGATGAAGAAGAATTGGAGAACTTCCTGAAAATGGCTGCCGAGGTTTCCAAGGAATATCCGGTAGTGGTTTCCCAGTTCCTGCAGAATACGAAAGAGATTGAGTTCGATGCCGTGGCACAGAACGGCGAGGTGGTGGAATATGCCATTTCCGAGCATGTTGAGTTTGCTGGTGTGCACTCCGGTGACGCTACGCTGGTATTCCCGGCACAGAAAATTTACTTCGCTACGGCACGCCGTATCAAGAAAATCAGTCGTCAGATTGCAAAGGAACTCAATATCTCCGGTCCTTTCAACATCCAGTTCCTGGCACGTAACAATGAGGTGAAAGTTATCGAATGTAACCTGCGTGCTTCACGTAGTTTCCCGTTTGTATCCAAAGTGCTGAAACGTAACTTTATCGAGACGGCCACGAAGATTATGCTGGATGCTCCTTACTCTCGTCCGGACAAGTCGGCGTTTGATATCGACTGGATTGGCGTGAAGGCTTCCCAGTTCTCATTCTCCCGCCTGCATAACGCAGACCCGGTATTGGGCGTGGATATGTCTTCTACGGGGGAGGTAGGCTGTATCGGCGACGACTTCTCCGAAGCATTGCTGAATTCCATGATTGCTACCGGTTTCAAGATTCCGCGTCCAGAAAAAGGTGTGATGTTCTCTTCCGGTGCAATGAAATCGAAAGTGGACTTGCTGGATGCCAGCCGCATGCTTTTTGCGAAGGGATATAAGATTTACGCTACGGCAGGTACCGCTGCATTCCTCAATGCGCACGGTGTAAGCACCGAAGCTGTGTTCTGGCCGGATGAACGTGCCGATGCGGAGAATAATGTAATGACAATGATTGCCGAACATAAGTTCGACTTGATTGTAAATATTCCGAAGAACCACTCTAAACGCGAGCTGACCAACGGTTACAAGATTCGCCGCGGTGCTATCGACCATAATATTCCGTTGATTACGAATGCCCGTCTGGCAGGTGCTTTCATTGAAGCTTTCTGTGAGATGAAGATGGAAGATATCCAAATCAAGAGCTGGCAGGAATATAAATAAGCCGGTTGATATATTATTGTAATAAAGCGGACATCCGGCAACGGGTGCCCGTTTTCCTTAAATAAGCATTGGTATATGATAAAGAATATATTATTTGATATGGGCGGTGTGATATTCCGCCAGAATTCGGAAGAGGCTTTCCGCCGTTTTCGTGAAGCGGGAGTGGATACGGATGAGTATATGGGAGAATACGGCCAAAAAGGTTTTTTCCTGGATGTAGAGACGGGAAAGATTGATGCCGGTGAGTTTTGCCGGAGAATGGCTGAGGCTGCCGGGCGCGAATCTGTCAGTTGGGATGAGGCGCAATATTGCTGGCTGGGCTTTATACGTGATGTGCCTCTGAACCGGCTTCACAATTTATTGAAGTTAAAAGAGGAGTATCACATTTGTCTGCTTAGCAATACTAATCCGTTTATTATGGCTTTTACCCGCAGTGATAAGTTCAGTGACGAACATAAACCGATAAGCGATTATTTTGATACGCTGTTTTGCAGCTATGAAATGCAGGCTTACAAGCCTGAACCGGATATTTTCCTGAAAGCATTGGCTGCTGACGGTATGAAAGCTGAAGAAACGATATTTGTAGATGACAGTTTAAAGAATATCAAGGCGGCGGAAGCGCTTGGCATACGCGGATTGCATGTGGCTCCCGATGAAGGCTGGATGGAGAAACTGACGGCATTGCTGCATATATGTAATGGCTTGTAGTATATTGTACAATAAAAATGGATAAGAATATGGATGAGGTAGATAAAATGCGGAGTTCACAATTGGCGAATACGGCTTCCCCGGAAATTCAAGAGCGTTTTAAACGTGCGAAAAAACTGTTGCTGAAGCTGAACGCTATGAGCGGTTATGAGGAAGAATGCCGGAGCGTATTGGAAGAATTGATACCCGGTATTCCAGCTTCTGCCACTATTTGCCCGCCTTTTTGTTGCGATCATGGTGATGGTATCCGCCTTGGGGAACATGTCTTTATCAACTCCAATTGTACTTTTCTGGACGGTGGCTATATCACTGTTGGGGCATATACGCTGATAGGGCCTTGTGTGCAGATTTATACCCCTCAACACCCGTTTGATTATCTGGAGAGGCGTGTAGAGCAGGAGTATGCCTATCCGGTGACGATAGGTGAAGATTGCTGGATTGGCGGTGGCGCTGTTATTTGTCCCGGGGTAACTATTGGCGACCGTTGCATTATAGGTGCGGGAAGTGTAGTGACCAAAGATATTCCGTCCGATTGTGTGGCTGTTGGGAATCCGGCAAAGGTAATCCGCAAAAATGATATAAAAAAGTGATGAGGCTAATTGCTTGAAATTCAATAATAATTAATGTTGTGTGAAAAAAACTTGAAAAATAAATGGCGAAAGTTTTGGTAATTTCAAAATAAGCTGTACCTTTGCATCGCTTTTGAAACGGAAGTGTACGGGCGTTTAGCTCAGCTGGTTCAGAGCATCTGCCTTACAAGCAGAGGGTCGGCGGTTCGAATCCGTCAACGCCCACACAAAAAAACAAGCACTTTCGTTTATCAAAAGGGCGTTTAGCTCAGCTGGTTCAGAGCATCTGCCTTACAAGCAGAGGGTCGGCGGTTCGAATCCGTCAACGCCCACGCAATTCTTGCGGATTTTAGCTTTGCATACTATATGCAAAGCTATTTTTTTTATTCTGAAACTTCATTTTTTTAATTTATTTCCCCATTATACCTGATTACTCGGAAAAAAGCCGTAATTTTGCAATCCGATAATTATCATAAATACGACGTATGGAACTTGATTTACTTACCGCAATCTCCCCGATTGACGGTCGCTACAGGGGCAAGACAGATGCTTTGGCTGCCTATTTCTCAGAATTCGCACTGATAAAATACCGTGTACAGGTTGAAGTGGAATATTTTATAACCTTATGTGAACTGCCTTTGCCTCAGTTGAAAGGGGTGAATAAGGATGTATTCGAAACTTTGAGAAATATTTACCGTAATTTTTCAGAAGCCGATGCCGGACGTATCAAGGATATTGAAAGCGTGACTAACCATGATGTGAAGGCTGTTGAATATTTTTTGAAAGAAGAATTTGATAAGTTAGGCGGAATGGACGACTATAAAGAGTTTATCCACTTCGGGCTGACTTCACAAGATATTAACAATACTTCTATTCCTTTGTCTGTAAAAGAAGCATTGGAACAGGTGTATTATCCGCAGATAGAGGAATTGATAGCGCAACTCCGTGCTTATGCTGAAGAGTGGGCGAATATTCCGATGCTCGCCAAAACGCACGGACAGCCGGCTTCTCCTACTCGTCTGGGAAAAGAGATAATGGTGTTTGTATATCGTTTGGAACGCCAACTGGTTGCATTGAAGGCTTGTCCGGTTACTGCTAAGTTTGGCGGTGCTACGGGAAATTATAATGCACATCATGTGGCTTATCCGGAATATGACTGGAAAGCTTTCGGCACTAAGTTCGTTGCAGAGAAACTGGGGTTGGAGCGCGAAGAATATACGACTCAGATTTCCAATTATGATAATCTGTCTGCTATCTTCGATGCGATGAAGCGAATTAATACGGTGATGATTGATATGAACCGTGACTTCTGGCAGTATATCTCCATGGAATATTTCAAGCAGAAGATCAAGGCTGGTGAGGTTGGTTCGAGTGCAATGCCGCATAAGGTGAATCCGATTGATTTTGAAAATGCCGAAGGTAATCTGGGCATAGCAAACGCTATCCTTGAACATCTGGCTGTGAAGTTGCCGGTGTCACGTTTGCAGCGCGACCTGACGGATTCTACCGTATTGCGTAATGTGGGCGTTCCGTTCGGACATATCATAATAGCCATTCAGAGTTCATTGAAAGGATTGCGCAAGCTGCTGTTGAACGAAACGGCTATCTATCGCGATTTGGATAACTGCTGGAGTGTTGTGGCCGAGGCCATTCAAACAATCCTGCGCCGTGAGGCATATCCGCATCCTTACGAAGCGCTGAAAGCATTGACACGTACCAATCAGGCTATCACAGAGAATTCTATCAAGGAATTCATAGAAGAATTGAATGTAAGCGAAGATATAAAAAAAGAATTACGTGCAATTACTCCCCATACATATACGGGGCTTTAAGAAGCGACAAGGGAAACCGGAGATTTCAACTTTTTTAATCCGGAATTTGTTATAAGCTAAAATAAAGGTAATTAGAGATAAAGAAAGAATGGCCGTGAGGCCAGTAGGTTTAATTTTATTCGAATAAAACAATGAGTACAGAAAATGAAACTTGGCGTGATGCTTCTTCTTCAGAGGAGAATTCAGGCGCCGGCCGTGATGGTAGCCAATTTAACAGAGAGGGAAGCTATAGTCGCCCGTCTTATAACCGTGAAAATGGTGACCGCCCTTATCGTCCGAGATTTAATAGTGAAAATGGCGACCGTCCTCAACGTTCGTACAGCAGTGACCGTCCTTACCGTCAGCGCTTTAATCCGAATGCGGAAAATGGCGACCGTCCTCAGCGTTCCTATAACAACGACCGTTCTTACCGTCCTCGCTATAATAGTGAAGGTGGCGACCGTCCTCAACGCTCTTACGGTAACAATGCCGGCGGTGACCGTCCTTACCGTCCCCGCTATAATAGTGAAGGTGGCGACCGTCCTCAACGCTCTTACGGTAACAATGCCAGCGGTGACCGTCCTTACCGTCCCCGTTATAACAGTGAAGGTGGCGACCGTCCTCAGCGTCCTTACGGTAACAATGCCGGCGGTGATCGTCCTTACCGTCCCCGTTATAACAGTGAAGGTGGCGACCGTCCTCTGCGTCCTTATGGTAACAATGCTGGTGGTGACCGCCCTTTCCGTCCGCGCTATAACTCGAACGGTGACCGTCCTCAACGCCCTTATGGCAACAGAGACAGCTACAGTCGCCCGATTCGCCGTACGGGAGATTACGATCCCAATGCCAAGTACAGTAAGAAGAAACAGATAGAGTATAAAGAACAGTTTGTCGATCCGAACGAACCGATTCGTTTGAATAAGTTTCTGGCTAATGCCGGTGTATGCTCGCGTCGTGAAGCGGATGAGTTTATTACGGCAGGCGTAGTGTCTGTAAACGGAGAAGTGGTTACGGAATTGGGTACTAAGATTAAGCGTGGCGATGAAGTGAAGTTTCACGACCAGACGGTCAGCATCGAACGTAAGATATATGTCCTGTTGAACAAGCCGAAAGATACGGTGACAACTTCCGATGACCCGCAGGCGCGTCGTACTGTAATGGACTTGGTGAAAGGTGCTTGTGACGAACGTATCTATCCGGTAGGTCGTCTGGACCGTAATACTACGGGAGTATTGTTGCTGACGAACGATGGCGACCTGGCTTCCAAGCTGACCCATCCCAAGTATCTGAAAAAGAAAATATATCATGTGCATTTGGATAAGAATCTGACTAAAGCCGATATGGAGCAGATTGCAGCCGGTATTCAGTTGGACGATGGTGAAATCCAGGCAGATGCTATCAGCTATACGGATGATTTCAAAAAAGATGAAGTGGGCATAGAAATCCACTCCGGCAAGAACCGTATCGTGCGTCGTATTTTCGAATCGCTGGGATACAAGGTTGTGAAACTGGATCGTGTATTCTTTGCCGGCTTAACCAAGAAAGGCTTGCGTCGCGGCGAGTGGCGTTACCTCACGGAACAAGAGGTGAACTTCCTGCGCATGGGCTCTTTCGAATAATATATATAATCAAGTTATAATAACTGTTTTATGGAAAAGATTAGTAGAACAAAGATTGTTGACCTGCTGAAGCGCGAGGATTTTGGCGCTATGGTCAACGTGAAAGGTTGGGTTCGTACCCGCAGAGGTAGTAAGCAAGTTAATTTTATCGCGCTGAACGACGGTTCTACAATAAATAATGTGCAGATTGTGGTGGATTTGGCAAACTTCGATGAGCAGATGCTGAAAGAAATTACCACAGGAGCTTGTTTGAGCGTGAACGGTGTGCTGACGGAATCGGTAGGCTCCGGTCAGAAAGCTGAAATCCAGGCACGTGAAATTGAAGTGTTGGGTACTTGCGACAATACGTATCCTTTGCAGAAAAAAGGGCACTCTATGGAGTTCCTTCGCGAGATAGCCCATCTGCGTCCTCGTACGAATACATTCGGTGCTGTGTTCCGTATCCGTCACAATATGGCTATTGCCATTCATGAATTCTTCCATAAGAAAGGGTTCTTCTATTTTCATACGCCTATCATTACGGCTTCCGACTGCGAAGGAGCCGGACAGATGTTTCAGGTTACTACGATGAACCTTTATGATTTGAAGAAAGACGAAAACGGTTCTATTATCTACGATGACGATTTTTTCGGAAAGCAGGCGAGTCTGACGGTTTCCGGTCAGTTGGAAGGTGAACTTGCCGCTACGGCGTTGGGCGCTATCTATACGTTCGGGCCTACGTTCCGTGCGGAAAACTCCAATACCCCCCGTCACTTGGCTGAGTTCTGGATGGTGGAGCCGGAAGTTGCGTTCAATGACATTACCGATAACATGGACTTGGCGGAAGAATTCATCAAGTTCTGCGTACAGTGGGCTTTGGATAACTGCGCCGATGATGTGAAGTTCTTGAATGATATGTTTGACAAGGGTTTGATAGAGCGCTTGCAAGGTGTACTGAAAGAAAACTTCGTTCGTCTGCCTTATACGGAAGGTATCAAGATTCTGGAAGAAGCCGTAGCACAGGGGCATAAGTTTGAATTCCCCGTATACTGGGGGGTCGACCTGGCTTCCGAGCACGAACGCTATTTGGTAGAAGACCACTTCAAGCGTCCGGTTATCCTAACGGATTATCCGAAAGAAATCAAGGCGTTCTATATGAAGCAGAACGACGATGGTAAAACGGTACGTGCTATGGATGTGCTCTTCCCGAAGATTGGCGAGATAATCGGCGGCTCCGAGCGTGAGTCCGATTATGCTAAACTGATGAACCGCATCGAAGAACTTCATATTCCGATGAAAGATATGTGGTGGTATCTTGATACCCGCAAGTTCGGTACGTGCCCGCACTCAGGCTTCGGATTGGGCTTTGAACGTCTGTTGCTGTTTGTAACCGGTATGACTAATATTCGTGACGTGATACCGTTCCCGCGTACTCCGCGCAATGCGGAGTTCTAACCGCCGGAGAACGAAATAAAATATCCTTGATGGATAAGCCCGCATAAACTTTGGTTTATGCGGGCTTTTTTATCGGATAAACTGTTATTTTCTCGAAATAAATCTTTATATTTGTGTCAATAGGAATGGCATAGCGTTAACCAATATCATACGAATATGAAAAAGAATTATTTCTTTACCATGCTGGCAGTGGTGCTGCTTGCGGTAACAGGAGTCCGGGCGCAGGATAAGGCTGCTTTTGAGCCGGCGCATCTGGAAGGTATTTGGCAGTTGTGTCATTATGTGTCTGAAAATCCGGAAATTCCCGGAACATTGAAACCGAGTAATACATTTAAGGTACTGAGCGATGACGGTCGCATTGTTAACTTCACGATACGGCCCGGTGCAGATGCCATTATTACGGGGTATGGTACCTATCGGCAAATATCGGGCACAGCCTATAAGGAAAGTATCGAGAGGAACATCCATCTGCCTATGTTGGATAATAAGGACAATATCCTTGAATTTGAAATGGGTGAGGGAGGTGTGATGTACCTGAAATATTTTATCGCGAAAGATTTAAACGGAAATGAACTGAATACATGGTTCCATGAAACATGGAAACGGGTAAATATGCCATCCGCGTTTCCGGTAGACATTGTTCGGTAGTATAAAACGAATGTTGTTTTATGTCCCTTGCGCAAATCCGGAAAATTTTCTGTTTATAAGTGTTTGCGTGTGCGGGCGGGAACTTTTAAAATTCTCTTCCGAGGAAATCTGTATTTCCTCGGAAGAGAATTTCTTTTTGTTGTATATCAGCCAAGTGCAAATCAAAAAAAAGAAGAAAACGTTTGCCAGTTATAAGAAAATCCGTACCTTTGCAAGCCGATTATTATCTCATAAGGATAAGCATTTAATTCATAGCGGATTAATCTCCCTTTGTCCGAGGCGGTTGATTCGTGGTGAAGCAAAAATTTAGTAGTAACATTTAAAAAAAACAATTAAGAGTGGATACTTTAAGTTACAAGACCATTTCTGCAAACAAAGCTACAGTGACTAAAGAATGGGTCATTGTTGACGCTACAGACCAGGTATTGGGTCGTCTGGGCGCAAAAGTTGCGAAACTGTTGAGAGGAAAGTATAAACCTAACTTTACTCCTCACGTAGATTGCGGCGATAATGTAATCATTATCAATGCCGACAAAGTAAAATTAACCGGTAACAAGTGGAATGACAAGGTATATCTGTCATACACAGGCTATCCCGGCGGTCAGAGAGAAATCACTCCTGCTCGTTTGCAGGCAAAACCGAACGGTGATGACAAGTTGCTGAGAAAAGTAGTAAAGGGTATGCTGCCTAAAAATAAGTTGGGCGCTAAATTGCTGGGTAATATGTATGTATATGCCGGCAGCGAGCACAAACATGATGCTCAGAACCCGAAAATGATTGATATTAACGCACTTAAATAAGAGATAATGGAAGTAGTAAATGCATTAGGCAGACGTAAAAGTGCAATTGCACGTATTTTCGTAAGCGAAGGTACTGGAAAGATTACTATTAACAAGAGAGACCTCGCAGAGTACTTTCCATCAAGCATTCTTCAGTATGTAGTTAAACAACCGTTGAACAAGCTGGGTGTTGCTGAAAAGTACGACATCAAAGTAAACCTCTGCGGTGGCGGTTTCACCGGACAGTCTCAGGCATTGCGTCTTGCAATTGCTCGCGCTTTGGTGAAAATCAATGCTGAAGATAAAGCTGCTCTCCGTGCTGAAGGCTTCATGACTCGCGATCCCCGTTCTGTTGAACGTAAGAAACCGGGACAGCCGAAAGCTCGTCGTAGATTCCAGTTCAGTAAACGTTAAGAGTTGGAGAACGGTTGGGGCGGACAAGTTGCTTAATTCTCGACTTTCACCTCTCAACTCTCAACTGAAAAAGCGTTTAGTATCTAAACTACCGGGACTCTTCAGATTCAGACTACCCGGCGGTTGGTTT
>ENA-UEOY01000885-UEOY01000885.1-human-gut-metagenome-genome-assembly--contig:-NODE-885-length-12076-cov-3.008334_pt1 | contig 12076 bp, 8 predicted proteins | sample MGYA00242892_ERZ507900 | MGnify/ENA primary metagenome ERZ507900 (study PRJEB26167, sample SAMN06115427) | human gut metagenome | host: Homo sapiens | place: China:Henan | collected 2015-04-15 | study...
AGTTCCCGCTGCTGACGCTGCGGCGCACCTACTGGAAGACCGCCGTGGACGAGCTGCTGTGGATCTGGCAGCAGAAGTCGAACAACATCCATGACCTGCGCGGCCACATCTGGGACCAGTGGGCCGACGAGACCGGCTCCATCGGCAAGGCCTACGGCTATCAGCTCGGTGTCAAGCACCAGTACCCCGAGGGCGAATTCGACCAGGTGGACCGCGTGCTCTACGACCTGAAGCACAACCCCGCCTCCCGCCGCATCCTGACGAATATTTACACGTTCGAGGATCTGCACGAGATGGCGCTCTATCCGTGCGCGTACTCGATGACGTTCAACGTCTCGGGCAACACGCTCAACGCCATCCTCAACCAGCGCAGCCAGGACATGCTCGCGGCGAACAACTGGAACGTCGTGCAGTATGCCGTGCTCGTGCACATGTTCGCGCAGGTGTCCGGCCTGCAGGCGGGCGAGCTGGTGCACGTCATTGCCGACGCGCACATCTACGACCGCCACGTGCCGGTCATCGAGCAGCTGATCCAAAACGAACCGAAACCGGCGCCGCAGTTTTTCATCGACCCGGACGTGCATGATTTTTACGCCTTCACGCGCGACAGCTTCCACGTCGATGGCTACGAATACAGCGAGTTCACGGGGAAAATCCCCATCGCGGTGTAAGGAGGCGGGCAGATGGATGCGATCGTCGCCGTCTATGCCGACTGGGGCATCGGAGCCAAGGGCACGCAGCCGCTCGTGATCCCGGCTGACCGCCGCCGCTTCCGGGCGCTCACGATGGGCGCGGCCGTGATCGTCGGCCGGCGCACGCTGGACGATTTTCCCGGCGGCAGGCCGCTGCCGGGGCGCGAAAATCTCGTGCTCACGCGGCAGAACATCACGATCGAGGGCGCACAGGTGGTACACGCCCCGGCCGAGGCCGTCGCCGCCGCCGCGCAGTATGACCGCTGCTTCGTCATCGGCGGAGACAGCGTGTTTCGGCAGATGTTTCCCCACCTGACGCGCGTGTACGTCACGAAAATCGACGCCACGCCCCACTCGGACGTGTTTTTCCCGGATCTGGACGCCGACCCCGCGTGGCGCTGCGTGTCGAGCGAGCCGCGCGCTGAGCACGACGGCGTGGGCTATCAGTTCTGCGTATACGAAAAAACGAAAGAATAAAAAGTATGAAAAAGCCGCTGCTTTCCAACCCTGGAAAGCGGCGGCTTTTTTCTGCCCTCACCCGGCGAGCACCGTGAGCGAGAGCGCATTGATGCACATGTGGAAAAACACCGGTGGCCAGATCGAGCGCGTCTGCTCATAGCAGAACGTGAGCGCAGCCGATACCGGCACATACGCCAGCGCCGAGAGCAGCAGCTTCGGCTCCTGATATACGAGCACATACTGCCAGACGTGGTAGAGCGAGAAGAGCGCGATGGACGCGGCGTAGGCCCAAAAGCGGCTCTTCGGCCGGATGGTGCCAAAGACCACGCCGCGAAACAGGCACTCCTCCACGAGCGGCGCCATGAGCACCGCGACGGCGATCATGCGCTTGTAGTCCACCTTGGCAAGGCCGCTCACGGTGTCGTTGTTCGGCACGGGCAGATCGCCGATAAGGCTCGTGCCGAGCTGCAGCACGAGCGAGAGCAGCACGTCGATGCCGTAGGCGGCAAGCATCATGCCGATGCAGCGCAGGATGCTGCCGACCATCGTGTCAAAGCTGCGGCGCAGAAACCGCCACATGGCGATGAGCGTGAACACGAGGCCGCAGAGATAGTACAAAACGTTGCACGTCACGTCCGACGGCAGTTTGCCGAGCACCGCCATGAGCAGCGCGCCGATCGTCAGCGGCAGCACGACCGCATGGATGGGAAAGTAGACCCAGCCCGCGATGCGCGCGCCGCGGGGCATGGGGTCTGTCCACGCCGTGTTGGGATGTTGCACGTCAGCCCCTCGCTTTCTGCTGCAGCTCAAAGAGCAGGCGCATGGCCTCGAGCGGCGTGATGGTGTTGAGGTCGATGCCGCGCAGCTCCTCGGCAATTTCATCCCCGGCCGCGTCGCCGAGCGTCATCTGCGCCGCGTCCTCCGCCGCGCGGGCGGGCGCAGGCAGCTCCGCCGCGCCGGACTCCAGCTCGCGCAGGTAGGTCTTGGCCTTCGTGATGATCGCATCGGGCACGCCGGCCAGCTTGGCGACCTCGATGCCGTAGCTGTCATCGGCCGCGCCGGCGACGATCTTGCGCAGGAACAGCAGCGTGCCGCCCTGCTTTTTGGCCGTGATGTTGTAGTTGCGCACGCCGGGCAGCGTCTGCTCGAGCGCGGTCAGCTCGTGGTAGTGCGTGGCGAACATGGTCTTGGCGCCGAGGCGGCGCGGGTCCGCGCAGTATTCGAGCACCGCGCGGGCGATGGCCATGCCGTCGTAGGTGGACGTGCCGCGGCCGATCTCGTCGAGGATGAGCAGGCTCTGCGCCGTGGCGTGGCGGAGGATGTTGGCCATCTCGCTCATCTCGACCATGAACGTGCTCTGCCCGGCGGCCAGGTCGTCGGATGCGCCGATGCGCGTGAACACGCGGTCGACCACGCCGATGACGGCGCTCTTCGCCGGGACGAACGAGCCCATCTGCGCCATGAGCACGATGAGCGCGGTCTGGCGCATGTACGTGGATTTACCGGCCATGTTCGGCCCGGTCACGATGGCGACGCGGTCGTCCGCGTCGTTGAGGAACGTGTCGTTCGGGACAAAGAGACTGTCCTTTTGCGCCTGCTCGACAACGGGGTGGCGCCCCTCGCGGATGTCGAGTGTGCGCGAGAGGTCGACCTCGGGGCAGACGTAGTGGTTTTTCACCGCAGTCTCCGCCAGCGAGCACAGCGCGTCGAGCCGGGCCACGGCGTCCGCCGCCGCCTGCACGCGCGCGACCTCGCCCGCGACGAGCTGGCGCACCTCGTTGAAGAGCGTATACTCCAGCTCCGCGATGCGCTCGCGCGCCGTCAGGAGCGTGTTCTCGAGGTCCTTGAGCTCGCGCGTGAAATAGCGCTCGCTCGACACCAGCGTCTGCTTGCGGATATAGTCCTCCGGCAGCTCGGTGACGCCCGCGCTGTTCGGAATGTCGATGTAATAGCCAAAGACCTTGTTGTAGCCGACCTTGAGCTTTTTCGCGCCGGTGCGCTCGCGTTCGCGCTGCTCGAGCTCGGCAACGGTCTGCGCGCCGTGGTCGCGCACGTTGCGCAGGCGGTCGACCTCCTCGCTGTAGCCCGGGCGGAGGATGCCGCCCTCGCGCACGGAAAACGGCGGCTCGTCGCAGATGGCGCGGTCGATGCGCGCGCAGAGGTCGGCGAGCGTGTCCATCTGCGCAATGTCGCGCAGGGCCGCGCTGTGTACGTCCTTGAGCAGCGCCGTCAGGTTCGGCAGCTGCGCGCAGCACAGGGCCAGCGCGTGCAGGTCGCGCCCGTTGGCCGAGCCGTACACCGCGCGGGAGACAAGGCGCTGCATGTCGCCGATCTCGCGCAGGCAGCGGATGAGCTCGCCGCGCAGGACGTTATCGCCTACCAGCTCCTCCACCGCGCCGAGGCGGCGGCGGATCTGCACGGGGCTGAGCAGCGGGCGCTCCACCCACGCGCGCAGCAGGCGGCCGCCCATGGGCGTTTTCGTCTTGTCGAGCACCCAGAGGAGGCTGCCGCGCTTTTCGCCGGAGCGGAGGTTTTCCGTCAGCTCGAGGTTGCGGCGCGTGGTGTAGTCGAGCTCCATGTAGTGGTCGTCGCCCAGCAGCTCCAGCCGCCGGATGTGGCCGAGGTCGCACTTTTGCGTCTCGTGCAGGTAGGCCAGCAGCGCCCCGGCCGCGCACACGGCCGCCGGCGCCTCGCCGAGGCCGAGCTCGTCCGTGCTCTGCACGCCGAACTGCTCGCACACGCGCGCGGCCGCCGCCATGTATTCAAACCGGTCGCCGCCCGCCTCGACCAGACTGCCGAGGCGCTTGGTGAGGAAGGTGCGGATCTCGTCATGTTCCGCCGCCGCGTCGGCACACACGGCCTCGCGCGGGGCGAAGCGCCCGAGCTCGTTGAGGATGTGGCTCACGGCGTCGGCCGGGTAGTTCGCGGCGCAGAATTCCCCCGTCGAGAGGTCGCAGAACGCCGTGCCGCCGGACTGTCCGCTGAGATACACCGCGCCGAGATAGTTCGACTTGTTCTCCTCAAGCATGGACGAGGCCGTGACCGTGCCGGGCGTGATGATGCGGATCACGTCCCGGTCGACCAGCCCCTTGGCCAGCGCGGGGTCCTCCATCTGCTCGCAGATGGCCACCTTGTAGCCCTTGGCAATCAGGCGGCCGATGTACGCCTCGGCCGAGTGGTACGGCACACCGCACATGGGCGTGCGCTCGGCCGGGTCCTCGACATTGCGGTCGCGCGTCGTGAGCGTAAGGTCGAGCTCGCGCGCGGCCAGGCGCGCGTCGTCGTCGAACATCTCATAGAAATCGCCCAGCCGGAAAAACAGCAGGCAGTCGGGGTTGCGCTGCTTGATCTCGTAATATTGCCGCTTCATCGGCGTCAGTTCCGCCATGCGTCATACCTCCTCGCCATAAAGCGCCCAGGTGTTGCTGCCGGTGATCTTCACGTCCACGAACCGGCCGACGAGGGACGCGTCCCCGCGCATATGCACGAGGCGGCCGCCCTTCGTGCGCGCCGTGAGCGGATGGTCGCCCCGGCCGTCGGCCCCGTCGACGAGCACGCGCTGCACGCTGCCCTCATAGGCGCGGTGCTTCTCCTCCGAGATGCGGTTGGCCGCCGCGACGAGCGCGTCAAAGCGCACCTGCTTCTGCGCGCGGGTGTAGGGGTCGGGCATCTTCGCCGCCGGGGTGCCGACGCGCGGCGAGTAGATGAAGGTGAACATCGCATCGTAGCGCACGGTCTCGATGAGCGAGAGCGTGTCCTGAAACTCTTCGTCCGTCTCGCCGGGGAAGCCCACGATGATGTCCGTCGTGAGCACGAGGTCGGGCATGTACTGCCGCGCAAGCGCCACCTGCGCCAGATATTTCTCGCGCGTGTAGCCGCGGTTCATCGCGTGCAGGACGCGGTCATTGCCGCTCTGCACGGGCAGATGCATCTGGTGCGCGCACTTTTCGCACTCGGCCATGGCGCGAAAGAGCTTTTCCGTCGCGTCCTTCGGGTGGCTGCTCATGAAGCGGATGACAAAGTCGCCCGGGATGGCGTTGAGCCGCCGGATGAGGTCGGCAAAGTCCACGTCCTCGTCGAGGTCGCGGCCGTAGGAGTCGACGTTCTGCCCCAGGAGCGTGATGTCCTTATACCCCGCCGCGACGAGCTCGCGCGCCTCGCGCTCGATCCCGTCCGGATGGCGGGAGCGCTCGCGCCCGCGCACATACGGCACGATGCAGTAGGTGCAGAAGTTGTTGCACCCGTACATGATCGACAGCCACGCCTTGACGCTGCCGTCGCGCTGCTGGGGGATGCCCTCGGCCACGCTGCCGTCCGCCGGTGCGATGGCGAACACGCGCCGGTGCTCGGTGCAGACGGTGCGCAGCAGCTCCGGAAAGCGCCACAGCTCGTGCGGGCCGAAGACAAGGTCGACGATGCGGTAGGACTTTTTCAGCTTCTCGGCCACATGCTCCTGCTGCGCCATGCAGCCGCAGACCGCGATGATCTGGTTGGGGTTGTGCGCCTTGGTGTGCGTCAGCGCGCCGACGTTGCCGAACACGCGCGTCTCGGCGTGCTCGCGCACGGCGCAGGTGTTCATGACGACGACGTCGGCCGCGAATTCGTCCTGTGTAAAGTCAAAGCCCATGGCGCGCAGATAGCCGCGCAGCTTTTCGCTGTCGGCCTCGTTCTGTTGGCAGCCGTAGGTATCGACCATGGCCAGCGGCTGGCGGCCGCCGGCGGTGAAGTGCGCGCGCAGCTGCGCGCAGATATCCATCTGGTGCTGGATGTCCGATTCGGGGATCTCCGTTCTCTGATAGCTCATGCAATGCTCCTGCCTGTCCGGCTCCGGCCGGATAAAATTTGAAGTGTGATAGAATATTGTAGCATTTCGCGGTGGAATTTTCAATGACAATCCTTTATAATATACGCGCGGGGCGCACACGCCCCATGGACTGTACTTAAAGGAGGGCAAACGATGCCCGATATTCAAATTCTCTCTCCGCATCTGGCGGATCTGATCGCCGCGGGCGAGGTCGTGGAGCGGCCCGCCTCGGTCGTCAAGGAGCTGGTGGAAAACGCGTTCGACGCCGGGGCCCGCACCGTGACGGTGGAGCTGCGCGGCGGCGGCGCGACGTATCTGCGCGTGACGGACGACGGCTGCGGCATGGCGCCCGAGGACGCGGGCATCGCGTTTTTGCGCCACGCGACGAGCAAGCTGCACGACGAGCGGGGGCTCGAGGCCATCGGCACGATGGGCTTTCGCGGCGAGGCACTGGCCGCGATCAGCGCCGTGTCGCACATCACACTCACGACGCGGCAGCGCGGCGCGACCGCCGGTACACACATGACGCTCGACGCGGGCGACATTCAGGACATGTACGAGACCGGCTGCCCCGAGGGCACGACGATGATCGTGCGCGACCTGTTTTTCAACACGCCCGCGCGGCGCAAATTCCTGAAGTCCGACCGCGCGGAAGGCGCGGCCTGCGCCGCCGCCGCGCTGCGGTGCGCGCTCGGCCGGCCGGATGTGTCCGTGCGCTGCATCCGCGACGGGGAGGAGGTTTTCTTCTCCCCCGGCGACAACAAGCTCGACAGCTGCGTCTACAGCCTGCTCGGGCGCGACCTCGCCATGAGCCTGCTGCCCTGCACGGGCGAGGGCGACGGCGTGCGTGTGCACGGCTTCATCTCCTCACCCGCCGCCGGGCGCGGCAGCCGCGCGCAGCAGTATTTCTTCTGCAACGGCCGGTGGATCAAATCCGCCGCGCTGCAGGCCGCGCTCGAGCAGGCCTACCGCAACACGCTGCTCGTGGGGCGCTTCCCCGCGTGCGTGCTGTATATCGAGCTCAGCTGCGCGGCCGTGGACGTGAACGTCCACCCGGCCAAGACTGAGGTGAAGTTCACGCACGAGCGCGCGGTGTTTGACGCCGTGTATTACGGCGCGCGCGCCGCGCTCGAGGCGGAAAGGGAGCCCGTGACCACGCTGCCGAAGGCGGCGAAACCGGCACCCGCACCGACGGCGGACCCGTTCGTGCCGGCGGCGCCGAAAGCGGCCCCGGCCGCAGCACAGCATCAGCCTGCACCCGCAGCGCCGGCATTTGCGCCTGCGCGCACCTATGCGCCCGCCGCCCCGGCGGAGGAGGCGGTCGCGTTCCGCTCGCCGACGGCGTCGGCCTTTGCCGCGCCGCGCGTGGCCCCGCCGCCGGTGTTCGCATCGCCCGCGCGCCCCGTGCCGGGCACGCCGCCCGCGCCCGAGCCGGTCATGCCGGTCGCGCAGCCCGTGCAGACCGCCATCGAGCCGGAACCGGCTGTGCCTTCCCCGCTCGAGAGCGCCGCGCCCCCGGCCGAGCCGCCCGCCCGCCTGATCGGCGAGGCGATGCACACCTACATCCTCGTCGAGAAGAGCGAGACGCTGATCCTCATCGACCAGCACGCGGCGCACGAGCGCATCAACTTTGACCGCCTGCGCCAGAACCCGGCCGACATCCCGTCGCAGACGCTGCTCGAGCCGCTGCCCTTCACGCCGGACGCGAGCGATGCCGACGTGCTGCAGCAGTACGGCGGCTTGCTCGCGGAGCTCGGCTTCACGCTCGAACCGTTCGGCCGCAGCGATTACATTCTCCGCGGCGTGCCCGCGCAACTTGACGCGGCGGACGCGCTGCCCGCGCTCGAGGAGATCTGCGCGCAGCTGCGCCACGGCGCGCGCATGGACGCGCAGTCCGTGCGCGACGAGGTGCTCAAGACCGTTGCGTGCAGGGCGGCCATCAAGGCCGGCTGGCAGACCGAGCCCGAGGAGCTGCTGCGTCTGGCGGACGCGGTGTGCGCCGGCGAGGTGAAATACTGCCCGCACGGACGCCCCGTCGCCGTGACGCTCACGCGCCGGGAGCTGGACAAGCTCTTCAAGCGCATCGTTTAAAAAGGAAGCAGGGAGCGCCGGAACGCGCTCCCTGTCAGACTGTACAACTTTGTTTACTTGTGGTAGTACAAAATGCCCATGCAGCCGGGGCCGCAGTGGTTCGACACCGTGCAGCCGGCCTGCGTGTGGAGAACCTCCTCAAACGGCTGGCACGCGCGCACAACGCGCTCGAGCTCCTTCCACGTGGCCTCATCGATGCCGGAGTCCGTGATGAAGATGCGGTGGCAGTCAATGTCGTCGCGGCCCTTGAGCCGGTCCTCGATGTACTGCACGTAGCACTTTTCGAGCTTGCCGCGGTACTTGCGGCCGACGCCCATCTTGCCGTCCTTGACCTCGATGCACGGCTTGAGGTGCAGGAGGTTCGCGCTCATGGCCACGAGCGCCGAGCAGCGGCCGCCGCGCTTGAGATACTCCAGCGTATCGATCACGAAGCTGACGTCGAGCTTCTCGCGCTTTTTCTCCAGCGCCGCCGCGATGTCGGCCGCGTCCATGCCCTGCTCGGCCATCTCAGCCGCGTTGAGCACCAGGTGGCCGATGCCGGTCGAGAGGTTGCGCGAATCCACGGGATAGACGTTCGTAAACTCCCTGGCCGCGATGCAGGCGTTCTGATAGCAGGCGGACATGTCGCTCGAGATCGTGAAGTGGATCACGGCGTCATATTCCTCCCGGCACGCGGCAAAGTACGCCAGATAGTCCGACACATTCACCGCTGCGGTCTTGCAGAGCTTGCCCGTGGCCTTGGCATATTCATAGAGCTCCTGCGGGTGTACGTCAATGCCGTCGCGCAGGGTCTCCTCGCCGCGGATGATGTACAGCGGCGTGATGCCGATGTGATAGCGCTCGATCAGCTCGGGCGAGAGGTCGCACGTGCTGTCGGCAGAAATTTTGATCTTCATGGGTTCACCTTCTTGAAAACTGGGGAATGTGCTTTCATTCTAACACATTTCTAATACTTTTCAACATAATCTTTCTAAATTCTCCCCACGGAAAGGAGACTGTCACGATGCAGCCAAAACTTGTTGTCATCACCGGCCCGACCGCCTCGGGCAAGACCGCGCTCGGCGTGGCGCTTGCGCAGCGGCTCGGCGGCGAGGTCGTCTCGGCCGACTCGATGCAGATCTACCGCGGCATGGACATCGGCACGGCCAAGCCCACGCCGGAAGAGATGCAGGGCGTGCCGCACCACATGATCGACATCGCCGATCCCACGGAAAACTACTCCGTCTCGCGCTACGCCGAGGAGGCCTCCGCTTGTGTAGATGACATTCTCGCGCGCGCAAAACTGCCGATCGTCGTCGGCGGCACGGGGCTGTATATCGACTCGCTCATCGCCGGGCGCACGTTTGCCGACGGCACGGCCGACACCGCGCTGCGGCAAGAACTGAGCGAGCGCTATGACGAGATCGGCGGCGAGGGCCTGCTCGGCGAGCTGCGCAAGGTCGACCCCGAGCGGGCGGCCAGGCTCCACCCCGCGGACAAGAAGCGCATCGTGCGCGCCATGGAGGTCTACATCCTCACGGGCAAGACCATCACGCAGCACGACGCCGAGACCCGCGCCGTGCCGCCGCGGTATGACGCGGCGAAGATCGCGCTCGATTTCACCGACCGGCAGGACCTCTACGACCGCATCGACCGGCGCGTGGATATCATGGTGCGCCAGGGCCTGTTCGACGAGGTGCGCGCGCTGCTGGCCGCCGGTGTCCCGGCCGACTGCACGGCCATGCAGGCCATCGGCTACAAGGAGGCCGTTGCCGCCGTGCGGGGGGAAGCCTCGCCGCAGGACGCCGTGGCCGCCATCCAGCTCGCCTCCCGGCGCTATGCCAAGCGCCAGCTCACGTGGCTGCGGCGCGATCCGGACCTGTTCTGGATCCGGCACGAAAAAACGCCGGACATGGACCGGGCGTGCCGCCTTTCGACGCAATTCTTATCCGGCCGCGGTATAGAATAGGGGCCTGTACAAACCCGGAGGAAACTGCCATTTCGACCGGATTTGTATAAATTCACTATTTTACGGAGCGGCAGATTGTGTTATGATGAATAAATGTACCCCGCTCCGGCCAAAGGAGCGGCGATCATGCAAAAGACACAGAACCTTCAGGACACATTCCTCAATTACATCCGGCGGGAAAAGATCCCCGTGACCCTGTTTCTCATGAACGGGTTCCAGCTGCGCGGCGTTGTGCGCAGCTTTGACAGCTTCGTCGTGCTCATCGACGCCGACGGCCGGCAGCAGATGATCTACAAGCACGCGATCTCGACGGTCGCGCCGGCGCGGCCGGTCTCGCTCGAGCTGCAGGGCTGATCTCCCCGCCGCCCCCCGCCGAAAGGAGGGCCGGATTTGAAGAAAACGAATACCTTCACGAACATCGCCATGTTCGTGCTCTTCGCGGCCATGCTCGTGTATCTGGGCGTGTACCTGTTTCGCTCGACGCAGCAGTCTTACGCCACCGCCCCGGCGGTGCTCGTGACCGTCAGCGAGAGCGGACAGGCCAGCGGCATCGTCGTGCGCGAGGAGCAGGTCATCGCCTCGGACAAGGAGTTTCTGTCCCTGTCCGTGGACGACGGCAAGGAGGTCGCCAACGGCGGCGAGATCGCCATCGGCGTGGACTCCAAGGCCGCGCTCGACAGCGCCAGCCGCGCCCGCGAGCTGAAAAAGGAGATCGCCTACGTCTCGAGCCTGCTCTCGCGCGCGGGCAGCGCCTCCGGCGCGTCGGACCGCGACAGCGACGTGCGCAGCGCCATCCTGCAGCTCAACGCCGCCGTCTCCGCCGGCAGCACGTCGGAGCTGGACGACATCTGCTTGGACCTCAGTTCCCTGCTCTTCGGCTCCGCGACCGGCACCGTCTCGCAGGGCGACCTCGACGCGCTCAACGCCGAGCTGCACCAGCTCGAAAACGCCGGCGCCGGCCGCGGCAGCATCACGGCGCCGGCCGCAGGCCTGTTCACGTCCACGACCGACGGGTATGAATCGCTCACGCCGGACATGCTCGAGAACCTCACGCCCGACGGCGTGGACGCGCTCGAGCGCACCACCTCCGCGACGCCCGCCAACGCCATCGGCAAGCTCGTCACGGCGAAAAAGTGGTACTTTGCCTCCGTCATGAACAAGGCCGACGCCGACCGCCTGAACCTCGGCGGCAGCGCCGCGCTCAACTTTCCGCAGCACTACAACAGCACCGTCTCGGCAATCGTGCTGAGCAAGAGCGAACCGGACGACAGCGGCAAGGTCGCCGTCGTGTTTGCGTGCAACGCAGCGCTGGCCGACACGCTGGCCATGCGCAAGACGACGGCCGACGTGGTCTACAGCGAGCACACCGGCCTGCGCGTGCCGCTCAAGGCCGTGCACATGGACGACGACGGGCAGGCGTATGTCTACGTCGTCACGGCGGCGCAGCTGGAGAAAAAACCGATCGAGATCATCTATCAGACCGGCGACTACTGTCTCGTCGCCCAGAGCGCGGAGAGCAACGCCCTGCGCGCCGGCAACGAGATCGTCGTCACCGGCAAGGGCCTGTCCAATGGGCAGGTCGTAAAATAAGGAGGCACCACCGACTATGAGCACCATTGCCGAAAACATTGCCGCCATCCGCGCGCGCATCGACGCCGCCGCCCGCCAGACGGGCCGCACGGGCGCCGACATCACGCTCGTGGCAGCGACGAAGATGAACGACGCCGCGCGCGTGCGCGAGGCCGTCGCCGCCGGGATCGACGCCTGCGGCGAGAACCGCGTGCAGGAGATGACCGAAAAGCTCGCCCAGGACGCCTACACCGGCGCGCCGCTGCACTTCATCGGCCACCTGCAGACGAACAAGGTCCGGCAGGTCGTGGGGAAGGTCGATCTCATCCAGTCGGTGGACTCGCCCGAGCTTCTGGCCATGATCGAAAAGCGCGCGGCCGGGCAGGGCATCGTGCAGGACATCCTGCTCGAAGTGAACATCGGCGGCGAGGCCGCCAAGAGCGGCGTGGACGCCGCCGCCCTGCCGCAATTGCTGGAAACGGCCGCCGGCTGCGCGCATATTCGCGTGCGCGG
>ENA-UEOY01000886-UEOY01000886.1-human-gut-metagenome-genome-assembly--contig:-NODE-886-length-12050-cov-249.083271_pt1 | contig 12050 bp, 6 predicted proteins | sample MGYA00242892_ERZ507900 | MGnify/ENA primary metagenome ERZ507900 (study PRJEB26167, sample SAMN06115427) | human gut metagenome | host: Homo sapiens | place: China:Henan | collected 2015-04-15...
CCCATGAACACTATGCGGAGGTTTTTCTTTTCCATTGTTTTTGGTTTTTATTTTAAGTCGAACTAAGCCGGTATAGGGCGGCGTTTAAGCCGAACTAAGCCTTCTTGGGCCTTCCTAAGCCCTCCACGACGGGGAGGGGTGGGAGGGGTGCGTGGGGTTGTGGGTGCGTGGAGGGTGTGTCAAAACTCAATTAATGCGGGCTGAAAGCCCAATAATCACATAGCCCAGGGCAGCGCCCTGGGTGTTGAGTGTATATATTGAGTAGTGCGCCCTGTAAGGGCAACACCTTAATAATTAGGCTTTTGCCCTTACAGGGCGCAGGGGGCGTGTGGGTTCCTTTTACCCAGGGCGCAGCCCTGGGCTATGTGCTTCTGCCCCTTCGGGGCGTGCTATTTATGAGTTTTGACACACCCTCCTCCTACTTTTTACTCTTTTACCTTTTTACTTTTACAAAGTTACGGTTTTTTCGGCAAATATCGACTATGCTTATAATAAAGAGCGAGAAAAATTGTCTTTAAACTTACGGCATAACAGGAAAAAGCAGTAACTTTGTAAAAGTAAAAGAGTAAAAAGGGAAAAAAGTAAAAAAGGTAAAAACAAAATAAGAAATAACAATGACACAGAAAGAAGACATTCAGAATGCCGTGGACGTGATGCGTAAGGGCGGGGTGATACTCTACCCTACGGACACGGTATGGGGTATAGGTTGCGACGCGACGAACGCGGAGGCAGTGGCTAAGGTGTACAGGATAAAGCAGCGCGACGACTCGAAGGCTCTTATCTGTCTCGCCGACTCGGTAGACCGCGTGCAGCGCTATGTGCGCGACGTGCCGCCAGTGGCGTGGGACTTGATGGAGCTCGCGGAGAAGCCTACAACGGTGGTGCTCGACGGGGCTGTGAACCTCGCCCCGAACCTCATCGCGGAGGATGGCAGCATCGCTCTGCGCGTGACGAACGAGCCGTTCTCGAAGGAGCTTTGCTATCGCTTCCAGAAGGCTATCGTGAGCACAAGTGCGAACATAAGTGGCGAGCCGACGGCTCAGAACTACCGCGACATCGCACCGGAGATACTGGAAGCTGTGGACTATGTGTGCTGGACTCGCCGCCAGGAGCACAAGCCGCACACGCCGAGCAGCATCATCAAACTGACTAAGGACGGACGGGTAACCATCATACGCAAGTAAATGGAAGAGACTGCGATTGACAAGAAAGGCGCAACGCTGGAAGAAAGGCTGTACGCTTGGCGCACGAAGCATCTTTCCGACCGTCAGGCGACTATCATCCTCGCCCTCTGCATCGGATTCTTTGCGTCGGTGGCTGCCTACGTACTCCACTCGATAATTCACATCATACAGCATCTGCTGACATCGAGGTTTCATGCCGACACGTTCAACTGGCTCTACCTGATGTTCCCGGTTGTAGGCATCTTCCTAACGTCGCTCTTCGTACGCTATGTGGTGAAGGACAACATATCGCATGGTATCACGCGAATACTCTACGCCATATCCTCGAAGCAGTCGCGACTGAAGGCGCACAACTGCTGGACATCGGTGGTGGCATCGGCTATCACCATCGGCTTCGGCGGATCGGTGGGTGCCGAGGCTCCGATCGTGCTGACTGGTTCTGCCATCGGCTCGAACCTCGGCAGACTGTTCGGCATGGACAAGAAGAAGCTAATTCTGCTGGTGGGCTGCGGTGCTGCCGCTGCCATCGCCGGCATCTTCAAGGCTCCGATAGCCGGACTGGTGTTCACGCTTGAGGTGCTGATGGTAGACTTGAGCATGGCATCGCTGCTGCCTATACTCACGGCTGCGGTCACGGCAACGTGCTTCACATATATATTCATGGGAAGCGCGTCGCTGTTCAGTTTTCATCTGGACAGCATGTGGGGCGTGGAGCGTGTGCCGGCGTGCATCATACTCGGTATCGCCTGCGGACTGGTGAGCATCTACTTCATACGCTCAATGTCGGTGTGCGAGGGCATGTTCGGCAAGTTGAAGCAACACCGCTGGGCTAAGTTGGCGTTGGGCGGTGTACTGCTCAGCTCGCTCATCTTCGTCTTCCCCGTGCTCTACGGCGAGGGATACTCGGCTATCAACGTACTGCTGAACGGCACGAGCGAAGCCGACTGGAACGAACTGCTGCACAACTCTATGTTCTCGGGCAACGGCAAGTGGCTCATACTGTTCATTGCGCTGGTCATACTGACAAAGACATTCGCCACGGCAGCCACAAACGGCGGTGGCGGTTGCGGCGGTACGTTCGCACCGTCGCTCTTCGTGGGAGCTTTCACGGGGTTCCTCTTCTCACGTCTGTGGAACATGTATCAGGTGGGCATATACATACCTGAGAAGAACTACACGCTGCTCGGCATGGCTGGCGTGATGGCTGGCGTGATGCACGCTCCACTGACGGGTATCTTCCTCATCGCCGAGATTACGAACGGCTACGACATGTTCATGCCACTGATGATTGTGAGCATCGTGTCGGTGATGACTATCAGCATCTTCGAGCCTCACAGTATCTACGCCATGCGTTTAGCACGCGAGGGTAAGTTGGTCACTCACCACACCGACCGCTCGGTGCTGACGCTGATGACGATGGACAGCGTGATAGAACGCGACTTCACCTCCGTAACACCCAACATGCCATTAGGCAAACTGGTGAATGTAATATCGAAGAGCCACACGTCGTTCATACCGGTGCTCGACAACGCAGGTTCGGTGCTTGGCGAGATTGACATCACGAAGATACGACACATCATGTTCCGCGCAGAACTCTACAACAAGCTCACAGTACAACAGTTGATGCTCCCCATCGCTGCGCAGGTTGGCGAGAGCGACTCAATGGAGGAGGTGATGCGCAAGTTCGACCTCAAAGGCACGCGCTACATGCCCGTGGTGAACGTATCAGGACATCTAACGGGATATATCTCGCGCTCAAGAGCGTATAGCATGTACAGAAAAATGGTAGCCGACTTCTCGGCAGAATAGTACAATTGAGATGTTGAGGTGTTGAGATGTTGAGATGTTGAGATGTTGAGAATTATGATATGCACTATAGCTTTAGACTTATTTATAGTTTAGCAATGGTAATCATAACTCTAAATTCTCAACTCTAAACGCAATAAAGGGCAGGCTCTTTGTGGAGTCTGCCCTTTATTGGTTTAGAACGGATAGCCGATTGCGAAATGAAGGCTCTGGCTATCCTTAAAGCGGTCGAAATTGTAGAAGCCGTTTCTATATGGCAGGTGTAGACCTATGCCCCAATCGAGACGTAGCACGAAGAAGTCGAGGTCGTAGCGGATGCCGACGCCCGTGCCGAGTGCCATCTCCTTAAGTATATTCTTCGGTTTGAACACAGCACCTGGACGGTCGCTGTCGCTGCGTAGTGTCCACACGTTGCCTGCATCGAGGAACAGTGCGCCATAGAGATTTCCGAAGAGACGTGGACGATACTCGAGGTTGGCTTGCAGCTTCATGTCGCCTGTCTGGTCGAGATACGAGAGGTAGGATGTCTTGGCATGATAGCGACCCGGACCAATGCTGCGCACGTTGAACGCACGGATGCTATTGGCACCACCTACGTAGAACTGCTCGCTGTAGGGCGCACTGATAGCGTTGCCGTATGCCCATACCACGCCCATATTGACGTGTCCGACGAGCTTACTATGTTCGGTCAGCTGCCACGTCTTGCTATAGTCGGTCTCCACCTTCAGGAACTGCGCATACGGGTTCTTGAACATCGTCTTCTCCTTGTCAGTCCACTTCTCGCCGAACGCCATATAACCGAGCGAGAGCAGGTTGGCAGCCTCGCTCAGCGTCACCTGCCAGTAGATCGGGTTATGAAGTCGGGCTGGCGACTGGTACGAGAACGAGTAGCGCATCTTAGGCACAAACTGGTCGCTCATCGCCACAAGCAGATACGGACTCTTGTTCACCAGTTCGGTGAAAGCAGGTGTCATGTGCTTCATGTATTCGTACTGAATGATGAGTGGCGAGAACTGATGATGCACAAGCACTCGTGAGTGGGTCTTGTACGTCAGTTCGCCCGAGACAATATGGCGCTGGAAGAATCCCGAACGGTTAAGCACATCGAACGACCCCTTTATAAGCGTTGTCGGTGGGGCATAGCGTATGTAGACGTGCTTTCCCTTTGCACGGCGCATACGGCGCAAACGACGTGTGAGACTGTTCAAAAACATCAGTCGAGGCATCTCCACCGACACGTCTGCACCATATTCGTATGAGTTGAACTTCGAACTTGATCCGTCGGCTTGGTGTCCTGTCTGCCACTCGTAGGAGCCTTTGAGATTGACGGTAAGCTTCTCGCCACCACGGAAAGCGTTGCGCTTAACGAAACCAAGGTTCAGCCCGGGGCCCACACGTCCGGTTGTCTTACCTACGAGATTGCCTTCGAGATAGACATCGTAGGGCTTGTCGAACACGCAGTTGAGCGTGATATCAAGCGTGTCACACGTCTTGGATGTGTCGCGCGGAGCGAACGAGAGGTCTACACGCGAGAAGAGGCCCTTCGCGGTGAGCGTATTGATGGTTTGCTGATAAGCATCGTAGCTGTACATTCTGCCAGGGCGTATTCGCATATCGCGCGTAATCACACTACGACGCATCGGTTCGCGCTTGCCATTATAGACGATGGTATAGTTGCGACGATGAGTGGTGTCGCGCAGTTGCTCCAACGCCGACTGCTTGCGCATCTCGAGATTGACGTGACCGATGTACCACTTGCGTCCCACTTCGTCAGGAAGGCTGTCGGCGTAATGCAGACGCACGCTCACCTCGCCAGGTTCGGCAATGGTGTCGGCGAGGTATGTAGCATAGCTCGGCTGATAATAGAAGAAACCCTTGTTGCGCAGGAGCGTAGAGATACGAGTGCGCTCGGCTTCGAGCACCGTCACATCGAACGGTGCGTCTTTCTTTACGAGCGATTTTGAAGCATTCTCCTCAATTATCTTTTGCGCCTCTTCGGGGAAGTTGGTGTACGTAAGCGTGTCGATAGTGTAGAGGTCGCCGAAGTTGACGTTGTACTTCACCTTTGCCGTTCGCGAGCTGTCGGATGTCAACACGTCGTAGTTGACGTATCCACTGAAATAACCACGCGCTCGCAGCAGCTCCTTCACCACTTGTGAGTGTAGCGCAGGATTGACAGCACTAAGCAGCACTGGTGGCTTACCGAACGTTGTACGTATCCACTTGCCCAAACCGCCGCGCGAATGCTGAAACGCATTGTATATCCACAGACGGTAAGGAGGCATACGGTGGTACGGACTATCGAAGAGTGCACCGTTAGGAGTAGTGGCGAGTGCCGCCTCCACTTCCTCCTGTGTAGAGTAGAAGTGGTCGCAAGCCACATAGTTCTCGTATTCGGTCTTGCGTAAGCCCGTGAACAGCTTGTCATCCTCGGGTACAGAACTTGTCGACGAGCAACCGACAAGCACCATTACACATATTATTATATATAACGTATTCTTCATATATCTTTACTTTTTAACACTGGTAGTGTCAGTATTCTGCATAGTCGTTGTATCTTTCTTCTGCTGCAACGAGGTTTTATTGCCGTTTTGCAGCATCATATAGTCGTTGTTGTCAATGCGCTTGAGACGGAATATATCCTTCAGGCTCTGCAACTTGCGACGCCAGATGAAACCGCCACCGAACTGACCGACGTAACCCTCAAGCCAATCGTAAGTGGCACGGTCGTAGAAAAGCTTCAGATACTTGTTGGACTTTGGCGAGAGACGATACTCTAATGCCACATTGTCGAAGAACGTGTCGTTCTGATTCTCTATCTCGGCACCACTCGACACCTTTCCACCGATCACGATGCGCAGACGGTTGTTGAGGAAGCGCTTCGAGAACTTGAACGAGTAGTCGGTGTGCACCGCACCGGAGCCAAGCTGCGTGTTGTCCATGCCGAACGAGAGGTCGAGCGTACGCAGTGCGCTGCCCGAGATGGCACTGATCTGAGAGCTGAGGAACGAGCTGAGCGCGCTGTTCATATTGAACGAGCCCATACTGTTGTCGGAGAGATACATACCAGTGGTGAGCATCGTCACAGCGAGCTTGCCACGGTTCTCTACCGACTGCGTCATCAGCTCGTTGTGTATCTCTTGGTCGTCGGGGGCATCGATGGTGAACTGTAAGCCCATATCGTTGAGTGTCTTCGTTATCTCTACACCACACTCGAACGTCACGCTACGACCTACGCCAGCCTCATTAGTGACGGTAGTCTTGTTCTCCTCCGTCGCCGTGATGTTCAGACGCGGGTTCATAGCATCGCCCATAAACTCAACGTAGCTACCATCCTTTATCGTGAAAGTCTTCAGTGGGATAACGGGCAACGAATACTTCATCTCACCCTGTCCTATCGTGTAGCGACCGTAGAGTCCGAGTCCGTCCACTTCGGTGTATTTCATGCGCAGCTCGCCTCCGCCTACAATGTCCACATAGTTCGACTTTGTAGCGTTCAGGGCGCAGAGCACGTGCGCACCCTCGTCGATGCTAACCGTGAGATCCATCGTCAAGCCGCTAAGCGGTGGACGCTCCACCTTCACGTCATCAGGATTTTTGAAGTTGACAAACTTCACAAGTCCGTCGAGCTGGTTGTCGGTGGTGAGCGGAGAGTCGCGCAGTATGTATGTGATGTCCGACGAACCGAGCACGTCAAGACGACCACGGAAGCGCAAGGCATCAAGCGGACCATCGGCAAGACCGAGGAAGTTGACATACGCCTTGCCGAAGGCTTCTGAGCGTGCCTTCTCCTTCGAGTCGATGAGTAGGTAGTTGTTTGCACGCATACGCATATACATCGTCATGTTCGACATATTGCTGAAGTCGACATTGCCGTAGAGCGTCAGTGGATTACCATTGCGTGCGAAGAGCTGGAAGTTCTCAAACTTCATCTTGCTATCAGTTATCGTCACTGGGTCTTCGCACAAGCGCATCTTCACGCCGTAAGGCTCGCTCGCTATATACGCCGACTCGAACATCAGTTCGCCATCTACGTCGAGGCGGTCGAGTTGTCCATCCACTTTTACACGTCCGACGGCATATCCACCAAAATTGAGTAGGCGGTCGGGGATGAAGCCGTTGAGCATCAACAATGGTGTGCGCTGCAACTCAATGTCGGCATTAAGATGTCCGAAACCACTTGTGATGTACGTACCGCTTAGCGTGCACACCTCCTGGTCGTCTATCGATAGCGTGCCGTCAACACAATGCTCATTACCTTCGTCGCGTGGCATGTAGATAAACTCGCTCGCCACATTACCAATCTTACAACCATCGTAAGACAAATTGTCAACACGCACAAATGATGACACCGACATATCGCTTTCGCTATTGATGTAGTGGAAGTCGCCATTCATCACACCCGACACGTTCGGTGCATACGGTATAACGGATAGCACTTTAGCAAGGTCGAAGCGAGTGAGGCCGACAGTGAGGTCTTGCAAGGCTTCGGTGCTATCGTTGCTAAACACCTTCACACCCATACCGTCGTCAGCCAGCAACCTCATATCAGCCGAAATGCGGTCGTCGTCGGCAAAGAACACGTAGTTGCCCTTGTTCACCTTGAACTTCTTGTAGCCAAACACGGGGTCGATACCGCCGAGCGACACTCGTATACCGTTCTGCTCCATGTCGGCTTTCACACCAAGAGCCACACCAAGACGGTTGCGATCGTCGTATATGCGTGTGCCGAAGAAGAGCGACTGTTGATAGAATGCGCCACGGAAAAGGGCGTTGAACACGTATTGCTTGTTATAGCGGTTGTTGCGTATCTGTCCATCGAAGAGCGTCTTCGTCGAGTCGGAACTGATGTTGACGCGTATTGTATCGAGTTGTATGCCTGCAGTCACGAGCGAGTCGATGCGCACATTACCATTGATGCCCTGCACGGGCGACGTGTTCATATTAATATAAGCATCTCGGAACTCGTAGCCGAAACGTCGAGCAGTGCGCGAGAGGATGTTCTCCTTGCCGGCATTGAAGTAGACAGAAAGGTCGGGCAGGCGTTCGCGCAGACGCAGCTGGTCGATGTAGCGTTCCTTGCGCTGCTTCTCAGCCTCTATGTTCACCTCATTAAAGTTGTCGAGTATGTGCTCCACTGAACCAGCACCATCAACACGCAACACGAAGTCGCCACACGCCACATTGGCATGTGTTGAGTCGCTACGTGTGAATACGTCTATCAGAATGTTTTCAGGTCGATATGTAGCAGCCGAGTCGCGCAGCACGATATTGCCGACAACGCCCTGCATACTGTGCGTCGCCTCCAAATCCGACTTCACGTCCAAATGTGCTGTCATCGACGTTTTGAGTGGTCGCTCGGTGAGACCGAGTTTGTAGAAGTCGGCGTAGAGCAGATTGCATATTACGTTGGCATCTATGCGACGATTGTCGAGGAGCGTACGTAGGTCGATAATGCCATTGAGCAGCGGTGTGCGACTATCGAGCAGTGCCCTTCCCACACCGTTGTGCACCTCTGCCTTTAGGTTTATGTTCGAGAGGTCATAATCGGTGTATTTGAAATTGTTCACCTTCACACGTGCATCGAGATGTGTCTTTGACGAAAGAAAATCGAAGCCTGCACCATCAGCCACGAGTTCACCGCTGAACGGATGCAATCCCATACCCGGCATGAAGTTCTGAAGTGGCAATGCGTGTGCTTCCATATTGGCACGATAAGCCAACGAACGCATATTGAACGCGCCCCTACCGCGTAGCGAACCACCGCCTTGAGTAGCAACGAAATCCGTAGCATACTGCGGTCCATTCGCTCGGCAATTGCCTTTGAACGTAATGCCTTTGGGTATGCACACTGACGAATTAGCATTCAAGCCCATCATCGGCAGCAGGAAGCTGATGTTGTCGGCACGCGCGTCGAGGTTTATGTTGGCTGTAAGATGGTCTACATCGGTTAGATTGCCAGCCTTACCTTCGGCTTTTATGTTGAACGCCGTTGGCAGTTTGGCAGACACCTCACGAATGTTGAGGTTCTGCATATTGCCGTTGATGTCGGCATGAAGGGAGAGCGGTTGCTCTGGCAGACGCAGGATAAACTGCAGAGGCATCATACCGAGCACTTGCAGTATGTCCGACTTACCTACGGAAGCATCAAGATACAGACGCATCACACCAGGGTTGGTGTCGGCAAAGGTAGAGAAGTCCATATCGGCACTCGCTTTAAGCCACGACACGGGCGTGGTAAGGCGGAAGTCGGGCAGCGAGATGTGTGCCGTGTCAAGGCTCACATGTCCCTTAGCACTGGTCACACTTATGCCGCTCTGCTCACGAAAGGCGCAACGGTTGAGTGCAAGCTGAAGCTGAGTACCTTCTTGTGCAAAACGCAACGAGTCGATGCGCAACGACACACCTTTAAGCCCGATGTGGTTGACATCAAGCCCTTTCTGTCGCAGGGCAAAGTTGTTGTCGTATGTCACAAAGCCGTCACGCCAATCGAACGTGCCAACCTTGTAAACGCCCGTACCAAGATTGATGTCGCCATTTGCAGCACTGACATCAGCGAGTCCGACACCGATAGCAAGGGTGTCGCCGGGCATGTGTATCTTGACGGCAGAACGCTTCACCGACAAGTGGGTGAAGGCTATCTGCCAGTTGTTTTCGGTTTCGGTTGTGTCCTCGGGCACAGTGTCGCTGAGCGCAATATCAAGATTTGCATCGGTGAGAAGTACTGGTCCAAGGTCTACGGTCTCCTTAGTAAGTGCCACCTTACTCGGTTCTACCTTTAAACGCCCTACTCCACCTTTCACTCGTGCTGAGGGCACGAGTTGCGCTGTATTGATATTCACGTGGCGGAAATCTAAGTCGGTAACTTCCACATTGCCTGCAAATAGCGGCATGAGTTTCACACCTACAATCAGTTCGTCGGCAGCAGCGATTGTATCAATATTATTATGCAGCGAGTCGTTAGGCTGAGTAGCAAGAAGTCCTTGTATGCTCAAATCGAGTGGGAAGCTAAGGCGCACACGCTCCACCGACACACTCATGCCGGTAGACTCTGAAGCATAAGCAGCAGCCTTCTTTACCACCCAGTTTTGCACGGGCGGTATGTAGAGCAGCACAGCCAACAGCACGAGGAGCACTATCGGCGTGGCAAGAATGGCTGCCGCAACCTTTAAACTTCGTTTATATATAGGCTTCATCTTCGTTCTATTTTATATTGCAGTTCGTTATGTTCGAGGTATTTAGGAGGGTATGGCATCTTGCCATACCTATGCAGCCTTCTGATTAAGCAGACTTTTAGGAAGGGGAAAGAGGGTAAGCCTTCTTAAGGCGTTTAAGCCGAACTAAGCCTCTTGGAGGGTGGCGTTTAAGCCGAACCAAGCCTCTTGGAGGGTGGCGTTTAAGCCGAACTAAGCCTCTTTATGCCTTCTAAGCCCTCCCCGACGGGGAGGGTTGGGAGGGGCTCTTTTACTTTTTTACTTTTAAAAGTTGCCAAAGTCTGTCGGCCGGCACTTCAGCCTCAACGCAAATTGGCTCTTTCGATACGGGGTGTACAAACTCTACGCGACGTGAGTGGAGCGAGATGCTTCCGTCGGGGTTGCTGCGTGGCGCTCCATACTTCAGGTCGCCCTTTATGGGACATCCCATGTGCGCCAGTTGGCAGCGTATCTGGTGATGTCTACCCGTGAGTAGTGTAATCTCAAGCAGCATATAGTTGTCCGACACGGAGTGCACCTTATACTTCAGAACTGCCTTCTTCGCACCTGGTACCTCCTTGGCGTGGGCGTAGCTTTTGTTTTGGCGTTCGTTGCGTGTGAGCCAGTCGGTTAGCGTTCCCTCTGGGGCAATATCACTGCGCTTCGTTATAGCCCAATACGTTTTGTGGACATCGCCCGTGCGGAACATATCGTTCAGTCGCGAGAGTGCTTTAGAGGTCTTGGCGAAGACAACAAGTCCGCTCACGGGGCGGTCAAGACGATGCACAACACCGAGGAACACGTTGCCAGGTTTGTTGTACTTCTCTTTGATATACTCCTTCACGATGTCGCTGAGCGGTTTATCGCCGGTTTTGTCGCCTTGAACGATTTCGCCGCTACACTTGTTGACTATGATTATGTGGTTGTCTTCGTAGACTACTTTCATTGTTTGCCAGTTAATAAAAACACAAAGAGGGTGTATCAAAATAGAAGTTATGGAAGTTGGGGCTCCCGATAATTTCAGTTTTGAAACACCCTCATTATCGTAAAAAATCTGCTTGTAGACAGAATTACATGTTCATGCCACCATCTACCTGAATAACCTGTCCGCTTACGTATGAAGACATATCAGAAGCGAGGAATACGCATACGTTTGCGATGTCTTCTGTCTGACCTCCGCGACGCAATGGAATCTTCTTCATCCAGTCCTTGCGTACGTCCTCTGGAAGCTGTGCTGTCATAGGTGTCTCGATGAAACCAGGAGCGATAGCGTTAGCACGCACGCCCTTCGGACCAAGCTCCTGAGCAATTGACTTTGCCAAGCCAATCATACCTGCCTTAGAAGCCGAGTAGTTGCACTGGCCGGCATTGCCATGAACGCCTACTACTGACGACATATTGATGATTGAACCGCTACGCTGACGAAGCATGATCGGCGCACAAGCGTGGATGAAGTTGAACGCTGACTTGAGGTTTACGTTGAGCACTGCGTCCCACTGAGCCTCAGACATACGGAGCATCAGTCCGTCCTTTGTGATACCAGCGTTGTTCACCAACACGTCGATAGAACCGAAGTCGGCATGTATCTGCTTTACAACTTTCTCTGTCTCCTCAAAATCGGCAGCATTGCCTGCGTATGCACGACAAGTAACGCCCAAAGCCTCAATCTCCTTACGTGTAGCCTCAAGTCCGGCAGCCATGTCGTCGTTGAGCACGAGGTCGGTGAATGCGATGTTTGCGCCTTCAGAGGCGAACTTCATAGCGACAGCCTTTCCGATGCCGCGGGCTGCTCCCGTGACGAGGGCAGTCTTACCTGTTAATAATCCCATTTCTTAAATTATTAAATATATAAACGTTTCTAATTGTT
>ENA-UEOY01000892-UEOY01000892.1-human-gut-metagenome-genome-assembly--contig:-NODE-892-length-11984-cov-5.928277_pt1 | contig 11984 bp, 9 predicted proteins | sample MGYA00242892_ERZ507900 | MGnify/ENA primary metagenome ERZ507900 (study PRJEB26167, sample SAMN06115427) | human gut metagenome | host: Homo sapiens | place: China:Henan | collected 2015-04-15 | study...
CAATATACACAAGATTGTTTATTTTTTAACAATGTTTATGGACAAAATTGCGAAAAAACAGAAAAAAGCCTCCCTTTTTAAGCAGACAAAAAGGTTTATTTAATTTTGGGAAAAGGAGGAGCAGCGGCATGAGCGCGCTCTGACTTATGAAATAAGTCGGAGCAAGCGATATAGAGCTTGCTCCGACGTGGTGCCGGTGGTGGGACTCGAACCCACACGGAGTCGCCCCCGGCGGATTTTGAATCCGCTGCGTCTACCATTCCGCCACCCGGGGAGGAAAGAAAGTATGCCACAAGTTAGGAAATTTTGCGGATGTGTTGAGTGGAATCTTTACGGATGACCTGCTCGATAAGTTCTGCAATGGGAAGGCCGGCAGGGCTGCGCCAGTTGGGTTCAATTTCAGCGAGCGGCACCAGCACAAAGAGCCGCTCATTCATCCGGGGATGCGGAAGCGTGAGCCCGTCAGTCGATCGTACCTCACCCTCATAGGCGAGCAGATCCAAATCGAGCGTTCGCGGTGCATTGCGTACGCCCGCAGGCCGAACGCGGCCATGAGCATATTCAATGCGCTGCAAAAGCTTCAGAAGTGCCTCGGGCGAACAATTCGTGTCCACTGCTGCCGCGGCATTCACGTAGTCCGGTCCGGAGGAATCCACCGGGGATGTGCTGTAAAAGCTCGAGAGCCTCAGATGAGCAATGCCTTCGCTCTGCTCAAGTGCTTTGGCCGCAGCGGTCAGTGTTGCTTGGGGGCGACCGAGATTCGCGCCAAGACTGATCCAGGCACGAGGCATTATTCAGAACTCCCGCTGCCGACATGGTCCACAGGACGACGGCTTCGCGAACGACGAGGACGACGACGCGGTCGACGGCGTTCTCGCTCCTCACCTGCCGGGGCATCATTGCCGGCCTGCAGCGCGGCACAGCGGCCGCGGCGAGCATCCTCTCCGGTCTGACGAGCTTCAATCTGGGCGGCCTTTACCATTTCAGCGCGTTCGTCGCTGTCGGCCTGCACAAAATGATCCCACCACGCCGGAAGCGCCTCAGGCACCTCTCCCATCTGCGCGCGCAAAAGCAGAAAATCGTAGCCCGCGCGGTAGCGCGGATGATTGATAACAGAATAGGGAGACTTGCCTGTACGTCTTTCAAGACGCGCCTGCAGAACCCACAGGTCATGCATGTCGCTCTGAAAACGACGCTGAATCGCGAGCGAATGAGATTCCGTTTCGAGCACTTCGACGGCTGCGTCGTGGAGTGCAGCCAGCCGAGGCAGTCCCCGCACCTCTTCGTTATGCTGCCAGCGCAGTCGTACCTGAGGCCAGAGCAGCGTCGCGAAAAGGAAAAAAGGTGAAATCCGCTTTCCAATGGCCAGACGCTCGTCGGTACGACGAAGCGCGAGCATCAGGAAAGCCTCTCCGTCCGGCGTCGCTAAAAGTCGGTTGAGCGTCGGCAGCACGGCTTCGGCGAGCCCTTCCTTACGCAAGCGCGACACGCATTCAACAGCATGTCCGCAGGTCAGAAGCTTAAGCGCCTCATCGACCAGTCTCGCTGAAGGCACATTTGAAAGAAGCTTTGCCATCCGAGCAATGGGACGTTCAGTAGCCGGTTCAATGGCAAAGCCCAGTTTTGCCGAAATACGCACGGCGCGAATCATACGAACGGGATCTTCGCGGTAGCGTTCTTCGGGATTGCCGATCATACGGAGCCGTTTCTTGCCGAGATCCTCAAAACCATGGTGGTAGTCATAGATCTCTTCGGTGGCAGGATCGTAGTAAAGCGCATTAATCGTGAAGTCGCGGCGAGCCGCATCCTCCCACATTTCGCCGAAGACGTTGTCGGAAATCACTCTGCCGCTGCTGTCTTTGCGCACCCCGGCGCCTTCGAGCGCTCGAAAGGTCGAGCACTCAATGATTTCCTGCCCGAAAATCACATGCACGAGACGAAAGCGTCGGCCGATGATAATGGCGCGCTTTTGCGCACGTTTAACTTCTTCCGGGGTGGCATCGGTGGCCACATCAAAGTCTTTCGGCGCCACGCCGAGAAGCAAGTCACGCACTGCTCCGCCCACAATGTAGGCGCGGTAACCGCGCCGCTGCAGCGCTTCACAGCAGCGTTTGGCCTGCCAGGCGACAAGTTCCGGATCAATCCCATGAACTTCCTTAGGGATGATGCGCGGTTCGCGCTGCGGCTCCACGTTGGCCGAAGTACCTAAAAAAGAGCGGACGCGGCTAACGATTGAATCAAACATGGGGATTCCTTTTTTCTTATTTTCGAAACACCGAAGCCACCTCCCATCCGCGCTCCAGCGCCAAACGCGCGAGCTGCGGATCAGGATTTGCGGCAACGGCCCGGCCGTGCGGCTGAAAGCCCGCGGCGAATTCTAAAAGAGGCTTGTCGTTGATGGAATCACTCCATCCTTCAAATGCCTCAAAACCGCCGCTCGGCGCATGGTTCGCCATCCAGTTTTTGATCAGCGCAAGTTTGCCTTCGCCATAGCTGTCGAGCCCCACGAGTTCACCCGTGAATTCACCGTCAGAGCCAATCTCCGGTGTTGCGGCAATAAGATGCTCAATGCCAAAGAGCGCTGCAATAGGCGCCGTAACGAAACGATGTGTTCCGGTAGCGAGCACCACCTCGTATCCTGCCAGTCGCCGCTGAGCAACAAGTTGCAACGCTTCCGGACGCACCGCGGGACGAATCACTTCGTCAATAAAGGATGCCCGCCAGGCTTCCAAATCTTGGCGCTTTTGTGCGGCGAGCAGTCCAAACTGAAAGCGAATGAAGCTCAGCGGAACAAAATGACCCGTTCGATACGCTTGCGCATAAGCCTCAATCTGAGCACCGATCTTCTCTTCATCCAGACCGGCTTTCCGCACCAGCCAATGCGACCAGGCATCGCCGGAATCAATCGGCAAAAGCGTATGGTCCAAATCAAAAACAGCAAGCTTCATTACGTCATCAATGACCTGTACCGAAGAGCGCAGTCGGCGCTTCACCCTGCTGCGCAATGCTTTCATCCTCAGCCATACCGGCCGCACGGGCAGCTTCCCGGATCACCTGCAGCGTCACCTTGCGCTGTGCATGCAGTGCAATCTGATTGGCAACATCCATTACCCGGGTGAGTGAACGCATATCGCGCGGCAGATGCGCAGAAATCCACTGCCCGATGTCGGGCGTGAGCAGTATGCCGCGAAGCGCCGCTTGTCGAGCCAGCTCCCGAATGCGATCTTCCTCATTGAGCGGCTCTACCGCATAGCAGAGACCGCCCAAAAGGCGGTTGATGACGCCGGCAGGAAGCTTAAGCTCCTTCGGGGGCAGCCTGCCGGCACAAACCAGACGTGCGTCAGGATCAACATAGACAGCGTTTTGCAGCTGCAGCAGCTGCCGCGCATAGCCTTCGTCTAAGGCGTCAATGTCGTCCACTGCATAACGTTTTACGCCCGGCTGGTAAATCGGTACGGGATAGAGCGCCGCGGCCGTTCCCGGCAGATAGGCCTCCAGGAGATGCGAAAGTCCTGCGCCGCGAGGACCATACAGATACAGGAACTTCGGTCCCTCATCAGCCGCCATGCGTGCGAGCGCAGCGGCAGCTTCGCTGTTGCTGCCAACCACGAAGTTTTCGAAGGTCGGCCGATCCCGTCCCTGCAGTTCCGGCAGATCGAGAAGGTATTGATCGGGATTTTGAGCGATCGGTTGCACGAGTGAAGAAAACGCGTCAGCTGATGAGTAAAGGGGCGGGGGAAATTCGGGGCGGATGGAAGTTTAATGTTTTTCGTCAGCATTCTCGAGCCGTTCGTCGGTTTCAATGCATCCATATCTTTGTGCGTCAGCGCAACTTCATAAGGCTTCTGATAGGTATTCAAGAAGGCGCTTGTCTTATACTCACGCCCAACGTTTTTCACCTGCTCCTGCGCCCTTCGTTTCCCCGGAGCCTGCAGTGCTTTTCGGCTTCCCGGCCGACCTGCTTTGCGCACGAGCGTTTTTCCTTTTGGATGAGCCCTCATGAGCCAACTCTCCTACGCGGCTGCCGGCGTTTCAATCGACGCTGGCGATGAACTCGTTGAACGCATCAAGCCCGCTGCCAAACGCACGCTGATCCCCGGCGTGCTCGGATCGATCGGCGGCTTCGGCGCCCTTTTCGAAGTAAGCCGTGACTACCGCAACCCGGTTCTCGTCACCGGCACCGACGGCGTCGGCACGAAGCTCATGCTCGCCTTTCAACTTGGCCGTCACGACACTGTCGGTCAGGACCTCGTAGCAATGAGCGTAAATGACATTCTCGTGCAGGGTGCCAAGAGCCTCTTCTTCCTCGACTACTATGCCTGCGGCAAGCTCGACGTGGATGTCGCCGAACGAGTCGTCAAAGGTGTGGCCAAGGGCTGCGAACTCGCGGGATGCGCACTGATCGGCGGCGAAACTGCCGAAATGCCGGGCATGTATCCCGAAGGCGAATACGATCTCGCCGGCTTTGCAGTGGGCGTTGTTGAAAAGGACGAAATCATCGACGGCACGACGATTAAACCGGGCGACGTTGTGCTCGGTCTTGCTTCAAGCGGCCCGCACAGCAACGGCTTCTCGCTGCTGCGCAAGGTCGTGGAAGTTGCCGGAGCCGACTGGTCGATGCCCTTTGACGGTGCGACCCTTGCCGACCGTGCGATGGAACCCACCCGCATCTACGTCAAGCAAGTGCTCTCTGTCATGAAGAAGGTGCAAATTAAGGGCATGGCCCACATCACCGGCGGCGGCCTGATTGAAAACGTGCCCCGTGTTCTTCCTGAAGGCGTTCAGTGCCGCATTGACGGCAGCTCTTGGACCCGCCCGGCGATCTTCGAGTGGCTTGAAGAAAAAGGTCAGATTGACAGTCACGAGATGTACCGCGTCTTCAATAACGGCATCGGTCTCGTCGTCATCGTTTCCGCTGAAGACGCTGACCGCGCTATGGAAGCCTTCAAAGCCGAAGGTGAAAAGGTATTCCGCATCGGTGAAATCTCGACGCTTCCGGCGGGCGAAGCCCCCTGCGTCGTGCTCTGATCGGCCGCACCTCTGAACGGTATGCGTTTCAAAAAGCGCTCCGACCTTTACAGTCGGAGCGCTTTTTGGTTGATGGGCGATCAGCCCGCCGGCACCAGCGGCTGCGCGAGCCTTAGGAGCGTCTCGAAAGCGTCCGGTGCAAAGGGTTCAATTTTGATGACGTCGGGCATTGAACGCAGCCAAGTCAGCTGGCGTTTAGCGAGCTGACGCGTAGCGGCGATGCCGGCCAAACGAAATGCCGCATAGTTCGTGCGGCCTTCCAAAAACTCAACAGCCTGTCGGTACCCCACAGCCCGCATGGCAGGGGAATTGGCATCAAACCCCGGCTCCGCCATCAGCTGCCTCACTTCATCGAGCAGTCCTGCGGCGAGCATTGCGTCAAACCGCTCTTCAATGCGCTCATGCAGCGCAGCCCGATCTTCAGGCACCAATGCCGCAGTAAGCATCGGGAATGCGGGATGCGGCGTTTTGCGATGAAACTGTGAAAGGGGCTTCCCCGTCATGCGAAAGACTTCCAAAGCGCGGCCGATCCGCTGTTTATCATTTGGAGCCAATCGTTCTGCAGCGGCCGGATCAATCTTGGCGAGCTCCGCGTGCATCGCAGGCCACCCCTTGGCAGCACCTTCTGCAGCGACGGCGCTGCGAACCTCTGGAGAGGTAGACGGCATTTCGTCAATACCCTCACGAATGGCCTTGGCGTAGAGCATTGTGCCGCCCACAATCAGCGGCAATCGGCCGCGAGCACGAATTTCCCGAACAAGTCGGGAAGCATCCGCCACAAAATCTGCGGCGCTGTAAGGTTCGTTGATTGCGCGAATATCGATCAAATGGTGCGGCGCGGCTTGAAGCTCTGCGGATGTCGGCTTTGCACTCCCAATATCCATGCCCCGATAAACCAGCGCAGAATCGATTGAAATGATTTCCACCGGGAGCAAACGGGCAAGTTGAAGTGCGAGCGCGGACTTCCCCGAAGCCGTCGGCCCCAAAAGCAAGAGTGCCTGGGGTTGAGCTGCTTGACCCATGTTCATTGGCTGATCAGTCATCAGCGGCCCCGCATAAACAGTCGATCGAGATCCGTCATGGAAAGCGTTGTCCATGTCGGCCTGCCGTGATTGCATTGATCTGCGCGCTCCGTTTTTTCCATGTCGCGCAAAAGCGCATCCATTTCCGGCAGCGAAAGTTTGCGGTTGGCCCGGAAAGCATTGTGACAAGCCATGGTGGAGAGAATGCGGTTTTTCAGCACATCCATCGCTTCTGAAGCACCAAATTCTGCGAGATCGTCGAGTACCTCTCGAAGGAGTGCTTCCAGTTCGCCCAACGGTGCCTCAGCGATCATGGCCGGCACGCCGCGAAGCGCCACAGCACCTTCATCTGCGCCCGTGCAGATAAGGCCCAGAGCCGCAAAAACTTCTCCCTTTTCAAATTCCTCAAATGCCGCGTACTGTGCCGGCGTCACCCGCACAACCAGCGGCATCAGCAGCTCCTGTACCGCAAGCTTTGACTCCGCCATGACCCGCTTCATTCGTTCATAAAGCACGCGTTCGGCAGCCGCATGCATGTCCACGATGACAAGACCAGAAGCATTTTCGGCCAAGATATAAACACCGGCTACCTGCGCCAATGCACGCCCAAGGAATCCCCTGCCGTCAGACTGTGCCTGAAGCGGCGTAAAAAGCGCTGGATGCTCCTCCTGCTCCATTTGCGGCAGTTTCTGGGGCTCCAAAGATTTCGGTTCGCCCGCTTCCCCTGAAGACGAATTGGGGTCATAAAACTTCATGGCTGCCGCTACGGCAACGGGCGAAGGGGCTTTGGGACGCTCTCCATAAGCGGCGGGAAAGCGCTGCAGCACCGGTTTGCCGGAAGCGGCCGACGCCGGACGCTCAGAATCAGCACGTTCAAATCCCGTGCCGGTTGGCGGAGCACCCCAAAGCGCATTGGGATGGTCCGCAGGTACTTTTGCCGCAATGGCTTCTTGCGGTTCGGCGAGTGAGGAACGGCCAAAAAGCGCTGCTTCACGGCGCGCTGGAACTGAGCCCAGAGACGCATCGGCGAGCGGGACAACGGCTGCCCCGCCGGCCGCCTGTGCGAGGGGCGGTGCAAGCGCCGCCTCAACCGCATGCAGAATGAAGCTGTGCACGCGGCTCGAATCCCGAAAGCGCACCTCTGTTTTTGTCGGATGCACGTTTGAATCCACCTCTTCGGGCGGAATGGTCAGAAAAAGGCAGTAAAGCGGCTGAGCCTGACCATGAAGCACATCAGCATAGGCTGCCCGCACCGCATGGTTCATCACTCGATCGCGAATGAAGCGGCCGTTGACAAATAGGTATTGACCGTCCGCGCGCGTACGAGAAATGGTGGGAAGCCCCACCAATCCCGTGAGCTTCCAACCGTCCGACTCAGCCGATACTGGACGACAGGCCTCTTTGAAATCCTTGGGCATCAGCGCCTTGATGCGGTCTTCCGCAGACTCGGCCTCAAGCTGCATGGCTCGCCGCCCATTGGCATAAAGCGAAAAAGCGGCCTGCGGATTGGCTAGCGCGATGCGCTCCATCTGCGCCGTCACATGCGCCGTTTCCGTACTTTCGGACTTCATGAATTTGCGCCGCGCAGGGGTCTTATAAAAAAGATCCGTCACTTCTACGCGCGTTCCGCCGGTCATCCCGCCGGCCGGCTCGACGGCTCCGCGCTGAATGCGCCAGGCTTCGCCCGCACCCGCGGCTTTGGACTCAATGATGAGTTCCGCAACGGAGTCGACCGATGCCAGTGCTTCCCCGCGGAAACCCAGCGTCGTTGCTGCTTCCAGATCAGCGAGCGTGGCCACTTTGCTCGTCGCGTGGCGTTTCACCGCCAGCGGCAATTCCGCTTTAGGAATACCGCAGCCGTTGTCGCTCACCAGAATCCGTGAAAGCCCGCCCCCGTCGATGCGCACTTCAATGCGATCTGCTCCGGCGTCCACTGCATTTTCAACAAGTTCCTTGACGACGGACGCCGGCCGTTCAATCACCTCGCCCGCGGCGATTTGACTGATGAGCTGACTCGAAAGTTCTGCAATTGGACGATTAGGCTGCATGAGAAAAACGTATGCAAGTATTGCCGTCTTGGTCAGAACGGCAGAAGTCTGCGATATTCAAAGAGACATCAGCCTATCAGAGTTAGTTGAAGCAAACAGCTATCATTGTCTCCCTGCTTCTGATCTGCTCGAATCGCTGCGGTTCAACTCCCCTTAAGCCGCCTCCGCAGACAGCATCGAGTCCCTTCGACTCTTTCGCATAAAACAAAATTGTACTTTCAAGATCATGGACCTCTTCGGACTCATCGTCGAGCTCTTTACCAACGCCGACCATTTTCTAGTGTCAATCGCCACTGACTACGGCACGCTTATCTACATCGCAATGTTCGTGATCTTTTTCCTGGAGACCGGCATCGTTGTCATGTCGTTTCTGCCGGGAGATTCGCTTCTTTTTGTGGCAGGCACCGTTGCGGCAGCCGGCACAGCCAGCCCATGGCTCATCATGCTGGCAGTGATTTTGGGGGCAATCTTCGGGAATTCCCTAGGTTATGCGACTGGCAAATGGCTCGGCAACCGAATTTATGACGGCAGTATTCACTGGATTGATGCCAAGAAGCTTGAGCACGCCCACAGCTTCTATCTCTCACACGGCGGGAAAACAGTAGTTCTTGCCCGATTCGTCCCCATCGTGCGCGCTTTCGCGCCGCTCGTGGCCGGCGCAGCCCGCATGGATGGTCTGCGCTTTGAACTCTTCAGCGGCTTCGGCGCCATTCTCTGGGCGGTATCGATCGTTGGTGCAGGCTACCTTTTCGGCAACATCCCTTTCATTCAGCAGAATCTTTCGAAAATCCTCATTCTCGGAGTCGTTGCTGCCGCTATGGGCCCCATTCTTGTGGGCTACGTCTGGAAGACGTATCAGAAGATGCACGAAAAGCGCGAACACAAATTCTGAGACACTGACCTCACCGATCTTCAAAAGCCGTCATGGGAGCGCTGCCAGCGCTCCCATGTGCTTATTGGCCAAAGCGTTTAATGAGGTCTTTCCCTCCCTCTCGGACGCACTGCCGGTCTTCTCAAGATATGTCAGAGACTGCAGGTTCATCGTTTTGAAATGGTGCGCGCTTAGAATAGATGAGACCTGCTTTCATTCCCGGTGAAAACATTCGATGTCAGACAAACCAACCCTTAGCCGCAAAGCTGCTTCCGCACTCCAGACCGAGGGTGCAGAAACCGCAGCCAAAGAGTCGACAGCAAGGACCGACAAGCCTGCAGCTGTCCAGCCCGCAGGAATAGACGCCAAACCTGCCGAAGCTGAAGTGAAAAGCGAACACACTGCAGTCAAAAAGACCGCAGTCCGCCGCAGCACGGCGTCTAAAAAGACAATCACGAAGACGGTCAAAAGCGCGAAAAGCGTAAAAACAGTCAAAGCGGTCAAAGTTTCCGCTTCCAGTACGGCTTCGCTCGAATCTGCGCCGCCGCCGCTCCCGCCCGTAGAAGGCGTGCCAGACCTCTCCGATCCGCTGCTCTACATTAACCGTGAGCTCAATTGGATTGAATTCGACCGCAAGGTGCTCGAAGAAGCCTGCGATCTGAGCGTGCCGCTGCTTGAACAGCTCAAGTTCCTCGCCATTTTCCACAACAATCTTGACGAATTCTTCATGGTCCGCGTGGCCAACATTATTCGTCAGTACAAGATGGGAGCGGCGTCGACTTCGGCTGACGGCCTGCCGCCCGTGAAGCAGCTCGCCGAAATTCGGCGCCGCGTGCTCGGAATGCTCGCGAGAGCGCAGGGCCACTGGAAAAACAAGCTTGCGCCAGAGCTTGCTAAAAAAGACATCGCCATCCGGCGGTGGAAGAATCTCTCGGCAAAGCAGAAGACCTTCCTTGAAGGGTACTTTGACAACGAGATTTATCCCATTCTCACGCCGCAGGCCATCGATGCGGGGCATCCGTTCCCGACCATTTCCAACCTGTCGCTCAACTTTATTGTCGAGCTCGAAGCCGTTGACAGCAGCATGCGTTATGCGCGCCTCAAGTGCCCCAACAACATGCCGCGCTTCATCTTCGTGCCCCGCACGAAAGAATCTGCCTATGCTGAACTGGGCTTCAACTCCTCCGGGCGCGATGACGACATCATTCTGCTCGAAGACTTAATCCGCGAACATCTCGGCAAGCTCTTCCCCGGACACAAAGTCGTCAAGTCGGGCGTTTTCCGCATCACCCGCAATACCGACATCGAAATTGAAGAGGATGAAGCTGACGACCTCTTAGCCGCCGTCAAGGACTTCGTTGACCAACGCCGCTTCGGCGATGTGATCCGTCTTGAAATTGAAGCCGGCACCGATGCTGCGCTGACCAACTTCCTGATGGATAAGCTCGAACTTTTGCCTTTCCAGCTTTTTCGCATCAAAGGCCCAATGGCCATGTCGGAATTCATGGCTTTGAGCGGTCTCGATCGTCCTGCCCTGAAGGATGCGCCATATAAGGGACTTGAACCGCTGCTCTTTTCCGAGGGCGACATCTTCGGCACCATCAAAACCCGAGACGTGTTCCTCTACCATCCCTATGAAAGCTTCAGCGGCGTACTCGACTTTATTCGTCGCGCCGCTGCGGATCCTCAGGTGGTCGCCATCAAGCAGACGCTCTATCGATGCGGCAGCAACAGTCCGATTGTCGCCGCACTGATCGATGCACGACGCCGCGGCAAACAAGTGACGGCCGTCGTTGAACTCAAAGCCCGCTTTGATGAAGAACGCAACATCAACTGGGCCGAGGAAATGGAAAAGGCCGGCGTCAACATCGTCTACGGCTTTGCCGGCCTCAAGATTCACGCCAAACTCTGCCTTGTCGTGCGCCGCGAGGCCGACGGCATGACTCGGTACGTTCACATCTCAACGGGCAACTACAACCCTTCCACCGCGAAGATTTATACAGACTATGCGCTCTTTACGGCCAATGCGGCCATCTGCGCTGACGTCTCCGACCTCTTCAACGTGATGACGGGCTACTCGGATCAGACGACGTACCGCCGTCTAGTCGTTTCGCCTCACAGTACCCGCAGTTCCATTGTTGCTGCGATTGAGCGCGAGGCGACAGAACACCAGAAAACCGGCAAGGGCGAAATCATCTTTAAGTGCAATCAGCTCGTTGACCGCGCCGTCATTCAGGCGCTCTATGCAGCAAGTCAAGCCGGCGTGAAGATTTCTCTGATCGTCCGCGGCATCTGCTGCCTGCGCCCCAATATTCCGGGCATCAGCGACAATATTCAAGTCGTCAGCATCGTCGGGCGCTTCTTGGAGCATGCTCGAGCCTACTGGTTCCGCAACAACGATGATCCGTTCCTGCTCATCGGCTCAGCCGACCTGATGCCGCGCAATCTCGACGGCCGCATTGAAGTGCTCGTCCCAGTGCTCGATCCCGCCATCCGCAGCCGCATCAAGGCCACACTTGACCTGCAGCTTGCCGACAATGTGCAGAGCTGGAAGCTCCAGAGTGACGGCACTTATGTGCGGCTCGCTCCGCCCAGACACGGAAAAGCTGTGGACTCGCAGGAAGTGCTTGCCAAGCACTACGGACGAGTGGAATAGCGCGTCATAAATCGGGTAGAGAGCGGGTTTGCACCTCGCTCCCTCCCACACCACCGGACGTGCCGTTCGGCATCCGGCGGTTTCTAAAGTTAGGTTGTGGATTCAGTGGTCAGGCCTTTGACAAGAGACTGTAAAGCCCCATTCGTCGAAAGACGCTGTTGGGGAATGCTTTGCGCATGTGAGGGGCGTTGGCGTTCCACCATGGGCCGCGTCCATTGACGGACGATTTCCATGCTTGCTCGCTTGGCAGTCCTCTGCGTCTCAGCTCTCGTTCCCGAGTTTTGGGACGCTTCCATGCCCGCCAGACCAGTTTGCGCAGATGCCGGCGAATGTGAATGTCGATACGTTCGAAGACCTCT
>ENA-UEOY01000902-UEOY01000902.1-human-gut-metagenome-genome-assembly--contig:-NODE-902-length-11868-cov-29.540921_pt1 | contig 11868 bp, 6 predicted proteins | sample MGYA00242892_ERZ507900 | MGnify/ENA primary metagenome ERZ507900 (study PRJEB26167, sample SAMN06115427) | human gut metagenome | host: Homo sapiens | place: China:Henan | collected 2015-04-15 | study...
GTGGCAAGGGTAAAGCTTGCAGACGGCACTTTCACTAACACGATGGAGCATCCCTTGAAAAACCTTGGAGGAATCTTCTCCCCTGATTTGCTTGCCCGTCTGCTTTGTCTGAAATATGACTTCAGCATGCCTGAGAACAGGCAGATAAGACTGCTTGCAAGAGAAGGCATCCACATAAGCAACACCACGCTGAACAGCTATATCCATAACGGAATCTCCAGACTTAGGGAGTTTATGGAAGATGTCTTCAAGGAGTTTGTACAACAGGCAAAATACCTTATGGTTGATGAGACTACCGAACTTGTCGGAGTTGAAACACCGGAAGGTAAGGCTTACAGGAGAAAGTACTTATGGGCTTTCTTTGCAAAGCATGTCAAGTTGGTTTACTATCATTACAATAACGGCAGCAGAGCCTCTGATGTAGCAAAGACCTTTCTTGAACATTTTATGGGATCTATATCTACAGACGGATATACGGTTTACAGGATGTTCGACGGAGAAGAATCAAAGGTGCTTCATATAGGATGCTGGACGCACTGCAGGAGGTTGTGGGTTGATGCCTTGCCATCAGACAGGACGGCGATGGACATAATAGATTCTATCGGTGATTTATTCAGGAATGAAGACCTGTTCCGCACAATGAAACTCAGCGGCGAGCAGATAAAGGAAAAAAGACTTAAACTTACGGGACCTATTCTTGAACGTATCCATCATAAGGTGGTCATGATGATGCAGGATGCGAAGATTATGGTTAACGAACTGATGAGAAAGGCTGCGAACTACACGATAAACCAGTGGAAATCCTTGAGAAATATCCTCAAGGACGGTTCAGCGGAAATATCCAACAATCTCTGTGAGCAAAGAATGAAACCTGTAAAGCTGCTGCTCAAGAACTGTATGAATATAGGAAGTGAGGCAGCCGCAGAAAACTCGGCATTCATCTTCTCCCTGATAGAAAGCTGTAAGTTGAACGATATAGATCCTCAGGATTACCTGAAACACTTGTTTGAATGTATTCTTCATGGTAAGGACTGCGACAGGAAGGCTCTTCTGCCATGTTTTTATAAATCGGAATGTTAAAACTAAACTATTTTCTTGCGGACATTTTTATTTTATCGGCTGTTTTTCAGCCGATAAAATTGTCATGGCGGAAAATAGAATGCTTACTAATCGGTTCCGGATCAGCATCCGCATCCGAAGCACTGCTTGGCGGATTAATGCCTTATACAAACGTTCGACTCATCGGCACACAGACACACGGCAAGTACTGCACCGGGTGGATGCTCAGCGCAGAAGAGATGTACGAGAAATGCCCACAAGAACTGAAGAACTGGGGAATCTATGTAATGGTCAGCATTTACCAGAATGCCGATGGAAAAACTCCCTGTATGCCTGATGGACTCATCCCGGATATCCAAATTGAGGATGACCCGATACAGGCTTATCAAATAGGAGACGTCAACGAGCCTCTCTTGAAACAGGCACTTATGGAAGCCGGACGTTCATACGAAACCAACGGTGTAGGCAGCCGTAGTGCAGCTTCCCCACACTTCAAGGCACTCCCGCCTGTAAAAACACCACTCTTTGGAAAACGTATCCAGCTGATTCCGCCATTCATTTCTTCACACTCCAAATAATGGTTCAATAAAAAAGTTCGCCAGACTCCGTAAAAGAATCTGGCGAACTTTTTTATTCAATCATCTATGATTCAAACACATTCTTATTCTTCCCATACCAGATAAGCAGACACCAGCCAATGGTTCAACTCATCCTTATTTACAGGCTGGGCTTCAGGTATGCTGACAGTGAATGTATGCTTTCCTGCTTGCAAGCCTGGAAGTTCAACTACCTCTGGCAAAACATCCGATCCGGGACACCAGTTAGAACGCGATAAATCAGAAGATGCCAATGGTTCCTCTACCTCCTTGGTCTTATAACCATCTTCACTAATATAGGCCGACAGGCGTTTGATAAGCCAAACACCAGTCGCCGGATTGAAACGACGGAAAGAAGCACAGTCATCTCTCCAAGGAACAAAACTATAAATCTCTTTACCATCCACGGAAAGAATATTGCGCTTCTGCACAAATTCATCACCACCGGAATGGCCTCCATGACCGGTTACAATGTATTTCAAACGCACATTTTTCGCATTCTTCGGAAGCACAAAATCAGTAGAAACAGATTTACGAGCAAAAATGTCCGGATAAGACTGACCGATATAATATACCGTGTTCATCAGCGGTTCCACATGACGGCGGACAAGCTTTTCACATGTTACCGGAGTTTCCTTGATTTTCAGCTCCATACTGGCCACATACCCTTCTTTTGTCCACGTGTCAATAAAGATACCAACATACACTTCACCTTTAAGGGCCGAATATAAATCCGTAATGTCCTGCTCCCATTGCACACATTTCTCCCACTTAGGAATATAAACCGGACGACGCTTGCTGGACAAAGAATCATCTTCTGCGCTGAAATGCCCTACCCCGAAAGGCGTCATGAAACGCATCAGCTCTATTGTAGGCAAATAGTCCTTTCCCGGTACAATTCCAATCATATTTTCCAGTTTCAAGCTGTCAATTGCCGGAAACTGTTTCTTTCCCTGTGCAATACTCAGCAGATTCACAGCCGAATTCTTGGGAAGCACAAAACAAGAACCGGATTTATCCCAGCGGTCACCATTAGAGGCTACGGTCACCTTCAAGCTGACCGTCACATCCCGCTGGTAATCGGGAATCTGAATCTTCTTTAAAATAATACGACCGTTCACCAGATGAATGACTCCATCCGCACCCGCTGCAGAATACCCTGCATACGTATCTGGTACAAAATGAATATTCTCCTTGTCAAATACCGTCAAATTCAAATCTCCTTTTGCAGGAAGTTCCTTATGTCCTGCCGCACATACGTTCAACGCCACGAATAAGGAAACAAACATACTAACTATCTTCATATACTCATTTTATTATTTTGCAACCTCAAAACCTCTTTTATCCAAATAAGCCTTAAACTTATGCAGATACTCTTCGTCCGGCCCGTCAAAGAAGGAAACCCCTGAAGCTCCATTGTTGAAAGCTTCATCCAATGCCTGCTCAAAGGTATTCTTAATATCAGGGAACATCAATCCGGCATAAATTTTAGCCCGGCCATTAATCGTCTGTACACTTTCCTTCACCGAACGTCCAATCCACTCCGGTCCTTCATAATAAAAACCATTGTAAATCATCGGGAAGTATGCATCGAGCGACCACTGTCCCCAATCCTGACGCACCATCTTGCGAGCCATAGAAGGTCCCGGGAATACCGCAGCAGAGATACGTTTGCCATCTGCCTTGATGGTCTGCGTAATCTTATTGACCACACGTGTAATGGCATCCAGACGGAAATTTATCCATGACTGGTCTTCCATCGGATACTTCAATTCCAGCGGGTCTTTACCGGTCTGTTCCTTAAACATCTTCCGGCATACCTCACAATAACAATAATCATATTCCGGCAATTCAGAAGTCTGCTCAATTCCGTAATTCTTCCATAAGCTCACCGGTAATACTACATCCGGGAAACGCACATAATCCAGATGTACTCCATCCACATAAGGCAGATTCACTTCTTTCAGGTAATCAGCAGCCAAATATTCAGCCACACCTTCATGGTTCGGACACAAGAAGCGGTAATAATCTACATAAGCAGGCTTATCATAGCATGACTCCCCTTTACGGTTCACTGCAAACCAGTCGGGATGTGTCTCACGCACTTCTCTGCGGTTCATGGTCCACTTCCAATAATGTGCCTCCAGACCCGCTTCCTTACACATCCGGTAAGTAGCCTCATCATAGCCTTCAAACATGACTCCACTGATGCCACATTGTTTCATCAGAGCAAAGTATTTCTTATAGTACGCATCTCCCTTTTCCTTGTTAATGCGCATCCATACCCAGTTCTTTACCTGACGGGGAGTAATAGCTTCACGAGTAAACCTACCGTTATGGTCTACCACATAACGCACTTTTTCTTCAGGCACGCTCACCGACATACAGAATGTACGTTGTGTAGCCTCTACCAAGATTTCAGCACCAGCAGGCAAATCCTTCAATTCTGCCTCGGTCAGGAAGAAATTTTCTTTGGAACGAATGTAGTTTTTCTCCTTGGCATAATTATCCAATTGTGCATAGAACATGGCCCAAAGCAACTTATAGGCAGCCATATTGTAAGGATACTTGAAGGAATCAGTACCCGTTCCTATCACCTTATCGGAAAGATACAAGAATCCCCATCTGTCGGGCATGTGCATATCGATGCGTCCAGTAGGCATCCATACCCAGTTTTCTTCACGCTGTCCAGGCTTCAACCACTGCACACGTGAGAAGTTGATACGCCAGCAGTTTCCAGCCTGATCCGGGTTGGAGAAATTCACTGTCAACGCTTTATGAGGAATAGCCATTTCCACGCTCCACTGTTTGTCCTTATCTTTCGACTTGTTCAAGGTTCCTTCACGATGAATAGCCAGCTGAAGTCCCGGACAATCCCACTGAATCATAAAATTACCTCCCGAACGGTAAGGTTTGTCCAGCATCAAGTCAAAAATAACTCCCTTCGCATTGGTTTCTATTTCAAAGTAATTCTGCCCGTCCCCATCCGGATCCAGAAAAACCTCAAAGTCATTGTCATAATAGATAATTGTATCCCGCTGACTGAGTTTTGCCTTGATATCATCCTCCAGCAACACGGCTCCTACATAGAGATAATTATCATCCCACAACATTTTGGCAGAAGTATCATAACAAGGTTTGGCAAATCCTTCCCCACTTATATCTACAAAAGAAGAAGTGGACTGCGCCTTTTGCCAGTCTGCCTCATTCAGTTTTCCATCTACTTTAATTTTTCCATCCACACGATAGCACACATAGCCTTCGGGAAGCGTCAGCATACGTTCATACTTTTCATATAACCCCTGCCCCCAGAGCTGTCCTGCCATTGCAAATGCAAACAAACTACCTATCAATTGTTTTCTCATAATCGATTTTTTTCATTAATTACTTTCAATAACCTGTCCCGCTCCCCGATACAATTTGACCGGTCCGTCCAGCAATACGGCAATTACCGTAATTTGTGAATCAAGCACATGATTGGGCACATCAATATAAAGATTACCAGGCACTTCACTCCAATAGTTCTTATTATACACCTTATAAGACAACATAGAACCATTGCCTACCACCCATACCCGGTTGACTTTATTCATCAGCCCTTTCACTTCAATGGGGCCATTAGGCTTATAAGGTAAATAAAGATACAAAATATCTCCCCCTTTATTCAGTGTTGTATATCCCTGGAAGTGTTCTGTCGGGATACCGGCACGCGTATCATAAATCGCCTCCTTATGCTTTTTCGTCCAACGTCCGAACTCTTTCAAGATAGCTACCTGCTCTTCCGGAATCGTACCGTCCTCTTTCGGACCGATGTCCAGCAACAGATTTCCTCCCATACTCAGGCAATCCACAAAAGTCCGCAATAAGATATAAGGAGACTTATAGTTGGTATCCGTATGCTGATAGCCCCACGAATCATTCATCGTCATACACAACTCCCAATATTTATCTTCCGGACGTACAATAGGAACTCCCTGCTCCGGCGTAGCATAATCTCCATATCCCTGGATACGCGAGTTGATAATTACATTCTTATTGTCCGAGCGCAACAAATCCACAATTCCTTTAGAGTTCCATGCCTCCGCAGTCTGCTCCCAGTCACCATCAAACCAATACAAGTCCGGCTTCCAAGTCTTGTTCAACTCCGCCAATTGTGCCATATTAAAATTCACGAAACGTTTCCAGCGCACGGAGTCATTCGTATAACGCACTTCCGTACGTGTCATGTTCGGATAATCAGGATGCGACCAGTCCAGTAAGGAATAATAGAATCCCAACTTCAGTCCCTGCTTGCGGACTTCTTTTACAAAAGGACTGATCAAATCCCTTTTAGCCGGCGTACATTTTACCGTACTCAGCTCACCCGCCTTTGTATCCCATAAAGCCATTCCATCATGGTGTTTCGTCGTAATCACCGTATAACGGGCTCCACTCTCTTTTATCAAGTCCACCCAAGCCTTAGGATCATACTTCGAAGCAGTAAATCCATCCTTCTGGCTCATGTATTCCTCATACGGCAGGTATTTATTGAAGAAAGACCAGCTTTCGGAAACCCCCTTCACCGAATAAATGCCCCAATGAATAAAAATACCCAACTTGGCATTTGAGAACCACTCCATCCTTTTTTCTTTCTGAACGTCTTGTGGTGATTTTTCCGACACTTGTCCGATAGTAGAAGTGACAATGCTCAAAGATAACAATGCTACAAATAATCGTTTCTTCATAACAACCAATTACTGCATTCTTTATTTATATAAAAAATAGATTTGTATACACAAAAAAATAGCCTAACAACCATTTCTTACGCAGATTATATCTGCAAACAGGTTGTCAGGCTATTCTTTTAAATATTATTTCTGACTATACGCCAATGACCACCACAATGGAACCATCGTAGTATTAGCACCACCTAATAATTCCAATGCGTGCTTATATTCCGTTGGATTTGCATTATCAAGCGTAGTCGGGTATCTCATACGCTGCGGATAATACTGCCATTTCTGTCCAGATTTCCATGATTCCGGATCCCACTCAGTCATATCAGTGCCTGTCATCATTTTTTCATTTGCTATAATGTCAAAGAATGGCAAGCCTACACGACGATAATCAGACCAACACTCTTGCACCAAATATGGCAATTGAGCAATGTATTTTTGAGTAAATATTTTTGATAAATGATCATTCAACTGATTACCATACAATGTACGAGTTCCATCTGGATACTGATATTGAACAGTTCCTTCCTGATCTGTATAACCATCAACATACTTCATTGTCACAGAAGAAGCAGGATCTGTATGATTATATGCCACAGAAGTACCTACGCGATTATACTCTCTCGAACTAATATAATCATCGTAATACTGAGAAACGCCAAAATGAATAAAGCTCAATTTAACAGCTTTATTATAAGCATTTTCTGCAGTAAGACCACCAACTTCACCCGGTGTAACCCACTGACGTTCCAAGGCCTCAGCAACAAGGAAATAAGTTTCCCATGGACCGAAGTAAACCATCTTTTCCTTTGCATCTCTAGCCTGAGAACCCAATATAGGATAATTATTCAAACGTGCACTACTACTATTAGGCAACTCGTTCTTAGACATAGAAGGCGAAAAACTAGTTGTTGTACCAGCAGGTATACCATTCCAAGAATACGTACCATCTATCTTTATGGTATCTGTCTCGTCTTCAAAAGAAATAAGCCCAAAAGTACCTTTATATTTTTTCACTTCAGAACCTATATCAATCGTATTATCTGCATTTGAATCATAAGGTAAATAATATAATTTCAATGCACGAGGATCCAAGTTTTCAGGAAGTCCGTCCATCCAATATCCTTTAGTCGGATTATCAGTATTCAATACAAAATGCTTCTCAAAACGCTTTCCTAAATAATCAGCATCTTTTATGTAACTTGCTGCAATATCAGGGCGTTGTTCTTGAATAGAAATTCCTCCTAAGTTAGTCATCAAATTAGCCAAAGTACCAGACAAACAATGCTGATTATAAGAGCGGGTATACGGACCAGAATAATCATCCCATCCATTATTCTGCACAATTTCCATAATATCCGCATCTTCACTGATTGTCTTACTCAAATCAGCAGCTGCATCCTTAAACTGAGCTACAGCTTTAGCATACATTTCAGGATCCCTATCTTTCAGATTGCTCAAACGCATAGACAAACGCATTCGCAATGAATTGGCATATTTCACCCATTTTGTGGCATCGTACCCAAAATAAGGGTCACATTTTGCCTGATCTTCTGTTGGTTCAACAGATACATCTATCGCTTTTACCGCATCAGCTAATTCATCCAATATATAATTGTATGTATCCTTCTCGCTGCTATATACAGGATTCAATCCCCCCGTCAAATCTTGAGGTAAAGCACAAGGACCAAAACTATCAGCAAACTGTGCTAACAAATATGCACGCCAAATGCGAGCAAACTGCTTCATATTCGGATAAAATTTCTGATCGACCACCTCATCCGGATGAGTTTCAGCTATTTGAACAGCCAGTGTCGCATTATTTATAGAAAATGCAATTGCTGGATAGTAAAAAGAGCTGATATAATCATCATCATAATTACCAATAGACAGATGTTTCTTCTCTGTAAGAAAACGAGCACCTTCTCCCCAGTTATAAACGTATACACGTTCACCTGTACTAGGGTCCATCTGAATCTTGCTAAAAGACTGATTCAAGGCAAAGTAGGATTTAACAGATCCTAATTGTGTCTTAGAAGGGTCTGTATTCACCTCATCAAAATCAGAGCAAGAAGTTAATCCTAAACTGAATAGGCTTAACCCTAAAAATAATTTATCAATCGCTTTCATTTAAAATTCTTTTTTTGATTAGAAACCAAGAGTAACGTTAAATAAATAAGAACGTGATGTAGGAGATGCACAGTTCTCAAAACCTGTAGCATTAGTATTTGTGATAAATACAGCTTCAGGATCTATGCCATTCATATCACTGTAAATCATCCATACGTTATTCACAGAGAAACCTAATTTCAACTGCTGGAAAATAGTCTTCTTTAACATAGATGATGGAAATGAATAGTTCAACGCAATATTACGCAAACGAATATTGGTTGCATCATAAATATTTGCTTCTCCAATACCAGTATTACCTGTACCTATAGCCTGCCAATAATCCTGCTGAGAAACCTTTATTGTACTAGGAGCGTATGTTCCATCTTGCTGGGCAATTACACCATCCACTACAAAATTCTCACGCATTCCACCCGGTGCTGTACATTCTGCACGGCCGGCAATCTGTAATGCATAATTAGTATAAGAATAAATATCACCGCCTAAACGTCCGTCAATCTGGAAGCTCAAAGCAAAGTTCTTATATCTAAAGCTGTTATTCCAACCTAACATACAGTCGGCCTGCTGATCACCAATCTTCTCAGAAACCCCTGTAGACTGAGGCAAACCAGCTTTATTTAATAATAACTTACCATAATACGGACTATTTTCATCCGTTACACGCATAAACTTGGTACCCCAAATCTCACCATAGTTACCACCCTGCACAGCGTAAACTTTTAATTCAGCGGCACCACCTAATTCATATTTATCAACTCCAGGAGCTAATTCAATAACCTTGTTATTATTCTTAGAGAAGTTGAACTGAGTATCCCAGCTAAAATCATTTGTTTCAATAGGACGTGCATTAATCATCAACTCAATACCTGTATTCTGAATATTACCTGCATTAATCTTACGAGATTTGTATCCAGACATATTATCCATCGGAATATTCATCAACTGACGCTTTGCATTTGATTTATACCATGCCACATCAAATCCTAAACGATTGTTGAAGAATTTCAATTCCAAGCCGGCTTCCCATGAAGAAATCAACTCACTTTGCACTGTTGAATCATAATAAGTTTCAAGAGGCTTACCTGTTGTATTACCATTAGGGTCGGAAGATATTTCATAATAATTATACAACTGATACGCATCCATATCATTACCTACTTGAGCAAAAGAAGCACGTACTTTAGCATAAGTAAACCATGACGGCATCATCTTATCCATTTTTCCAACCATATCACTGATAATCCAAGAAGCTGAAATTGATGGATAGAAGAAAGAACGATTTTCCTTACTCAAAGCTGAAGACCAGTCATTACGGAAAGTTGCATCCAAGAATACCCATCCATCATAGTTAATACCCAATGTACCATACAATGAATTAATTTTCTTGTGATTGTAAGTTTCCTTAAAGTTACGGTCATTCTTACTACTATTCAACAAGTTAAACAAGTTTGGAACTGTAAGTTTGGTTGCATCACCTTTTAAGCCGGTGGTTTTTCTTTCCATCAAGTTTCCACCAAAAGTCATTGTACCACCAAACTTATCAATCAAATGGTCTTTCTGAGCGCTAATCAAAAAGCTGAAGTTATTTTCATAAAACTTCTTTTCTTCCAAGCTATATTGGCTGTTACCATTATTACGATTACTTCCAGCATATAGTTTGTTATTGCTTTCTGTATTATACATATCGCTACCCGCTTTGATTTCCGCATTCAACCAATCTGTAAATTTATACTTCAAAGAAGCATTCATCAAAAAACGGTTACGAGTATCATGGTTCGTATTATACAGTTCAGCCCAATAAGGGTTCATTCCACTATTATTATACCAATTAATTTTACCTTCATCAGTCAAAGGATTGCTATAATCACGAATATCCATTGAAGAAGGCAACTGGTAAATAGTGCGGAACATATTCTGATCGTTTGAACCTGTCATTGGTCGGTTATCTGCATTCGTATTGATATACTGTACCTTTGCATCCAAACTCCAGCGATCATCCTTACCAAATGTATAAAAAGCACGCAAAGTCAAGTTTGTACGATCCAATGTAGCTCCAGGAATCTTGCTTGAATCATCCATTCGGTTCAAAGACGCATAGATAGATGTCTTATCATACTGCTGAGAGAAAGAGATACTTTCCGTCAAATTAAGACCAGTCTTGAAAAATGCGTCTACGTTATCATAATACTGCATCACGCGTTTTTGTCCGTTGAAGGTATATTCACTTCCCATAGCAGGTCCCCAGCTATTGGATGTTTCTGTATTATATGCACCATTATCACCTTGACCAAATGATTTCTGCATCTTAGGATTCATGAAAATCGTTTCTGCAGAAACTGATCCAGAAATGGTAATACCTAAACCTTCACGTTTAGTACCTTTTTTTGTTGTAATCAAAATAACACCATTACCTGCACGAGATCCATAAAGTGCGGCAGCAGAAGCACCTTTCAAAACGGACATTGATTCAATATCTTCCGGATTAATATCTGAAAGACCATTACCCATATCCAAAGACGGATTATAAAAGTCCGCATTATCTGCACCGGTAAAGTTATCCATAGGAACACCATCAACCACAATCAACGGCTGATTTGTACCTGTCACAGAGTTTGCACCACGCAACTGAATTTTTGAAGATCCACCAGGTCCATTACTAGAACGAATAACCTGTACACCCGAAATCTTACCAGACAAAGCATTAGCGAGGTTTGTTTCACGGGCTTCAACCAAAGATTCTCCTTTGACTTCCTGAATGGCATAACCCAAAGCTTTCTTTTCACGCTTGATACCCAAAGCAGTCACCACTACTTCCTGAAGGACCTCAGTATCATCAGACATTTGAATAGTTCCAAGATCTGATACAGCTTTTAACTGTTGTGTCTTATAACCTATATAAGACAATTCAAGTGTAGCTCCAGAAGTTACTTGTAAAGTAAACTTACCATCAATATCCGTAATCGTACCATTTGTAGTACCAACTTCAAGAATACTTACACCTATCAAAGGCTCACCTTGAGCGTCAACAACTGTACCTTGAGTGGTAATTTTAGCAGACTGTTGTAGTATAGATGCATCCACTGACTTTTCAGGAGCAGCCCATACAGTTCCCCATCCGGAAACAACCAACAATAAAAACATTTGTGAAAACCTACCAATTCTCATAAATTAATTAGATTAATGATATAACTTAGAATTAGAATTTATTATTCAAAAAAGACGAGAAGTCAACAAGATATCAATTAAATATTTTAAAAATATCCATGGCTAATTTTCATAGATATTACATTAATGCAATAGTTCGTTAAAAATTCGCCAAGCCTAAGCGGCTCTGGCAGTAAATAAAATGAGTTCTTTGAAAAGTTTGT
>ENA-UEOY01000903-UEOY01000903.1-human-gut-metagenome-genome-assembly--contig:-NODE-903-length-11846-cov-3.701419_pt1 | contig 11846 bp, 11 predicted proteins | sample MGYA00242892_ERZ507900 | MGnify/ENA primary metagenome ERZ507900 (study PRJEB26167, sample SAMN06115427) | human gut metagenome | host: Homo sapiens | place: China:Henan | collected 2015-04-15 | study...
GGAGCACACCCCGCTGAACCAGGGGTGGTCCGCCTGCGGCGGCGCCGTTACCTCGGTTTCCAACCCGCATATCCACCCCATGGGGGTTATTATTGACACTGACCTGCGCTATCTGGCACGGGTGACGGGTGACGGCTATTACGCCAGCCGCGCGGCGGATTCTGCCGCCTGGATGCTGCAATGCCTGGAATTGTACCCCGCAGCCACCGGCTATGGCCGTTACGGCATTTTGTCGGAACGCTGGTGCCCCAGCGATGGGCTGGATGTGGAGCGCTTCAGTGATGGCAGACCGTTCAGCAGCTGGTTCAGCCACAATCTGTGGGCTTCCGCCTGCGTGCTGGAAGCTGCATGTGAGCTGCTGCTGGAAATCGAACACAAGAAAGGATAAAAGCAATGGACCGTTATGTGACCGATATCAAAAATGGCTGCTACCAGAACCCGGTGCTGCCCATGGATTTCAGTGACCCCGACGCCATCCGCGTGGGGGAGGACTATTACCTGATCTCTTCCAGCTTTACCTACCTGCCCGGCGTGCCGGTGCTGCACAGCAAGGATCTTGTCCACTGGGAGCGCATCGGCAACTGCGTGGAACGTCTGCCGTTTGACCGCTATGCCCAGCCTGCCCATGGCTGCGGCACCTGGGCCCCGGCGCTGCGCTACCATGCGGGCAGGTTCTATGCATTCATTCCCCTGCCGGACGAGGGCATTTTTTACACCGAAGCCACCGACCCCGCCGGTCCCTGGAGTGCGCTGCACTGCGTAAAATCCGCCAGCGGGTGGATCGATCCCTGCCCCCTGTGGGACGATGACGGCAGCGTGTATATGGCCCACGCCTTTGCCAAAAGCCGCTGCGGCATTAAGCACAAGATCCAGCTTTCCCGCCTGGATCCCGAAACGCTGGAAGTGGTGGAGGACGGCCCCATCGTGTTTGATGGCACCCTGAGCCAGCCCACCGCCGAAGGCCCCAAAATGTACAAGCGCAACGGCTGGTATTACATCTTTATCCCGGCAGGCGGTGTGGAATACGGCTGGCAGACCGTGCTGCGCGCCCGCAATGTGTACGGCCCGTATGAGGAAAAAATCGTCATGCACCAGGGGGCCAGCTCCATCAACGGCCCCCACCAGGGCGCGTGGGTCACAGCGCCGGACGGCAGCGATTGGTTCCTGCATTTCCAGGACCGGTTTGAACTGGGCCGCGTGGTACACCTGCAGCCTATGTGCTGGCACAGCGATTGGCCGTTCATCGGCCTGGAACAAAACGGCGATGGCATCGGCGAGCCGGTGACCGAGTGGGACTGCCCCAAAGGCGAAGCTGGTTCCGGCCTGCAAATAGGGGACAGCTTTACAAACGGCAAGCCCGGCCTGCAATGGCAATGGCAGGCCAACCCCCAGCCCGAAGCCTGGCTGCGCCCGGTGGCGGGGGATGCACTGCATCTGGTCTGCGGGGCCAGCGGAAGTTTGTGGCGGCAGCCCAATGTGCTCAGTCAGATGCTGCCTGCAGCGGATTTTACCGCAAACGTTACCATTGGCCTGGCCGGGTGCGGCGCCGGAGCTAAAGTAGGGCTTAGCGTGATGGGGCAGAAATATTCCGCCATTGAGCTCTGCCGCACCGCGCAGGGCTGCACCGTGCAGTTGGTACAGGGCATGGTGAAAGACCTTGCCCCCACCGGCGATGCAGAAGAAACGATCCTTGCCGAAAAAGTGGTTGACACGGATGAAATAACCGTTACAATGAAAATAACGGCTGCCAAGCAGGTGCAGTATGCCCTGCTGGCAGCAGATGGCACCGCAGTGCCGCTGGGGGGAGCCCAACCCGTTGCCAAGGCAACCTGGACCGGCGCGCGCCTGGCCCTGTACGCCCGCGGCGGCACCAAAGGGGATGCTGCCTGCATCAAGCAGCTGAACATTACATTTTAGCCGGGCTTTTGGCGGCAGAACACCGCAGATGCCCGCGACAAAAAGGAGAGCAAACTGGCAATGGCAAGTGTTACCATCCGGCTGAACAGCATTGGTGAAGTGAAAGAGTTTAACCGCATTGCGGCCACTGTGCCCGGAGATGTGGACCTGCATTCCGGGCGCTACTGCGTGGATGCAAAATCCATCATGGGTATCTTCAGCCTGGATCTTTCCAAGCCGATTGATCTCGCCATCCATACCGAGGATAATCTGAATGAGATTCTGGAAGCTTTAAAGCCATACATTATTTCCCAGTAATTACTTACAAAATCCCCTGTCTGTATTGCAGACAGGGGATTTTTTGTTTCACGGAAATAATTTTCCAAAAACAGATTATTCTGCATCTACCAGAATCGTCTCTGTCGTATCGATTGCTGTCTGCATCAGTTCGTCTATTTTTTCTTCCAGCCGGCACTCTGATTTTTTAATATGTTTCAGGCTTGGCTTGGTAACCGGATGCTTTGCCACGAAAATCGTACAACAATCCTCATACGGAAGAATGGACGTCTCGTATGTGTCAATTTTTTCTGCGATTGATACAATATCCTGCTTGTCCATGGCAATGAGCGGACGGTATACCGGCATATGACACACTTCATTGGTCACAGCAAGGGACTGCATGGTCTGGCTTGCCACCTGCCCGATACTCTCTCCGGTAATCATACCCAGACATTTTCCCTCTTCGGCAAAATGCTCTGCAATTTTCATCATATAGCGGCGCATGATGATAGTCAGTTCCTCATGCGGACATTTCTCATAAATATAAAGCTGGATATCGGTAAAGTTCACCACATGAAGCTTGATCTGTCCGGAATATCTTGCAACTTTCTTTGCCAGGTCAATCACTTTCTGTTTTGCACGCTCACTAGTGTATGGCGGTGCATGAAAATAGGTCGCTTCAAGTGTTACCCCTCGTTTGGATACCATATATCCGGCAACCGGTGAATCGATTCCGCCGGATAAAAGAAGCATTGCACGGCCTGCTGTGCCAAGCGGCATGCCTCCCGGTCCCGGGATCTCTGTGGAATAAATATTGATCATCGGGCGGATCTCAATGTGAATCATCACTTCCGGATGATGCACATCCACACGGGTTTGTGGAAATGCTTCCAATATCTTTTCTCCCACTGCTGCATTGATCTCCATGGAAGTCATCGGATAATTCTTTCTGGCACGGCGTGCATCCACTTTGAATGTAAAGTTTTTATCCGGATAGGTCCGGTCCACATAGTCACATACTACTTTTGCCAGGGCGTCAAATCCTTCATCCTCCACAAGTACCACTGGACAGATTCCGACAATACCAAAAATCCGCTGTAAGGTTTCTACGGTCTCCTCATAATCGTATTCCCCTTCGGTATCCACATAAATACGTCCGTTTTCCTTACGTACATGGAAGGTTCCCTCTACACGCTTAAGATGATATCTGATATTCTGTACCAGTGCATCCTCAAACAGATAACGGTTCTTTCCCTTAATGGCAATTTCTGCATATTTAATCAAAAATGATTTATACATACTGCTCTCCTTTTTCTAATGCCTTGTATATTTCTGCAGCATCGGAACCAATGCCGCCATCTCTTTTACTGCATAATCAATCTCTTCTTCCGTTGTCTCCACGCAAAAGCTGAACCGGATGGTTGCATCCAAAAACTCTGGCTTTAAGCCAATACTTTTTAGCGTATGACTGACGGAAGGCTTGTTGGAAGAACATGCACTTCCCGCTGACACATAGATCTCTTTATCCTCTAATGCATGAAGCAATACTTCCGCGCGCACACCTTCCGTGCTGACACTGACAATATGCGGTGCATTGCTGCGATCGGTATGACCGTTGACGTGTACACCCGGAATTTTTGTCACTTCCTCAATAAAATGCTCTCGCAGGGTATACATCCGGTCGATTTTTTCCTCAAAACCAGTATAAATACGTTCCGCTGCTACGCCAAGTCCTGCGATTGCCGGAACATTTTCCGTGCCGGAACGCATTCCCCTCTGCTGTCCGCCTCCGTTTAACAGCGGATGAATTTTCGTCTTGTCTTTGATATATAAAAATCCGCTTCCTTTCGGTCCATGAATCTTATGTCCGCTAACCGAGAGAAGGTCTACATGCATTTTTGCCGGATAAATTCTCATTTTTCCATAGGACTGAATGGCATCCACATGAAAAAGCGTCTGTGGATTACACTGTTTGATCAGTGCCCCCGCTTCCGTGATCGGCTCCACCGCTCCGATTTCATTATTTACCTGCATGAGGGAAACCAGAATGGTATCCGGCCGGATTGCCGCTTTCAGATCGTCCAGAGAAATCACACCATAAGCATCTACCGGAAGATATGTGACTTCATATCCGTGTTCCTCCAGATATGCCATCGTTGCCGACACGGACGGATGTTCAATGGACGTTGTTATCACATGTTTTCCACTTCGCTTGTTTGCCTCTGCCACACCGATAATTGCAAGATTATTGGACTCTGTACCACCTGACGTAAAACAGATTTCTTTTTCCTGTACCTTTAATGTCTTTGCAATTTTTTTTCTTGCATCGTTCATATAATTTTCGGCGATCACGCCTTTGTTGTGCAGGGAAGATGGATTTCCATAATCCTCCATCAGTAATTTTACCACCAGCTGTGCCGCTTCCTCACAACATCTTGTCGTTGCCGAATTATCCAAATATGCTTCCATTTTTCCCCTTCTTATATATCCAATTCGTATATCAGCATGGAAAGTGTTGCCATTCCTGCTGTTTCTGTGCGCAAAATACGTCTGCCAAGAGAGATCCGATGCATGTCTTTATCCAGCTGCGCAATCTCTTCCGGGGAAAATCCGCCCTCCGGACCGATCATGACTCCGATGGACGCCCCTTCCGGAATCGAGCGAAAGATCTCTCTTGTTGCTTCCATGCCTCTTTCATTCTCATACGGAACCAGGACAACGTCCAGCTCCTTTGCCTCTTCCAATGCCTGTTTCCAGGAAAGTGGCATCTGAATCTGCGGAATCACGGTCCGCTTCGACTGTTTTGCCGCACTCTCTGCAATTGCCTGCCACCGCTTACATTTGCTCTGTGCCTTCTTTTCATCCAGCTTTACCACACAGTTTTTCATGGCAACCGGTATGACGGTATAGACACCAAGTTCCACGGTCTTTTGTATGATCAGTTCCATCTTATCACTTTTAGGAAGGCCCTGAAAAAGATACACCTTATGGGAAAACTCTGTTCCCATTTCATCGGTATCCTCTATCTGTGCCCAGACCTCTTCCTCTGTAATTTCCAGAATACGGCAAAAATACGATCTGCCGCTCTGATCGCTGATGCGGATTTTCTCCCCTGTCTTCATGCGCAGCACATGACCGATATGATTGACATCACTGCCCACAATGCAGATCCGATCCTGCTGCACCTGTTCATCTTCCACAAAAAACTGGTACATACCCTGCTCCTACTGTTTCTGTGCGGTAATATTTACCCACTCACCCTGATGATTGATTTCCACTACAGTAAGTCCTGCTGCTTCCATCGCTTCTTTTACTTCGTTTTCCTTAAAATCAATGATGCCGGAAGTGATAAAATAACCACCCTGTTTTAATCTGGCCGGAATGACAGGTGCCATGGCAATGATAACTGGTGCTAAAATATTTGCCACAACAATCTCATATTCCTCTGTCCCAACCTTTTCCTGAAGTTCTTCATCATCAATCAGATTTCCCACATAAAAGGTTCCCAGAGACAAATCGAGATGGTTTACCTGCATATTATCCCTTGTAGAAGTCATGCAGTCTGCATCCAGATCCGTTCCCACGACTTCTCTTGCGCCGAGTTTTAATGCCACAATCGATAAAATTCCACTGCCACATCCCACATCCAGTACTTTCGGATGTTTTCCTTCCACATATTTCTGTAACTGCCGGATGCAAAGCTGTGTCGTTTCATGTTTTCCTGTTCCGAAAGAAATTCCCGGATCGATCTCAATCAGAAATTTATCTTTGTCTTCTTCCTTTAATTCTTCCCAGGTCGGTTTGATTAATATATCATCAATGGTAAAAGAAGTAAAATATTTTTTCCAGTTATTGATCCAGTCAAGATCTTCTGTTTCGGAAGATGTAATGACACCGCTTCCCACTTCCACCATGTCACGCAGTTTCTCGAGTCCGATCTTTACCTGCTTTAAAATCTCCGTCTGATCACTGCCGTCTTCTTCCACATAAAAGCTCACATGGCTGATGCCCTCATCCGGAGGAAGTTCCGGCAGAAAATCAATAAACATATCCGCCTGGTCTTCTTTGGTAAGCGGAATATTGTCTTCAATCTCTATTCCCTCAATGCCCAGATCCATCAGCATGGAACTCATAAAATCCTCTGCTGCGGTCGTTGTCTCAATTGTATATTTTTTCCACTTCATGTTACCATCCTCTCAATTCTACACTAAGGCATACTGTATATATCATACCTTATTTCCAATAAAATTTCAAGAAAACATTGTACATCAAAAAAACCCATGTTATAATATAGGGGTTAAGTTGATAGTTATACAGTTATAGGAGAAAACAATAAATGGATAAACGCAATCTTGTAGAAGGACTTCAGAAAGCATTCAACACCGATGACCGGCAGCGAAATACTTCTGATACCAGTGATGTAGAATATAAAGAGAACACCAATACTCTCTATATCAAAAAACAGAGAACCTACAATATGGAAGAAAACATTCAGTCCGCCACTGCCATGTCAGAGGAGGAGATTTTTAAGCGTCTTCATGAGGAACGACATTAAACATGTTAAACATGCATAAAACAGCCATACGGTCTGCGGACAGACCGTATGGCTGTTTTAATTTTTGTACACAGCACAAAGCTTATGATACTCACTGTTAATTTCCTGAACGGTATTCTTATCCCCATCCAGATTATCCGGATGATAAATTTTGATCAGGTCTTTATAACGTTTCTTAAGAGACTGTCTGCTCTCTACTCCGGAGAAGAACATTTCTCCTCTGATAACAGGCTGCTCTGCTGTCACGGAAAAATCGCTTACCCGCTGATAGAAAGCTTTCTGCTTCTTCACATGTTCTTTCTCTGTTGCAAGTTTCACCAGTTCTTCTTCGAGTATTTTAAATTTCATATCAAAAAGCTTCTGCTGCTGTTCCAGACGGCGATCCTCATTCTCCACCCGCCGCGCAAATTCTTTTTTCTCCCGCTCCAGTGTGCGGCGCTGCTCCTCCAAAGCTTTACGTTCTTCTTCCAGCGTCATCCCCCACATGCCTCCGTATCCGTACACACATGTTGCCAATAATACTAACAGACTCATCATACAATACTTTGTACCAGATTACTATAGGCGATTTGTACTAATGTTCATCGAAAGATTCTTTGATTTTGTCCATAAAACCCTTCTTTTTTTCTTTTCCGGTCTGTGCTCCGCCCTCTTTATTCAGGGAATTTCCCGTCAATTCATCAAATTTACGCAACGCCTCTTTTGCCTCTTTGTTTAAGCCCGTCGGCGTGTTGACAATCAGTGTTACATAATGGTCTCCACGTACTGCCTTGTTTCGGATCGATGGTACTCCTTTGCCTTTCAGGCGGATTCTCGTTCCGCTCTGGGTACCCGGTGCAACGGTATAGATGATATCTCCGTCCACCGTCCTGATACGGATATCCCCGCCCAGTGCTGCGATACCAAAGGAAATCGAAGCATTGGAAAATATATTCATGTCCTGACGTTCAAACGCATTGCTTCTGGAAACAAGAACTTCTACCAGAAGATCTCCTCTCGGACCTCCGTTTCGTCCCGGTTCTCCGTAACCTCTGACACGAACAGACTGTCCATTATCAATTCCGGCCGGAATCTCTACGGTCTTTCGTACTTTCTTTGAGATATATCCCGTTCCCCGGCAATCCGGACATTTTTCACGGATCACCTTACCGGTACCGCCGCAATCCGGACAGGTCTGCACATTCTGCATCATGCCAAACAAAGACTGCTGGGAATATACCACTTTCCCTTTTCCCCCGCACTTGCTGCAGGTTTCCGGTGAAGTTCCCGGTTTTGCCCCGGTTCCGTGACAGGTCTTACATTCTTCTTTATACGGGAACTCAAGTTCCTTAGAACATCCAAACACAGCTTCTTCAAACGTAATACGGACGGTAAGACGTACACTTGCGCCCTGCGCCGGTCCGTTATTGTTGCTGTTTCGTCTTCCGCCACCGAAAAAGTCTCCGAAAATATCGCCAAAGATATCTCCCATATCCATGCCGGAAAAATCGAATCCACCTGCACCGCCGGCGCCTCCATCAAACGCAGCATGACCAAACTGATCATACTGTCTGCGCTTTTCCGGATCGCTCAAAACGGCATATGCCTCCTGCGCTTCCTTAAATTTTTCCTCACACTCTTTATCTCCCGGATGCATATCCGGATGATACTTCTTGGCGGTTGTACGGAAAGCTTTTTTTATTTCTGCTTCCGTTGCGGTCTTTGGAATTCCAAGGACCTCGTAATAATCTCTTTTCTCTGCCATAATATTAATCCCTTATAGTACGCATAGGGTTTCCGGAAAACCGGAAACCCCACGCTTTGTCTATTTATTTTCTAAATTAAACCTCTTTGAAATCTGCATCGATGACATCATCATCTGCACCATTTGCTCCTGCTCCGGTGTTTGCTCCTGCTGCAGAACCCATATCAGGACCTGCTCCCGGATTCGGGCCTGCGCCTGCTGCACCCTGTGCTGCCTGTGCCTGCTCATACATCTTTGCAAATACCTTCTGTGCACTCTGTGTCAGTTTCTCCTGTGCTGCCTTTAATTCAGCAACATCTGCATCTGTCATCTGCTCTGCTTCCTTGTGTGCATCCAGGAAAGCCTTTACTGCTGCAACATCAGCTTCTACTGCTGACTTGTCTGCAGGATCAACCTGATCTCCTACCTGCTTTAATGCATCCTCTGTCTGGAATACAAAGCTCTCAGCTTCATTTCTGGCATCGATTGCTTCTTTTCTCTTCTTATCCTGTGCTTCAAACTCAGCAGCTTCCTTAACAGCCTTATCGATTTCTTCATCTGACATGTTAGATCCGGCTGTGATTGTGATATGCTGCTCTTTGCCTGTTCCAAGATCCTTGGCAGATACATTTACAATACCGTTTGCATCGATATCGAATGTAACCTCGATCTGTGGAACACCACGACGTGCTGGCGGGATACCATCCAGACGGAACTGTCCGAGAGATTTGTTATCTCTTGCGAACTGACGCTCACCCTGTACAACGTTGATATCTACAGCGGTCTGGTTATCTGCTGCGGTAGAGAAGATCTGGCTCTTCTTCGTAGGAATGGTAGTATTTCTCTCGATCAGACGGGTTGCAATACCACCCATGGTCTCGATAGAAAGTGACAGTGGTGTTACATCGAGAAGTAAGATCTCGCCGGCACCTGCATCACCTGCTAATTTACCACCCTGAATAGAAGCACCGATTGCTACACACTCATCCGGGTTTAAGGACTTGCTTGGCTCTTTGCCTGTCATCTGTCTTACCTTATCCTGTACAGCCGGGATACGTGTAGAACCACCAACCAGAAGAACCTGGCCTAAATCTGCATTGGTAAGACCTGCATCCTTCATAGCGTTCTGTACCGGTACTGCAGTTCTCTCTACGAGATCATGTGTTAATTCATCAAATTTTGCTCTGGTGAGGTTCATATCAAAGTGCTTTGGTCCCTCAGCAGTAGCTGTGATGAATGGTAAGTTAATATTTGTAGTAGTTGCGGAAGAAAGTTCCTTCTTTGCTTTCTCGGCAGCTTCTTTTAATCTCTGTAAAGCCATCTTGTCGGTAGAAAGATCAACACCCTCTGCCTTCTTAAACTCATCGATCATCCACTGTGTGATCTTGTTATCAAAATCATCACCACCAAGATGTGTATCACCGTTGGTAGATAATACTTCGATGACACCGTCACCGATCTCAATGATAGATACATCAAATGTACCACCACCAAGGTCATATACCATGATCTTTTGTTCTTTTTCGTTATCAAGGCCATATGCAAGTGCTGCTGCAGTAGGCTCGTTGATGATACGCTTTACATCCAGACCTGCAATCTTTCCGGCATCCTTGGTTGCCTGACGCTGTGCATCGTTGAAATATGCAGGAACTGTAATAACAGCTTCTGTAACCTTTTCTCCAAGGTATCCTTCTGCATCAGCCTTTAATTTCTGAAGTACCATAGCGGAAATCTGCTGTGGACTGTACTGTTTGTCATCAATGGCTACTTTATAATCCGTACCCATATGTCTCTTAATGGAAGAAATCGTCTTCTCAGCGTTTGTAACAGCCTGACGCTTTGCCGGCTCACCGATGAGACGCTCTCCTGTCTTTGTAAATGCTACAACGGATGGTGTTGTTCTTGCACCTTCCTGGTTTGCAATAACGGTAGGTTTTCCACCTTCCATAACAGCTACACAGCTGTTGGTTGTTCCTAAGTCAATACCAATGATCTTGCCCATTTTCTTTTCCTCCTGCTAAAATTATGATCAAATAAAATTGTTTTGCTAATTTATGATTTACTACTCCATGCGGAATAGGAAATACCTTTATTCGCTGACTACAGCGACCATACTGTGGCGGACCACATTGTCCTTGTAGGTGTAACCTTTTTGTAATTCCTGGGCAACTGTTCCCGGTTCATACTCCTCGCTTTCCACCTGCATAACTGCATTGTGGAGATCCGGATCAAATTCCTTTCCCAGTGCCTCAATCGGTTTCACCCCGATGGCATCTAATTCTGTCAGCATCTGCTTATATACTTTATCCATACCGGTAACAAAAGCATCATCCTTTTGTTCCTCTGGTACAGCTGCAAGCCCACGCTCGAAATTGTCGATAACCGGGAGAATCTTTTCAATGATTGTTCTTGCTCCCATGTCAAACATCTGCGCTTTTTCTTTTTCCGTACGTTTACGGAAATTATCAAACTCTGCCATCTGACGTTTCAGACGGTCGTTTAAATCTTCAATCTGTTCGTCTTTTTTATCTTTCTTTTTCTTAACCTTCTTTGTAACTGCATTCGCGCCAAGAGCATATCCCGACACCATAACCGCACCTCCTGCTACACTCCCCACCACTTGCACAGCCATGCAGGAAGTAAGCAGCAAAGTACTTAACAACGAGAATAATAGTATCCTTTTCATTTTTTTCCTGTGTGACCGAAGCCGCCGGCTCCCCGTTCCGTTTCATCCAATACTTCCACTTCCTGCCATACGGCCTGTTCATGTTTTGCTATCACCATTTGTGCAATACGTTCACCGTCTTCAATCACAAAAGTTTCCGATGACAGATTAACTAAAATAATACAAATCTCTCCCCGATAATCTGCATCAATGGTTCCCGGAGAATTGAGAACGGTAATCCCTTTCTTGATGGCCAAACCACTACGCGGACGAATTTGTGCTTCAAATCCCTGTGGAAGAGCAATATATAGTCCGGTAGGCACCAGGCAGCGTTGTAGCGGTTCCAATGTGATAGGTTCGGAAAGATTAGCACGGATATCCATTCCTGCAGACAATTCAGTGGCATAAGCCGGAAGCGGATGCTTTGATTTATTGATGATTTGTACGTTCAACATGATGTTATTTACGATTTGACGATTTACTATTTGATACTACATGACGTTCAATACTTGTTCCTTGATTTGCTCCAATTCATCTTTCATCTGAACGACAATCTTCTGCATCTCCGCATGATTGGACTTACTGCCCAAGGTATTGATTTCGCGTCCCATCTCCTGGGCGATGAACCCTAACTTCTTGCCTTGTCCGGTTCCGGTTTCCAGCGTATTGATAAAATATTTCAGATGATTGCCAAGACGCTGTTTCTCTTCGTTCACATCCAGTTTTTC
>ENA-UEOY01000921-UEOY01000921.1-human-gut-metagenome-genome-assembly--contig:-NODE-921-length-11720-cov-3.004037_pt1 | contig 11720 bp, 10 predicted proteins | sample MGYA00242892_ERZ507900 | MGnify/ENA primary metagenome ERZ507900 (study PRJEB26167, sample SAMN06115427) | human gut metagenome | host: Homo sapiens | place: China:Henan | collected 2015-04-15 | study...
CATTTAGGTGCAGCCTCGCGGGTTACTGATGTGAGGTAGAGCGACTGATTGGATGCGAGGGCTTCACCGCCTATCAACGATTGCTTCCAGAGCTCCAGCATCAGAAATTTGCTTCAGCCCTTTAGCGTCAATCAACTGATCAACGTCTTGACCTTCACCATCCCACAATGCCTGAAAGACTATGCGCGCTCCCTTGTTGGAGATCGTACCGTCGGCAATGCGTCCAAGCAATTTTGCTAATAGTGTTGGCGTCACAGGAGCTGTGGCAAACGTGAGACCTTCCGTTTGGTTGAGCGCAGCAGCTACCTCTCCCATCACCCAGTTTGCAGCAATCTTCTTGTCAGCCGCTGCGTCCGCTACGGCCACATAGTAGTCGGCAATATCACGTCCACCCGTGAGAATGCCGGCATCATATTCAGAAAGACCAAATTCCTGCATCAGGCGCTGGCGCATTTCCTGCGGCAGTTCGGGCATTTCACTCTTCACCTTAGCGATCCATTCATTGCTAACCTCAAGAGGCAACAGATCTGGATCAGGGAAATAGCGATAGTCCATTGAGTCTTCCTTCGTTCTCATCTGGCGGGTTTCCCCCTTATCGGGATCATAGAGCCGCGTAGCTTGAACGATCTTGCCTCCGTCTTCGATGACTTCGATCTGACGCTGAACCTCATAATTGATAGCTTCTTCCAGAACACGGAATGAGTTGAGGTTTTTGATTTCGCATCGAGTCCCGAACTTCGTTTCGCCCTTCGGACGTACTGAGACATTAGCATCGCAACGGAAGTTGCCTTCCTGCATATTGCCCTTAGAGATCCCCAACCAGACAACCAGCGCATGAAGCGCACGAGCATAGCCGACGGCCTCTTCGGCCGAACGCAGTTCTGGCTCTGTCACGATCTCCAGAAGAGGAGTTCCGGCTCGATTCAAATCAATGCCGGAATGGCCGGAAACAATGCCGTGAACAGACTTGCCGGCATCTTCTTCAAGATGTGCACGCGTCAGATTGATTGTCTTCATGTACGGTTCACCGGTCTTTGGTTCGACTGGGAACGTCAACTGACCACCAAGTACGATTGGCAGCTCAAACTGACTGATTTGATACCCCTTCGGCAGATCTGGATAAAAATAATTTTTGCGATCAAAAACCGAATGATTAGCAACCTTGGCCCCAATAGCGAGGCCGAATCGAATAGCTCGCTCAACAGCACCGTGGTTCAGCACCGGCAGTGCACCGGGGAGCGCTAAGTCAACGTAGCAAGCGTGAACATTCGGTGCATCACCGAAATGGCATGGGGCGCCAGAAAAAATTTTCGATTGGGTTGAGAGCTGAACATGCGTCTCAAGGCCAATAACAACTTCCCATTGCATATCTGTAAATCCTTAACTCTCACGGGGTTGAGCGCTTAGCAGTCGGCCGGATGACGCAAATGCCAATCGGTTGAACGCTGCCATTGAGCAGCCAACTGCAGAAGACGAGCTTCCGTAAAGTGTTCGCCAAGAAGCTGCAGGCCGATTGGACGACCGTTCGAATGAATGCCGCAAGGCATTGCTACACCGGGAAGGCCCGCCAAAGATGCAGGAACGGTGTAAAGATCACTCAGATAGGCCGACACAGGATCTGCGTTGGTCCCAAAATCGTAGGCCGTACCAGTGGTCACCGGAAGAGCAATCGCATCCACAGTCTTGAAAACATCATGGAATTCATTGGCAATTAAACGACGAACGCGCTGAGCCTTAAGATAGTAGGCATCGTAGTAGCCATGTGAAAGCACGTAGGTACCAATCATGATGCGACGCTTGGGTTCTGGACCGAAGCCCTCATCACGAGAGCGCTTCATCATGTCAAGAATGTCTGTGTATTCCGCCGCACGGTGTCCATAACGAACACCGTCAAAACGCGAAAGATTAGAACTAGCCTCTGCGCAGGCAACAACGTAATAAACCGGGACGCCGAGACGAGCCATTTTGAGTTCAATGTCGACAATTTCCGCACCTTCACGGCGATAAAAGTCGAGCACCTCGTCAATCGACTTGCGAACTTCCGGATCCAACCCTTCTCCCATCCAAGAGTAGGGCACACCAATGCGCATTCCTTTGATAGGTTTAGCCAGATCCCGAGTGAAATCTTCGGTCGGCATATTGACACTCGTTGAATCCCAAGGATCATGTCCAACCATTGCTCCAAGCACTGCCGCGCAGTCTTCAGCGGAGTGTCCCAGCAAACCAGCAGTATCCAAAGACGAAGCAAAAGCGATCATGCCGAGACGGGATGGACGGCCATAGGTTGGCTTAACCCCTGTAACACCAGTAAAAGCAGCTGGTTCGCGAATCGACCCGCCCGTATCAGTACCCGTGACAATAGGTGCAAGCCCAGCAGCTACAGCTGCGGCGGAGCCGCCGGAAGATCCCCCAGGAACGGCGTTGATATCCCACGGATTGTGGACTCGACCGAATGCCGAATTTTCATTGCCAGAACCCATTGCGAATTCGTCACAATTGAGTTTACCCAAGCACACCATGCCGGCACTCTTAAGCTGACGCACAACCGTGGCATCAAAGGGACTCATATATCCCTTAAGCATGCGACTTGCAGCGGTAGATGACCATTCCTTGGTCACAAAGATGTCTTTATGCGCAATCGGAATACCAGTCAGGGGGCCTGCCGTGCCTGCGCTCAACTGAGCGTCAGCAGCTTCTGCTTGCTTGAGTGTTTCTTCTGGGCGAACATCAAGAAAAGCATTCAGATTCTTCTTGGCCTCAATGCGTTCAAGATACCCGCGAGCCAGCTCAACCGCGGAAATTTCACGATTGTGCAAACGACGTGAGAGCTCCCCAACGGAGTCAAATACGTTTTCCATGACGATTCCTTCCTCGAACTATTCAATCACTTGGGGCACGAGGAAGTAGCCCTCGGATTTTTCCGGAGCATTCTTCATGTTCTCCGTACGGTTATCGCCCTCTGTCACAATGTCGTCGCGCAAATGCTCAATACCGTCATGAGGATTAGGCATCGGCTCCACGCCCGATGTATCAATAGATCGGATCTGTTCGATCATCTGAAAAATGTCGTTGAGTTCACCTTGCATGACCTTGACCTGCTCATCAGAAATATCGATGCGACCGAGATCAGCAATGCGGTGAATGTCGCCTGCGCTTAGTGCCATAGTTGACGTCTTCAATATAGATAAATGCGGCAAAGCCTCTTTTACAGGCCGGCGGCAAAGCGGAGAAAAATCCGTAACAAACCCATGCAGAGGTCTGACTTCCGGCCAGGGTGAGGCGCCTATAAAAGGTGAGTTAGTTTATCATTGTCGAATTGTGCGCGCGGGTCACAAACTCTCCGCAAATCCGCTATTTCCGGTGTTTTTTGCACCCCTCCGACTGCCCTCGGGATCAGATAAACCATGTTTGGCTTTCTTCGAAACTACTTCTCCAACGACATTGCCATTGACCTCGGCACAGCCAATACGCTCATTTATATGCGTGGAAAGGGAATTGTCCTCAACGAACCGAGTGTCGTTGCCATTCGTCAAGAAGGAGGTCCTAACGGTAAAACTACGATTCATGCCGTCGGCCGGGAAGCCAAGCAAATGCTTGGGCGTGTTCCTGGCAACATCAGCGCCATTCGACCGATGAAGGACGGTGTCATCGCCGACTTTACGGTGACTGAACAAATGCTCAAGCAGTTCATCCGCATGGCGCATCCATCTCATCTTTTTGCGCCGAGTCCGCGCATCATCATTTGCGTACCGTGCGGATCAACTCAAGTTGAACGTCGTGCAATCAAAGAAAGTGCTTTTGCTGCCGGGGCAAGTGAGGTTTTTCTCATTGAAGAACCAATGGCCGCAGCTATCGGTGCCGGCCTGCCAGTAAATGAAGCCGCGGGTTCGCTGGTAGTTGACATTGGCGGCGGCACGACTGAGGTCGGTCTGATTTCTCTGGGGGGTATGGTCTATGCCGGTTCTCTGCGAGTTGGAGGCGATAAGTTCGATCAGGCGATCATCAACTACATCCGCCGCAACTTTGGCATGCTGATCGGCGAACCGACCGCTGAATACATTAAAAAACAAATTGGCTCGGCCTTCCCTGGTTCCGAAATGCTCGAAATCGAAGTAAAGGGCCGCAATATTGCGGAAGGCGTACCACGTACTTTTACAGTGCACTCCAACGAAGTACTTGAAGCTCTCACTGAACCCTTGAATCAGATCGTTGTCGCAGTGAAGAATGCATTGGAAAAAACACCTCCCGAACTTGGCGCAGACATCGCCGAACATGGCTTGATGTTAACGGGGGGCGGGGCCTTACTGCGTGACATTGACCTGCTACTCAAGGAAGAAACAGGGCTTCCCGTGCATGTTGCAGAAGAACCTTTGAACTGTGTCGTCAAGGGCTGCGGTATCGCGCTTGAAAATATGGAAAAGCTCCGCACCGCCTTTGCGGCAGGCTAATTCACTGAGGTTGGACGCCATTCATGGCATACGGAGCTCCCCCGCTCTTTCGTCAAGGCGTGTCGATTCGGGCGCGTTTTCTGTTCTTTCTCATGCTCTCGCTTGCGGTCATTCTGGTGGATGGGCGCCTGCGAGCGCTTGACGATTTTAGAAGCGCGTTAACCAGTTTTCTCACGCCATTCAAAGAAGTTGTTCAACTCCCCGGACTATTTATTGAAAATAGTGCAGGCTACTTCATCAGTAAAAAAAACCTCAACGAAGAAATTCAACGTTTAACGAAAGAGAATCAATTACTTCAATTGGATGCGGCTCGCATGGAGGAAATGCGACAAGAAAATGAAAACCTGCGCCACCTTGTTTCCGCTTTAGCCGCAACTACAGACCATGTCGTTACCACGGAAGTTATCGGACGTCCCGCAGATCCATTTTCCCGACGTATTCAAATTGCTGCAGGTGCACTTGATGGCGTGCAGGTCGGCATGCCCGTCATTGGTCCTTTCGGCGTATTAGGCCAAGTGTCACGTACCGTCAGTCATCAAAGTGAAGTGACGCTAATCAGCGACCATAAATCACGCATTTCGGTTATCAACAACCGCACTGGTCAAATCTTTCTTCTGGCGGGCACTGGCGACAGTGGTCTGCTGACTGTTGCCTTTGCACAGCCTTCGGCAGATCTTCAGCCCGGTGATGAGCTGGTCACCTCTGGGCTTGATCATCTTTATCCAAAAGCTGTTCTCACAGCCATCGTAAAAAGTTCGACGTATGTACCTGGGGAAGCTTATCGTCGTGTAGAAGCTACGGCCGCTGCGGATCTAACAGATGTGCAATTCGCTACTGTTGTTCTTGTCAACCCACACCCAACGGCCGAACTCGACATCAAAGACGTCAAACCTCAAAATCGCTTTGAACGACGCGATAAAGCTGATCGACAGAATCGGAGGGACCAGAAATGAGCGGTCTCTTTAAAAAGCGTTTAGACGACAGTGCAGACTCGCGCATGGAGCAGCCAGCCTCGAAAAGTTGGATTTTCTTCACATTTCTTTTAGCTTTCGTCCTTTGCATTGTGTTCGGTGAAATATTCTGGGCTCCAGATTTTGTTGCACTCACACTTATTTTTTGGACGCTTCGAGAGCCTGATCGCGTAGGCTTTTTGACAGCTTTCATCTGCGGCATTTTGATGGACGCCCTATTTGGAACCGTACTTGGCCAGCAGTCACTTGCTTACGTCACGCTCTGCTACCTGACATTCGCCTTATCGCGCCGTTTACCTAGCTTTGATCTGTTTGGCCAAAGTCTGCATATTCTGCCGGTACTCTTGATTTCTCAGCTGTTTGTGATGCTCGTTCGCCTTTGGTTCGATGGGCTTTGGCCTGGCTGGGAATGGTTCTTGGCGAGCGTCACAGGTGCACTGCTCTGGGGTATCTGGACGAAGCTCCTTACGCCCCGCGCACTGCGGTCCGCCTCACTTTAACGTCATAGTGAGGCGAGGCCCATGGCGCTTGAAACGCTGGAATTTAAAGATGAGGATGAGTCCGTCGGCCCTTTCCGCCGACGACTCTTTTTCGTCTTCAGTCTGGTTGCACTTTGCTTTCTGATTCTGGCATGCCGACTCGCTTGGCTACAGATCATTAACCGAGATCTCTATGTCGAGCGTGCAGAGCAAAATCGCACGGTGACAACGACATCTCAGGGATCACGCGGTCTCATCTTTGACCGTAATGGCACGCTTCTGGCAGGAAATCGGCTCAGCTGGTCTCTTGAAGTGACTTCTTCACAGACGGCGGAACCCGTTGAGCAACTTTTCGACAGATTGGCAGAGATCATCCCAATAACCTCTGCTGATCGCCGCCGTTACCGTCGATTACGAGAAAACTTTAACCGCTACGATAGCGTCCCTATCCGTACCGACCTCACTGACGAGGAGGTAGCCGTTTTTGCCGCCCAACGTTGGCGGTTCCAAGGCTTAGAACTGAATCAGCGTGAGCATCGCATCTATCCTGAAGGAGCTGTGGGGAGCCACTTTCTGGGCTATGTTGGCGCCCTTTCACTCAATGACAAAAAACGACTTGATGCTGCAGGGGATCTTGCGCTTTACCAAGGCGAACGGGAGATTGGCAAAGTGGGATTGGAGCGCAGCTACGAAAAAACGCTCCACGGCACACCGGGACACGAAATTCTTGAAGTATCAGCTGGCGGGCGACCTGTCCGTACGCTTGAACTTGAAGCTGCTCAACCCGGAAGTAATTTAACACTCACCATTGACTTGAATCTGCAACGCGTTGCAGAAAAGGCAATGACTGGCAAAACAGGAAGCGTCATTGCCATTGAACCTAAAACTGGGCGCATTCTAGCCTTTGCTTCTCTTCCCACATATGACCCGAATCTCTTCCCAGGAGGCATTGACCCAGAATCTTGGAATTACCTTAATACGGCTGAAGAAAAACCTCTTTTAAACCGGGCTATGCGTGGTATTTATCCGATTGGCTCAACGTACAAGCCTTTCATGGCGCTTGCTGGGCTTGAGCTTGGTGCCGTTACAGCGGACTATGTTTTGAATGACACCGGCGTTTTTCAAGTCGGCAACCATAAATTCCGCGACGTCACAGGATCTCCTAAAGGTTTACTTTCCCTTCGCAAATCGATTGCCGTCTCATCGGATATTTACTACTACTGGCTCGCCACTCAGCTTGGAGTCGACAAAATTCACGACTTTATGCAACAGTGGAGATTTGGAGCGAAGACTGGAATCGATCTTGTCGGAGAACAGACTGGCATTCTTCCGAGTCGAGATTGGAAGGAAGCACGTTTCAAAGAGCCTTGGTATGTCGGAGATACACCTTCCTTGGGAATTGGGCAGGGCTACAACGCCTTTACGCTCCTACAGCTTGCACATGCCACTGCAACTTTGGCCAATCGCGGCATCATCATGACTCCTCATCTTGTCGATAAGATTGAGAATCCTGTTACGGGTGAAAGTATCAAAGTTGATGCAGAACCTACTGGCAAAATTCCTTTAAAAGATGCCAATCTTGACGTGGTTATTGCCGGTATGACAGATGTTACCCGTACCGGCACAGCGCGCTCGGTATTCCAAGGAGCTCCTTACTCTGTAGCAGGGAAGACTGGTACTGCACAGGTCATCAGTATTGCGCAAGACGATCGTTGGGATGAGAAAAAAGTTTCCCGAAAACACCTCGACCATGCGCTATTCATTGCTTTTGCTCCTGCGCGAAATCCACGCATTGCTATGGCCGTTTTGGTTGAAAATGGGGGATTTGGCGCTCGTGCTGCGGCTCCTGTTGCTAAAGAGCTAATGGACTACTGGCTTACGGGAGAAAACTCTCTGGGGTTGCCGCCTCCCAAAAATACTCCTCTCATCTCCATGAAAAATGCGGAGAGGAAAAAGCCATGATGGAAGTAAAACGCCTTCTAGGGCTCGCAACACAGTGGCTACTCGCTCGGGTACTTCGCTACGATTTGATGCTTCTCACGATTGTGATGTGTCTCATTACCGTAGGCTTCATCACCCTTTTTTCGGCTGGATACTCCTTCCCTTGGCGCATTGAAGATCAGATGCGCAACATCATCGTTGCGCTTACCGCGATGTTCATCGTCTCTTTCGTCCCAATACGTTGGGTACGTAAGGTTTCTGTTGCAGCCTTTGCAGCTGGGTGCTTATTGTTATTGGCAACGGAACTTGTAGGTGTCACTGTCAAAGGGGCGACGAGATGGCTGGATATTGGTGTTCGTATTCAACCCTCAGAGATCATGAAACTTGCTGTCCCCATGATGCTTGCGTGGTACTACTGGAAACGTGCTGAACAAACAGTCTGGTGGGATCACCTTCTTGCCTTAGCGATTCTCTCTGTCCCTGTTGCCTTCATTTTGAAGCAACCAGATCTGGGAACGGCCATTCTCGTTTCGATAGCCGGTTTAGCCGTCATCTTTTTTGCCGGGATCAATGCAAAATTGGTTACCGCTTGCTGCGCCATTGGTATTGCACTCATGCCGCTTCTTTGGACGATGCTGCATGACTACCAGCGCGAACGCATCTTGACTCTAATTGATCCAACGCTTGACCCGTTGGGTAAAGGTTTTCACACTCTACAGGCCTTAATTGCTATTGGTTCTGGGGGGCTTTCCGGTAAAGGGTGGATGGAGGGAACACAAGCCCATCTTGACTTCATCCCTGAACGCACATCCGACTTTATTTTTGCGGTTTTCGGCGAAGAGTTTGGTTTCGTTGGTGGGGTGCTTTTGCTCATCCTATATCTCAGTCTCATTGCCAGAAGCTTTTACATCGCCGCTCATGCACGATCTCGCTACGCTCGACTTTTGGCAGCTGCCATTGGTGTCATTTTCTTTACTTATTCCTTCGTCAACATCGGCATGGTGAGCGGCATACTACCTGTAGTGGGAGTTCCACTGCCTTTTATGAGTTACGGTGGTACAGCACTCCTCATTCTTGGCATTTGCACAGGAATTCTGCTCAGCATCTCTGTAGATGCAAAAGACTGATTTTCGATATTTATGGAGATTTCCATGAAGCAGCACTCCGTTCTGCTTGCAGTAGGTGCAACAGCAATAATTGCCGCCCTTGCAGGATGCAGCACGCATTCTCCCTACTACGACAAAGATGGTCCTCCCAGTGTCGGGGCACATATTGAAAGTTCAAGTGCAACGCCGAAAATCGAAGCCTTCCGTCAAGCGGCAAACCGACCCTATACGGTACTCGGTACTCGGTACTCGCCAATAACAACAGATCAACCGCTTCGTCAGCGTGGTACGGCATCTTGGTATGGCAAGCAATTCCATGGCAATAAGACTTCCATCGGTGAGGTCTATGACATGTATCAACCCACTGCAGCCCACCCGACCATGCCGCTGCCGTCCTATGCACGTGTCACTAATCTCAAAAACAATAAGTCCATTATTGTGCGGGTCAACGACCGCGGGCCCTTTCTGCATGGTCGGATTATCGACCTTTCTTACGCGGCAGCTAAAACGCTTGGCTACGCAAATGCTGGTACCGCACAGGTAGAAGTTGAACGTTTAACTTGGGATGACATCCGCTCAGGACGTTGGAAAGCGAATACCTCAAATACCAATATGCTTGCCTCAGCAACGGCTCCTCTGACCTCTCCGGCTCCAGCACCGTCACTGTCTGCAGGCATCTCTAAACCGCAGTCGGGCTGGGGGGTACAAGTAGGCAGTTTTTCCTCTGAGGATAATGCCCGCAGTTGGGCTGCACACTGTCAGGCAGTACTTGCCGCTGTTGGCGATCAACGCACAGCCCGCATTGTTCAGGATGGCATGCTTTGGCGCGTAATCATGGATCAAGGAATGACTTATGAATCAGCAGCTTCAGCAGCTCGAATAATTGGGTCTCAACTTGGCGTTCAAGCCTTCAGCATCCAAAAATAAGTGAGGTAGGATTCCCTTACCGGTTTTTAGCAAAAAGGCGCCTTCTGGCGCCTTTCTTTCAAGCGAGATTACATACATGACGACCACTGCAGAATTCATCAAGAACGCCTGGAAGGGAGAAACGCTTGAAGCGATGAAAAATTTCATTCGCATTCCATCAAAAAGCAGCGCCTTTGAAGCCGATTGGGAAGTGAGAGGTGAGCTCCTACGCGCCGTGCGCCAAGCTGAATCTTGGGGGCACCAGCGCTTTCCTGAGGGAATCTTTGATGTACTCCAGAAACCCTGTATTCCCCCCGCACTCTATATTGATCTTCCATCTACGCCTGATGTCCCCCGATCTGCCCGTTGCGCTCCTTGGCGGTCGCGCCTTCCTCAAAGTTCATCCCGCGCAACACCGCGTTTTTTCCGTATTTTTTCTTGATCGTCAGAAGCGCTTCCTGCATCCGGCGCTCCCGCTCGCGTTTTTTCTGTTCTTCCTTCTCTTTTGCTTCCTTTTTTGCGTAATCGGTAAACAACTCAAGCTGTTCAAAAGTTTCCTTCTGTTCACGCTCTTTCGCCATTTTCTCATTTACCACATGACATGCCGAGAGCGACATCCGGCGGATGAGAAGCGCCGGGTTGACAATCTTATCATACAGAGCCGCCATCGCCTCCAGAAGCTCGCTCGAGGACGAAGTCGCACGCGGCAGATTCCACGTTCCATGTGCGTGCTTCGGCACACGCCGCCCGTAGCGATCGGTTGTCACCGGTCCCTTGTATACTTTCCGTATCTCCGGGCGGGTCAGGTTTTCGATGTCATATCCGACCGTTAGAACGAGCTGATCGGTCACCAGCCGTTTTTCCACCAGCTCCAGCGATATCCCGTCAATCATCTCCTGTACCACGATCCGCGCCTTATCCGCCGTGTACGGACAGGGAAGCACCTGCCCGCAGCCCAGGCTGCTGCTCTGCGGCTTGTATGCCCGTATCTGTGCGATCGTGCACGGCTCGTAGCCCCACGCATGGTCAATCAGAAGCTCAGCATTGACGCCGAACATCTGGTACAGCAGTTCCTCGCTGTAAAACTCGCCCGGTTTTCCCAGTGAACAACGCGCAATATCGCCCATCGTCCGAAGTCCCGCCTGCCAGAGTTTCTTCTGGTATCCTGGTCCAACCCGCCAGAAATCGGTCAGCGGCTCATGCGTCCACAAAAGTTCCCGATAGCTTTGCTCATCCAGCTCGGCAATCCGCACGCCGTCCTTGTTCGCTTCCACGTGCTTCGCCACAATATCCATCGCCACCTTGCACAGATACAGATTGGTTCCGATTCCAGCCGTCGCCGTGATTCCTACAGTCTCCTGCACGTCCAGGATCATTTTCCGGGCCAGTTCTTCTGCAGTCATGCGATAAGTGGCCAGATAGTCGGTCACATCCATCATCACCTCATCGATGGAATACACGTGGATGTCCTCCGGAGCAATGTATTTTAAGTAAACCTCATAGATCCTCGTGCTGTAAGTCACATAGAGGGACATCCGTGGCGGCACTGCCAGATAATCCACCTCCAGATTCGGATACTGTTTAAGCGCACACGCATCCCAGGAGGAGCCTTCCAGCCTCTGTCCCGGTGCCAGGCTCTTTCGTCTGGCATTGACCTCCCTCACTTTCTGGATCACCTCAAAAAGCCTGGCTCTTCCTGGAATTCCATAGGCTTTTAAAGACGGTGAGACCGCCAGACAGATGGTTTTCTCCGTCCTGCTCACATCCGCCACCACCAGATTCGTATTCAAAGGATCAAGGCCACGTTCCCTGCATTCCACGGAGGCATAGAAGGACTTTAGATCAATGGCGATATAAGTTCGGGAATAT
>ENA-UEOY01000925-UEOY01000925.1-human-gut-metagenome-genome-assembly--contig:-NODE-925-length-11656-cov-6.279558_pt1 | contig 11656 bp, 9 predicted proteins | sample MGYA00242892_ERZ507900 | MGnify/ENA primary metagenome ERZ507900 (study PRJEB26167, sample SAMN06115427) | human gut metagenome | host: Homo sapiens | place: China:Henan | collected 2015-04-15 | study...
GCTCCAGGCGGCAAAGATTTACTGGGAGAGTCTTCCTGAAGGCAAGAAGATGCACTACAATGTTCAGAATCTTGTCATACAACTCGTCTGCCAGTTCCGGTCTGATTAATGACCGATATGCAGCCTTCTTTTCTTTCTTTTCCCTCAAATTGTAGGGACGTTTTTTCGGAGTTTCTTCCGTTTTTTTGTTCTCTAAATCACTCATTGAATTAACTGGTTAGGGTTGTTTAAATACGGAAATCCAAAGGAGCTTCCCTTAGATTACACAAAAGTCTAACATTTTTTTTTAATACGCAACTTTTCCCGTACATATTTTTAATGTACAAACAACGAAAAAGCTTGAAAAGAAGCAGGATACGTTTAATTACAAGCTTATTTAACACAACTGCTTCATTATTAAGTTATTTGACTGAACGCCACTTCCTTTTGCATTTTATGCAAGAATTAACGTACCTTTGTCCCCTGATAAAAAGATACCGGCACTGCTTATGCTACAAACGCTTAAAACATACTTCGGATACGACAGTTTCCGTCCCCTTCAGGAAGAGATTATCCGTCACATTCTGGACGGAAACGACGCACTTGTGTTAATGCCCACCGGCGGTGGAAAATCAATATGCTACCAGCTTCCCGCCCTGCTGCGCGAAGGAACCGCGGTAGTCGTTTCGCCGCTCATCTCGCTGATGAAGGACCAGGTAGAGGCATTATGCGCCAACGGCATCAGCGCCGGTGCGCTGAACAGCAGCAATGACGAAACGGAGAATGCTGCCCTGCGCCGTGCCTGCATGGAAGGCAGACTGAAACTGCTGTATATCTCGCCCGAAAAGCTGCTTGCAGAAGCCAATTATCTCCTGCGGGACATGCACATCTCGCTTTTCGCCATCGACGAAGCGCACTGCATCTCGCAATGGGGACATGACTTCCGGCCTGAATACGCACAGATGGGGATTCTGCACCAGCAGTTCCCGCACGTGCCCATCATCGCCCTGACCGCCACCGCCGACAAAATCACGCGCGAAGATATCATCAGGCAGCTTCACCTGAACCATCCCCGGACGTTCATCTCCTCGTTCGACCGTCCCAACCTGAGCCTCACCGTAAAACGGGGCTACCAGCAGAAGGAAAAATCCAAGACAATTCTTGACTTCATAGCCCGCCATCCCGGAGAAAGCGGCATCATCTATTGCATGAGCCGTAGCAAGACGGAATCCGTGGCGCAGATGCTCCAGAAGCAGGGTATCCGCACCGCCGTCTACCATGCCGGCCTCTCCCCCTCCCTCAGGGACGAAGCGCAGGACGATTTCATCAACGACCGCGTGCAGGTAGTGTGCGCCACCATTGCTTTCGGCATGGGTATAGACAAGAGTAACGTTCGTTGGGTTATTCATTATAATTTACCAAAGAGCATCGAGAGTTTCTACCAGGAGATAGGGCGTGCCGGCAGAGACGGACTGCCCAGTGACACGCTACTGTTCTACTCGCTTGCAGACCTGATTTTGCTTACCAAATTCGCTACCGAGAGCGGACAACAGAACATCAACCTGGAGAAACTGCAACGCATGCAGCAATACGCCGAATCCGACATCTGCCGACGCCGCATATTGTTAAGTTATTTTGGAGAAATAGCAGACCATGACTGCGGCAATTGCGACGTCTGCAAGAACCCGCCCGAACGCTTTGACGGAACTGTCATCGTACAAAAAGCCCTGAGCGCCATTGTCCGCACAGACCAGCAAATCGGTACAGGTGTTTTAGTGGATATTCTCAGGGGAAACATGTCGTCCGAAGTCGTAGGCAAAGGCTATCAGCAACTGAAAACCTTTGCCGCCGGACGTGATGTTCCCGCCCGCGACTGGCATGATTATTTATTACAAATGCTGCAACTCGGATACTTCGAGATTGCCTACAACGAAAACAATCATCTGAAAATAACTTCCGCAGGAAGCGATGTCCTCTTTGGCAGAGCCACCGCCCGATTGGTAGTGATACGCCGGGAAGAAACAAACGAAACCAAACGTGGCAGAAAACGCAAAGCAACCGTCCCCGCCCAAGAGCTACCCTTAGGACTTCCCAATACAGAGAACGAAGCCCTCTTTGAAGCATTGCGCAAATTAAGAAAACGTCTTGCCGATGAAGAGGCCCTGCCTGCCTATATCGTCCTGTCCGACAAGGTTCTCCACTTGCTCAGAACCTCACTCCCAACCAACCTGGAAGAGTTCTGCAACACCAGCGGCATCGGAGAACACAAAAAAAAGAAATACGGCAAAGAATTTATCAACCTAATACGAAAATATAGTGATTAGTGATTAGCGATTAAGGATTAGTGGTGAGCAGTGAGTGTTTTGCGATTAGCAATTAACTGTTTATTGTACATAACTTAATCACTAACCACTAAACGCTAATCACTAACCACTACCCCCTATTTCCCCGTTTGTTGTAAGAAGTTGCGTAAATCAGATTGCGGTACTCCTAACGATATGGCTTTCTCGAAATCGCGTTTGGCAAGTTCTTTCTTTTTTTGGGCGAGGTAGATTTCGCCGCGCATCAGGTATATTTCAGGCTGCGAGCTATCCAGGCTTATCGCCTCTTCCAGGTCTACCAGTGCCATATCTGTATGGTGCAAGTCTTTTTCTACTCCGGCACGAGCCACATAAAGCATGGCATATTGGGAAGGAGACAACTGCCGGTTCTCTCCTTTGGCGGCAATCATAGTGTTCAATAGCCTCAGTGCTTCTTCGTATTTTCCCTCTCTTTGCTCTAAAGTAGCCAAGCCGAGACGGCCGTTGTAGCTGGTAGGATTCACTTTCAACAAGCGTTCGTAATCCGCCTTTGCCATTTTATAGTCACGCTGCTGCATATAAATATAAGCGCGCATCAGCAGGGCTTCTTCGTTGTCTTTCTCCAAATCCAGCACCAGCGAATAGTCGGCTTGTGCCAGGTTGTTGCGCCCCAGTTCCATATAAATGGTCGCACGGTTCAGCAAGATAGGCACTGCCCGCGGGGCGATATTCAGGGCGAAGTTATAGGACTCCAAAGCCTTTTCGTACTTCCGCTGGCGGCGTTGTATCGTACCGAGGTTGGAGAACAGAAGGGCGTTATGAGGATTCGCAGGCTCCAGCTTCAAGGCTCTGCGGATGTACGTTTCCGCCTGCGGCAGACTATCCTGCTCCGTATAAGTTACGGCACGGTCGCAAAGTTCCTGATAGGTTTGCCCGAATGCAGGCATACCGCTTGCCAATAAACATACTGCGAGAAAAATCAGTTTCTTCATACTTATGATTCTAAATTTATTAATGCACCCGTACCGGTTTCACCAGCCGGTACAGGAAGTACCAAGCAAGGGTACAAAGAATATCAGGCGGTGGTACGGACAGTACCAAGCGCTGGTACAAAGAGTACCAAAGGATGGTACGGGCAATACCAAGCGACGGTACAAGTGCTACCACCCGTCGGTATGACCGCTACCACCGGGTGAAACAAACGTCCGTCCCCGGCATTTAATCCAAAGGATAGGTGTCAAAAGCAAACAACTCCGTAGAGAGATACCTCTCTCCCGTATCAGGCAGCAAGGCCACCACCGTTTTGTCGGCAAATTCGGGACGCACCGCCAGCAGACGTGCCGCATAGACAGCCGCTCCGGAAGATATTCCCGCCAGCAGTCCCTCGGTGGATGCCAGTTCGCGTCCGGCACGAATGGCTTCATCATCCGGCACGGGAATCACCTCATCCACTACCGAAGCATCGTAAAGGGCCGGAATAAAGTTTGCCCCGATGCCCTGTATGCGGTGAGGCGCGTCCTCGCCCCCCTCAAGCACAGGAGACGATGCAGGTTCTACGGCCACAATGTAGACATTCGGATTATGCCTTTTCAAGGCGCGCGCCACACCGCAAATCGTGCCGCCCGTACCTACTCCCGCTACAAACACGTCCACTTGTCCGTCCGTATCCGTCCAGATTTCCTCGCCTGTAGTAAGTTCGTGTATCCGGGCGTTGGAAGGGTTCTCGAACTGTTGCAGAATCACGGCACCGGGTATCTTGTCCCTCAGTTCCTGCGCCTTGGCGATAGAACCCGCCATGCCTGCCAGTCCGTCCGTCAGCACGATTTCCGCTCCGAGGGCTTTCAGCAGGTTGCGGCGTTCGATGCTCATGGTTTCGGGCATGGTCAGTATCAGATGATAGCCTTTAATGGTAGCCACCATTGCCAGCCCTACTCCCGTATTGCCGCTGGTAGGCTCTATGATGGTGGCGCCGGGCTTCAACGCTCCGCGCGCTTCGGCATCCTCGATCATCGCCAGCCCTACGCGGTCTTTTACGCTGCCTGCGGGGTTAAAAGACTCCAGTTTGGCAACCACCTCCCGTTGCAATCCGTACTTCCGGCTGTACCCCGCCAGTTTCATCAGCGGCGTACCGCCGATAAGTTCCGTCAAGTTATTCGCTATTTTCGCCATAATTCGTCCGAGTTTATACAGAATAAGACACAAATGAGGAGACACACCAAAAGCAGGCTCGCTATTGCCGTACTCTTGACGCATCTCCTCGCAAAGGTAGGAAAAAAACGTTTCGCCCTTTCTTTCCTTAATAAAGATTAGTGTTTGATATAGTTCACAATCCACGCACCCACTTCTTTCGTGCCGTATTTGCCACCGCCTTCCACCTGGATTTCCGGGGTACGGATATTGGCGTCGAGCGAAGCATCCACCGCCTTGCGGATAAGCGCGCCTTCTTCCTTCAGGTCGAAATACTCGAACAGCATGGCTACGGAAAGAATCTGTGCCAGCGGGTTGGCTATGTTCAGGCCCTTAGCCTGCGGCCATGAGCCGTGAATAGGCTCGAACACCGGCGTGCTTTCGCCCGTGGAAGCCGAAGGGAGCAAGCCCATGGAGCCGCTGATGCAGGAGCCTTCATCGGTCAGAATATCGCCGAAGGTATTCTCGGTCACCATCACGTCGAAGAACTTCGGTTCCTGAATCATGCGCATGGCGGCGTTGTCCACGTACATATAGTCGGTGGTGACTTCCGGATAGTCCGGGGCCATTTCCTGCGCAATCTGTCTCCACAGGCGCGAAGAGGCAAGTACATTCGCCTTGTCCACTACCGTAAGGTGCTTGTTGCGCTTCATGGCATACTCAAAGCCCACTTTCAGGATGCGTTCAATCTCCGGACGGGTATACATATTGGTGTCGTAGGCCTTGTCGTTGTCCTGATACTTCTCACCGAAATACATACCGCCCGTCAGTTCGCGGATGCAGATGAAGTCCGCACCGTCCACCAGTTCCGCACGGAGCGGCGACTTGTGCAAGAGGCACTTGAAGGTCTGCACCGGACGGATATTGGCAAACAGCCCCAACTTCTTGCGCATAGCCAGCAGTCCTTGTTCGGGACGCACCTTGGCGGTGGGGTCATTGTCGAATTTCGGGTCGCCTACTGCCGAAAAGAGCACTGCATCGGCATTCTTACAAGCCTGATAGGTAGCTTCGGGGAAAGGGTCGCCCACTTTGTCGATGGCGTCCGCACCGCACACGGCATACTCATAACTTACTTTGTGACCGAATTTCTCGCAAACGGCGGTCATTACGTCCACACCTACGGCTGATATTTCGGGGCCGATACCGTCACCGGCCAATACTGCAATTTTAAAGTCCATAATTATTATTTCTTTTTCAATTCATTTTCTATCTTATCTTTCATTGCTTTATTCTTGCGGCGAACACGGTCACCCGTCACAAATCCCGCAGTCAGCATAAGCGTCCATATCACATCCATAAGAGTGACGAGCTGCAGCTCATTTGCATACCAATTCAAGAAAACACGAAACAAAAATATCATGCAAGCAAAAAACAGATAGCTTACATTGGGTTTTCTTTCGAAATAATCCTTTATTCTCTTATCAATCATGGTTGGGCATCTTATTTATCGTATTCAGCTTCTATTATATTCAACATCTTTACCGTAGCCTTAATGGCCGCTTCCGTCTGGTCGGCATCCAGCCCGCGGGTACGGAACACCTTGTCTTCAAAACTCCAGGTGATAACCGTCTGCACAAAGGCATCGGTACGTCCGCCGGGCGGGATGGTCACCGCATAGTTCGTCAGCATCGGGAACTTGCGCCCCAGAGTCACCTTGTATATCTTGCGCAACGCACGCACAAAGGCATCGTACTGACCGTCGCCGCTGGAACTCTCCTCATACTCCTTGCCGTTGATTTCTATTTTCAACGTAGCCATCGGTTTCAGTCCGTAGGCAAGGTTCACGATGTAGCTTTTCAGATTCACCCGCTCGTCCATCATGCCGTGTTTCAAAACATCGGAAACGATGTACGGCAAATCTTCCTGCGTCACCAGTTCCTTTTTATCGCCCAGCTCGATGATACGTTCGGTAACCTTGCGCATGGCATCCTCGTCCAGCTCCAGCCCCAGGTCTTCCAGGTTCTTGCGGATATTCGCCTTACCGCTGTTCTTGCCCAGCGCATACTCCCGCTTACGGCCGAAGCGTTCGGGCAAGAGGTCGTTGCAGTACAGGTTGCTTTTATTATCTCCGTCGGCATGCACGCCCGCCACCTGCGTAAACACATTCTCACCCACAATCGGTTTGTTGGCGGGAATTACGATGCCCGAATAAGACTCCACCACACGGCTCACATCATTGAGGCGGCTCTCGTCGATATTGGTGACAGCGCTGAAATGGTCTTTCAGGATGGCCTGCACGCTGGCAAGAGGCGCATTCCCCGCACGCTCGCCCAGACCGTTAATGGTGGTGTGCAACCCCTTGCAACCGCTCAACACGGCTGCCAGCACATTGCTCACCGCAAGGTCGTAATCATTGTGCGCATGGAAGTCGAAATGCGCGTGCGGATAGCGTTTCACCATTTTCCGCATGAATTCAATGACCTGCAACGGGTTCAGCACCCCCAACGTATCGGGCAGCATATACCGCTTTATGTTGGTCCGAATCAATGCGTCCATCAATTGAAACACATATTCGGGCGAATCTTTCATGCCGTTGCTCCAGTCTTCCAGGTAGACGTTCACCTCCATGTCCTGCACGTTTGCGTAGTCCACCACTGCCAGAATGTCCTCGATATGTTCTTCCGGCAACTTCTTCAACTGGCAGGAGCAATGCTTCAGCGAGCCTTTGCACAGCAGGTTAATGACGCGGCAGCCGGTAGCGTGTATCCAGTCCACCGACGTATGCCCGTCTACGAAACCGAGCACTTCCACCCTCGGCAGCATATTGCGGCGGGCGGCCCAGTCGCATATCATTTTCACCGCATCGAACTCCCCTTCAGACACCCGCGCGGAAGCCACTTCCACCCGGTCCGCCTTCAAGTCTTCAAGCAGCAAACGGGCTATCATCAGCTTCTCATGGGGCACGAAAGATACTCCGCTGGTCTGTTCGCCGTCGCGGAGCGTGGTGTCCATGATTTCTATCTTCGGATGATTATGCTTCATGTTTCTTCTCCCAGGATTCTATTTTGTCTTTATTCTCTACAAGGAAATCTATATCGTCCAATCCATTCATCAGGCAGTGTTTCTTGTAGGCATTGATTTCAAAATGCTCGCTCTTGCCCGTGGCCTTGTTGGTAATGGTCTGTTCGGGCAGGTTCACTTCCACTTCCGTTTTGGGGTTGGCAAAAACCGAGTCGAAAAGTTCTTTCAGGAACGGTTCGCTCACCACCACGGGAAGCACGAAATTATTCAGTTCGTTGTTCTTATGGATATCTGCGAAGAAGCTACTCACCACCACGCGGAAACCATAGTCGGCAATGGCCCATGCCGCATGCTCGCGGCTGCTTCCCGAACCGAAGTTCTTGCCGGCTACGAGGATTTGTCCGCCGTAGGTAGGGTCGTTCAGTACGAAAGATTCTATTTTGTTGCCTTGCTTGTCATACCGCCAGTCGCGAAACAAATTCTCGCCAAAGCCTTCTTTCGTGGTGGCTTTCAGGAAACGTGCAGGGATTATCTGGTCGGTATCCACATTCTCCAACGGAAGAGGTACACAAGTGCTGTTGATGATATTGAATTTCTGTTTCATTGTTGCTGTTATTTGATTGTTCTTTCTTCACTGCAGAGGACATAGGCCCTCAGTTTCTCCCTCTGTAGTGAACCTTGATTTAGATAAACTCCCTCGGGTCTGTAATCACCCCCGTCACCGCCGCTGCCGCAGCCACCAGCGGACTGGCAAGCAATGTGCGTGCACCCGGCCCCTGACGTCCCTCAAAGTTACGGTTACTGGTGGATACCGCATACTTCCCGGCAGGCACTTTGTCATCATTCATCGCCAGACAAGCCGAACATCCCGGCTGGCGGATAGCGAATCCCGCCTCTTCCAGCACTTTGTCCAAGCCTTCCTCACGTATCTGCGCATCTACCATCCACGAACCGGGAACCAGCCATGCCACTACATCCGCCGCTTTCTTACGGCCTTTCACGATAGAGGCAAATGCACGGAAATCCTCGATACGGCCGTTGGTACAAGCACCCAAGAACACGTAATCAATCTTCTTGCCCAACAACGGTTCACCCGGTCGGAAGCCCATATACTCCATCGACTTCATAAAAGACGCCTTGGCGGCCTCGCCCATGCCCTCGGTAGCGGGGATGTGCTGCGTGATGCCCATGCCCATACCCGGATTGGTTCCGTAGGTAATCATCGGCTCGATGTCGGCGGCATCGAAGCGTACTTCCTTATCGAACACGGCATCCTCAGCGCTTTTCAATGTTTTCCAGTATGCCAGCGCCTTGTCCCACGCTTCGCCTTTCGGAGCATATTCGCGTCCCTTGATGTACTCGAAAGTCGTTTCGTCCGGAGCAACCATACCGCCGCGCGCACCCATTTCTATGCTGAGGTTGCACAGCGTAAGACGTCCTTCCATGGACAGGCTGCGCACCGCCTCTCCGGCATACTCCACAAAGTAGCCCGTAGCGCCGCTGGTAGTCATCTTGGACATCATATAGAGCGCCACATCTTTGGCGGTCACCCCTTTACCCAATTTGCCGTCTACGGTAATGCGCATCGTCTTGGGACGGGTTTGCAGAATACACTGCGAAGCCATCACCATCTCCACTTCGCTCGTACCGATGCCGAAAGCCACCGCCCCCATTGCGCCGTGAGTGGACGTATGCGAATCACCGCATACAATCGTCATGCCCGGCAAGGTCAGCCCCCGTTCCGGACCCACCACATGGATAATGCCGTTCTTCTTGTCCATCATGCCGAAATGCTCCAGTCCGAAATCTTCCGCATTCTTGGCAAGCGTATCCACCTGCGTCTTTGACACGGGGTCTTCGATAGGTTTATCCTGGTCGTGCGTCGGCGTATTATGGTCGGGCATACAGAATATCTTTTCCGGACGGAAACACTTGATTCCCCTGGCACGCAATCCGGCAAAAGCCTGCGGGCTGGTCACTTCGTGGCAATAAAGCCTGTCTATGTAAAGTTGTGTAGGGCCGTCTTCCACCTTCTGTACAACGTGGACATCCCAAATTTTATCAAATAATGTATTCATCAGAATAAGTATTAATTACAAATTATCAATCACTAATCGTTAATCACTAACCGCTAATCACTAACCGCTAATCACTAACCGCTAAAATTTATTAATACAGTCTATATACGCTTCCACCGACGCAGCTATAATATCCGTATTGGCGCCGAAGCCATAGTAGATACGGTTATCATATTCCACCTGCATGTGCACCTTACCCATATCATCACTCCCCTTGCTGATGGCCTGAATGGTAAACTCCTTCAACGTCATGTGGCGGTCTATTATCTTCTTCAGGGCTTTGATTGCGGCATCTACCGGACCGTTTCCACTGGCGGCGGCCTCAAACTTCTCACCCGAAATGTTCAACCCGATGCTGGCTACCGAACGGACACCTACGCCGCTCGTCACCTGCAAGTATTCCAGTTTGATACGATGATTCTGCGAGCGGTCCGCACCTGCCAATACCAGAATATCATCGTCGTTAATATCTTTCTTCTTATCGGCAAGTTTCAGGAAATCTTCGTAAATCTTATCCAGTTTCTGCTGATCCAGAGACACGCCCAACACCTGCAGGCGGTTCTTCAAGGCAGCGCGTCCGCTACGGGCGGTCAGTACGATAGAGTTGTCATCGATGCCCACATCGTGCGGGTCGATAATCTCATAAGTCTGCACATTCTTCAATACGCCGTCCTGATGAATGCCCGACGAGTGCGCAAAGGCATTACGGCCTACGATTGCCTTGTTAGGCTGCACCGGCATATTCATCAGGCTGGATACCATACGGCTGGTAGGGTAAATCTTCTGCGTATTGATATTGGTTTCAATATCAATATCCTTATGACATCTGATAATCATAGCCACCTCTTCGAGCGAAGTATTTCCGGCACGTTCGCCGATACCGTTGATAGTAACTTCCACCTGGCGGGCGCCGTTCAGCACACCTGCCATTGTATTGGCAGTAGCCATCCCCAGGTCGTTGTGGCAATGCGTGGAGATGACAGCGTTATGAATGCCGTCCACATGCTCCATCAGATATTTTATCTTCGCACCATACTCACCGGGAAGGCAGTAACCGGTGGTATCGGGAATATTCACCACCGTAGCGCCCGCTTTGATAACGGCTTCCACCACACGCGCCAGGTATTCGTTATCCGTGCGTCCGGCATCTTCGGCATAGAATTCGACATCCTCTACATAGCGGCGGGCATACTTCACTGCCGCCACGGCACGTTCGATAATCTCCTCGCGGTTGGAATTGAATTTATATCTGATGTGCGAGTCGGAAGTACCGATACCGGTATGAATACGTTTATGCTTGGCAAATTGCAGAGCTTCCGCCGCCACGTCAATATCTTTCTGTACGGCACGTGTCAAGGCGCAAATCGTAGGCCACGTCACAGCTTTGGAAATCTCAATCACCGAGTTAAAGTCACCCGGACTCGAAATGGGGAATCCCGCCTCAATCACATCCACGCCCAGCGCTTCCAGTTGCCTTGCCACCTGAATTTTTTCCACTGTATTCAACTGGCATCCCGGAACCTGCTCGCCATCGCGGAGCGTTGTGTCGAAAATAAATAATTTATCACTCATCGCTTCATTGTATTTATAAATTCATATTCCATAAAAAAAGCCTTTCACACAGGGAAGTGAGAAAGGCTTTCGTATATTGTTATATCTTACATATATTTATGCACAGCACTCACTTCCACTAAACTTTGCCAGTAGAATAATAATACCACACAGTAGAATATATGTAAAGTTCTGAATCATCTTGTTTTTTTGTTTAATGATGCAAAGGTATAGATTATTTTGTAGCATACAAATAAATCAGTAACTTTTTCATCTGAAATAATATCATTTTATAAGATTATATTCATTTATCGCACCAATATATCACAAGAAAGGCGTACCAAACAGGCACGCCTTTCCTTTATGTTTCAGTTCGATACAAGTCCTGAATTACTTCTTTTCACAAGGTTTGTCACACTTGGCGCTGTCGCAAGCGGCCTCCGGACAATCAGCTTTCGGACAAACGGCAGAATCAGCCTGGCAGCAAGCCTTTGCAGAGTCACATACCTGTTCTGTTTGTGCAGCGCAACAAGAGTCTGCTCCGGCAGCATTGGCATCAGCAGCTTTTTTGTTACCACATTATGTTACGGCGAAAGAAAA
>ENA-UEOY01000931-UEOY01000931.1-human-gut-metagenome-genome-assembly--contig:-NODE-931-length-11624-cov-5.669525_pt1 | contig 11624 bp, 10 predicted proteins | sample MGYA00242892_ERZ507900 | MGnify/ENA primary metagenome ERZ507900 (study PRJEB26167, sample SAMN06115427) | human gut metagenome | host: Homo sapiens | place: China:Henan | collected 2015-04-15 | study...
CTGTTGGGCCGCCCGAAAGGGCGGCCCGTTTTCTTATTTTCGGAAGTACACGGCGTCCCACTCCTCGCCGTTGGGGACGAGCGGCGGCTCGATGACAAGGCCGCTTTTGCCGCCGCGCTTTCCCTCGACGAAGAGGAGCGAGGGCGCGGCGTCCGGCGATTTTGCGAGAAAGCGCAGGCGCTTGGGCTCGATGCCGTGACTCCGCATGGCGCAGAGCACGTCGGCGAGGCGCTCGGCGCGGTGAACGAGGGTGAAGCGCCCGCCATAGCGCAGCACACGCTGCGCCGCGGCGCAGACGTCGTCCAGCGTGCAGGCGGTTTCCTCGCGCGCGATTTGGCGCGCTTCGCCTTTGGCGCTCTCACCGCTGCCGGCGGGAAAGTACGGCGGGTTCGAGATCACATAGTCGACGCTGCCGGCCTTTGGCAGGACGGAGACGTCGCGAAGGTCGCCTTCGCGGAAAGCAGCCCTGTCCGCCCAGCCGTTTTCGGCGAACGTCTTTCGCGCAAGCGCTGCCGCGGGCGCGGAGAGCTCGACATTTTCGATAAAAAGCGATTCCTGGCGCGCGAGCAGGAGTGTTCCGAGAAGACCGATCCCGCTGCCGAGGTCGCAGACCGTGTCGCCGCGGGACGGGCGGGCAAAGTAGGCGAGGCAAAAGCTGTCCGTCCCCGGCGGGAAGAGGGCGGTGTCGTAATAAAAGCAGGGGCCGCGCGGCCAGAGCTCGTCGCGTTTTTCCATGTGATGACCCTTTCTGATGATAAAAATAAGGCCGCGCTTTCGCGCGTCCTTATTTTTTAAGTACCCTTAGACCTTAGGCCTGGGAGATGGCGCCGTTGGGGCAGGTATCAGCGCAGGAGCCGCAATCCAGGCAGGCATTTGCGTCGATCTGATACTGGGAATCGCCCTGGGAAATAGCACCGACAGGGCAGGCGTCTGCGCAAGCACCGCAGCTGACGCAGGCAGAGCTAATCTGATAAGCCATAATTAGTACCTCCATAAGTTGATGACGCTATTATAGCATGTCAAAGCGAAAATGCAAGAGTCAGAATGCAGGAAAATATTGAATTTTCTGTGTCATTTACGGCGTTTATTTTTGAATAAACCGGTCAAAAATGAAAGGACGAAAAGGAAGCGGAGGGTAGAGCGATGAATGACCGGAAATTCAGCCTGAAGGCTGAGCATATGCTGCGCTGCGCGCAGGCGGCGGCGGGCGAGCTGGGGCACGGCTATGTGGGCTGCGAGCACCTGCTGCTCGCGATGCTGCGCGAGGAGGACGACGCGGCCTGCCGCGCGCTGAATGCTTCGGGCGTCTACGAGCCGGCAGTGCGCGAGAGGATGATCGAAAAGCTGGGGCGCGGCACGGCGGAAAGATCGACCGTGCAGGGGCTCACGCCGCACGCGCGCTGCGCGGTCGAGCTGGCTGTCGGCGAGGCGCTGCGCGCGGGCAGCGGAGAGATCGAGGCGGGACACCTGCTGCTCGGTATCCTGCGCGACAGCGGCAATATGGCTGTGCGGCTGCTGCGATCGCTGGGTGTGGATACCAAAAAGCTGTACAGCGACACGCTGCGCGCGATGAGCCTGTCGCCGCGCAAGCTCCCGCTGCCCGAGGTGCGTGCAAGCCGCGCGGAGGCGAAAAACGGCAAGACGCTCTTGGAATTCTCGCGCGATCTGACCGCGATGGCACGCGAGGGGCGGCTCGACCCCGTGATCGGGCGGGAAAAGGAGATCGCCCGCGCGCTGCGCATCCTGACGCGGCGGACGAAAAATAACCCCGTGCTCATCGGCGAGCCGGGCGTCGGCAAGACGGCTATCGCCGAGGGGCTTGCCGAAAAGATCGCGGCGGGCGACGTGCCGGAGGAGCTTTTGGACAAGCGCATCCTGCTGCTCGACCTTTCGGGCATGGTGGCAGGGACAAAGTACCGCGGCGAGTTTGAAGAGCGCATCCGCGCCGTGCTCGACGAGGTGCGGCGCGACGGCAATGTCATTTTGTTCATCGACGAGCTGCACACCATTGTCGGCGCGGGCAGCGCCGAGGGGGCGGTGGACGCGGCGAACATCCTAAAGCCCGCGCTCGGGCGCGGGGAGATCCGCGTCATCGGCGCGACGACGCTCGAGGAGTACCGAAAATTCATCGAAAAGGACGCCGCGCTCGAGCGGCGCTTCCAGAGCGTGCAGGTCGGCGAGCCGGACGAGAAGCAGGCGCTGCAAATTTTGCATGGCCTGCGGCCAAAGTATGAGGCGTATCACGGCCTTTCCATCGAGGACGAGGCCCTGCGCACGGCGGTGACGCTCTCAAAGCGGTATCTGCCCGACCGTTTTTTGCCGGATAAGGCTATCGACCTTATTGACGAGGCGGCGGCAAGCGTGAAACTGTCCGCGCGCAGCGCCTCGCCCGAACTGAAAGCGCTCGAAGAGAAGGCGAGCGCCGCCGCGCGGGACAAGGAGACTGCCATCCGCGCGCAGGACTATGAAAAAGCGGCGCGGCTGCGCGACGCGGAGGAGAGCTTCCGCACGCAGGCGGCAGCTGAGCGGAAAAAACAGGCGCGCGAGGCGGAAAAGACCGCTGTGCGCGTGACGGCAGAGGACATCGCCGCCGTGGTGTCGAACTGGACGGGCATTCCGGTGACAAGGCTCAACGAGAGCGAAAGCGCGCGGCTTTTGACGCTTGAAGAAACGCTGCACGCGCGCGTTGTGGGGCAGGACGAGGCAGTGTGCGCTGTGGCGCGCGCCATCCGCCGCGGGCGCGTCGGCGTCAAGGACCCGAAACGGCCTGTCGGGTCGTTCCTCTTCCTCGGGCCCACGGGCGTGGGCAAGACGGAGCTCAGTAAAGCGCTCGCCGAGGCGGTGTTTGGCAGCGAGGACGCGATGATCCGCATCGACATGAGCGAGTATATGGAAAAACACACCGTCTCGCGCCTGATCGGCTCACCGCCGGGCTACGTCGGCTACGACGAGGGCGGGCAGCTGACGGAAAAGGTGCGGCGCAAGCCGTACTCCGTCGTGCTCTTCGACGAGATCGAAAAGGCGCATGAGGACGTGTGGAACATCCTGCTGCAAATTTTGGAGGACGGCGTCGTGACGGACGCGCAGGGGCGCAAGGTGGACTTTCGCAACACGGCGGTCATCATGACGTCGAACATCGGGGCGAAGAGCATCACGACGGCGGGCACGCCGCTCGGCTTTGCGCCGGAGGAGCAGAAAAGCGCCGACGCGCAGTTCGCTGCCGTGAAGGCGGCGGTGATCGCGGAGCTGCGGCGGACGTTTCGGCCGGAATTTTTGAACCGCGTGGACGAGACGATCGTCTTCCGCCGCTTATCGCGCGAGGACTGCGCCGAGATCGCGCGGCGGCTGCTTGCGCAGACCGTTTCCCGCGCCGCGGCGCTCGGCATCACGCTTGAGGCGGACGAGGAGTGCGCGGTCTCCCTCGCCGAGCGGGGCTACGATGTTTCCTACGGCGCGCGTCCCCTGCGGCGGCTCATCCGCAGCGAAGTGGAGGACGCGCTCGCGACCTGCCTTTTGGACGGCACGCTCGCAAGCGGCGACACGGCGGTGTTGGCGGCGGAAAACGGCACGCTCTGCGTGCGCCGGCGGGAGAAAGCAGCGGCCGCCGCCCTCGGCGACGTCGGCGCGCAGAAGGCGTGAAAAAAGGGACGCATCAGACAGAAGACCCGACCGATGGACGCTCATCGGTCGGGTCTTCGTGCTTGTGTACGGATTTTTTGCGGTCCGAATGATGCGAGGCCTTTTTGCCCTTGAAGGGATGAAGCCGGCTTGGCAAACCGGAAGCTGTTAAAGAGGATGATTCCAATATTCTACAGTATTTCCGTTCACGTCATAAAAAGTAATGCTGCCCGCATTGATCGGCAGGACGATCGCAAAGGGCTGATCGCTGTCGATATCGATCGCTTGTTTGGCGTGGCCATCATCAATTTGAAGCTGCTGCACCTGCTGCTGATTCATGGAAATCAATGCGCGCTCATTAGCACCCTCTGTGGTGAACTCTGCAATTCCTTCCTGGATCTCCGAGAGTTTTCCGCCCGCGCGGAAGAAATATCCGAAGGAAAGTCCCGGGCGATTGACATAGACGGAAAAAGTGTGGTCGCTCATGTCCTGCGGATAAGAAATATATGCAGCCATCGTGTCAGAAACACTTCCATCGATCGCCCAATCCTCCTTGATCTTCTGCGACGAACGAATGTCTGTTTCCAGATTGCCCGACGCTATGCCAATGTCGCTGCTTATATAAAGAAAACCAACAAATAAGCTGCAAGCAAGAAGAATCCCTATCACAGTTTTAAGGACCATCTTTTTCATAGCTATCAAAACTCCTTAGTAGATTCCTGATTTTTTTGCCCCGGATGCGCCCTTTCTCATTCAAAGCGCTCAACGGTCGTTGCGAGGTCGTAGCTTGCCTTGAGCGCCTTGAGCTTTGCCATCGGCTCGCCCGCGGAGTGCTTGTCGAGCGCGGCGCGGTCGCACCAGTGCTCCACGAGCAGCACGCAGTTTTCCTCGGCAAGAGGCCGGTAGTAGTCGTACTGCAGGCAGCCCTCTTCCGCGAGGACGGCGGCGCGCAGGCCGCTTCGCTCCATCTCCGATGCAAAGTCATTAGCCTTTTCGCCGCGATAGAGAACGTGAAGTAAAATGCCTTCCATAAAGTAAGGCTCCTTTCCTGCTTGTTCGTATTACGATACGTCGATCATTTCGAGGTATTTGTAGCCGTTTTCGGCAATGTGGTCCTTGCGGCCCTGCAAATTGTCGCCGAGCAGCAGATCAAACGAGTGTGCCGTCGCCTCCGCGTCCTCGGGCATGATCTTGATGAGACGGCGCGTCTCGGGGTTCATGGTCGTGAGCCACATCATTTCGGGGTCGTTCTGGCCGAGACCTTTCGAGCGGTCGACCTTGTAGCGCTTGCCCTCAAGGGTCTTGACGATGTCGTTTTTCTCCTTGTCCGTGTAGGCGAACCACGTCTTTTCGCCGCAGGTGATCTCAAAAAGCGGGGTCTCGGCGATGTAGACATAGCCCTCGCGAATCAGCGTCGGGCAGAGGCGGTAGATCATCGTCAGGATGAGCGTCCGGATTTGGAAGCCGTCGACATCGGCATCGGTGCAGAGGATGACCTTGTTCCAGCGAAGATTGTTGATATCAAAGGCGTTCAGGTCCTTGACAAACTTGCCCGGCACCTCGACGCCGCAGCCGAGGACCTTCAAAAGGTCGGTGATGATCTCACTCTTGAAAATACGCGGATAGTCGGCCTTGAGACAGTTTAAGATCTTGCCGCGCACGGGCATGATGCCCTGAAACTCGCCGTCGCGCGAGAGCTTGACGCTGCCGAGGGCGCTGTCGCCCTCGACGATGTAGATCTCACGGCGCGAGACGTCGCGCGTGCGGCAGTCGACAAACTTTTCGACGCGGTTTGAGATGTCGATGCTGCCGGAGAGCTTTTTCTTGATGTTCAGGCGCTGCTTTTCCGCGCTCTCGCGGCTTCTTTTGTTGATGAGCACTTGCTCGGCGATCTTGAGCGCGTCGACGCGGTTTTCGATGAAATAGGTTTCGAGGCGGGACTTCAGAAAGTCCGTCATCGCCTCCTGCACGAACTTGTTCGTGATGGCCTTTTTCGTCTGGTTCTCGTAGCTCGTCTGCGTGGAGAAGTTGTTGGAGACAAGAATGATGCAGTCTTCGATGTCTTGCCAGGCGATACGGGCTTCGCCCTTCTGGTATTTGTTGTTGTCCTTCAAATACTTGTCGATGGCGTAGACAAAGGCGGTCTTCGACGCCTTTTCGGGGCTGCCGCCGTGCTCGAGCCACGAGGAGTTGTGATAGTGCTCGATGCGCTGCACCTTATTCGAGAAGCAGCACGCGCAGGAGAGCTTGACCTTGTATTCGGGCTTGTCCTCGCGGTCGCGGCCGCGGCGCTCCGTCTCCCAGAAGACGGGGGTGGTCAGGGCGTCTTCACCCGCGATCTCGGCGACATAGTCGATGATGCCGTTTTCGTAGACGAAGTCCTGCGTCTCAAAGTGGCCGGGGAGGACTTCGTTTTTGAAGCGGAACGTGATGCCCGCGTTGACGACGGCCTGACGGCGCAGCGTTTCGACATAGTAGTCGGCGGGAATGTCGATATCGGTAAACACGTCGAGGTCGGGCAGCCAGCGCGTGCGCGTGCCGGTCTTGCGGCCGCGGTCGGTCGGCTCGATCCTGAGCTCATCGCCCTTTTTGCCCACGGGCTCGCCGCGTTCAAAGTGCAGGGAATATTTGTTCCCGTCGCGCCAGACGGTCACGTCCATATAGCGCGAGGAATACTGCGTCGCGCACGCGCCAAGGCCGTTGAGGCCGAGGGAGTATTCGTAGTTGTCGCCGTCCAAGTTGTTGTACTTGCCGCCGGCGTAGAGCTCGCAGTACACGAGCTCCCAGTTGAAGCGCTTTTCCTTGGGGTTATAGTCCACAGGGCAGCCGCGGCCCATGTCCTCTACTTCGATGCTGTGGTCTAAGTAGCGGGTGACGGTGATGAGCTTGCCGTGGCCCTCGCGCGCTTCGTCGATGGAGTTCGAAAGGATCTCGAACACGGCGTGCTCGCAGCCGTCCAGCCCGTCCGAGCCGAAGATGACGCCCGGGCGCTTGCGCACACGGTCCGCGCCCTTGAGGGACGAGATGCTCTCGTTGCCGTAATTCGTTTTTTTTGCTTCTGCCATTGGGGTTTCTCCATTTCGCCGAAATTTACGATTCTGATCTTCAAACACAAAATTAAGTACATTATACGATTTTTTGACCACAATGGCAAGTGGCCGCGGCAGATTTTTGCCTTTGGCGGGAAAATGCAGAAATTCGCGGGAATTTCTGCGCCAATTATGCCGAAAGACGTCGAGCATAACCAATTGTCAACCGGCGGGAACGCACTGGAACAACAAAGTTATTCACAGTTTCCACAGAGTTTTCCACATCGTTATGTCAACAGAATAACCGCGGATAAACCATGAATGGACACGCTTCCGCCTCTTCAGCGCGGAAAGGGCATTTTCGTCAATTTAACGCTTGACGGCATTTGTCGCTTGCACTTGTCGGGAGGACATGCTAAAATTTCGTTAAGAATTTATGAAGAAGCGGCGCGGTGGGGAGATAAAGACCGCTCCGCCGCGCCCAAAAAGGCAGGGGACGCTATGGAAAAGAGACAAAAAACCTCCCTGACGATGTGTCTTGTGGCCATCGGCATCGTGTACGGCGATATCGGTACCTCACCGCTGTACGTGATGAAGTCCATTTTGGAGGGGAACGGCGGCATCACGCAGATCAACGAGTCGTTCATTGTCGGCGCGCTGTCGCTCATCATCTGGACGATCACGCTGCTCACGACCATCAAGTACGTGCTCATCGCCATGAAGGCGGACAACCACGGCGAGGGCGGTATCTTCTCGCTCTATTCGCTCGTGCGCAGCTGCGGCAAGTGGCTCATCGTGCCGGCGATGCTTGGCGGCGCGGCGCTGCTTGCCGACGGCGTGCTGACGCCTGCGGTGACCGTGACCTCGGCGGTTGAGGGACTTCGCAGTATCGCGATGATGGACAGGCTCCTCGGAGGCCGCCAGACGGGCGTCATCATCATCACGCTCTGCATCATCGCGTCGCTTTTTGCCGTGCAGCACGCGGGCACGAGCCGCATCGGCAAGGCCTTTGGCCCGGTGATGCTCGTGTGGTTCCTCTTCCTCGGTGCGACGGGGGCGATGAACATTTTCTCCATGCCGCAGGTGCTCCGGGCGTTCAACCCCGCGCACGCGGTGGAGCTTCTCGTGAGCCCTTATAATAAACTCGGCTTTATGATCCTCGGCAGCGTGTTTCTGGCCGCGACGGGCGCGGAGGCGCTGTATTCCGACATGGGCCATGTAGGCCGCGAGAGCATTTACATCAGTTGGCCGCTCGTCAAGATCTGCCTGATCCTCAACTATCTGGGGCAGGGGGCGTGGCTGCTCAGCAGTCGGGGCGACGCGGCGCTTGCATCGCTTGAGAGCCTGAACCCGTTCTTTTTGATGCTGCCCGGCGCGCTGCGTCCGGTGGCGGTCATTTTGAGCGCACTCGCGGCGGTGATCGCCTCACAGGCGCTCATCACAGGCTCCTATACGCTGGTATCGGAGGCCATCCGCCTCGACCTGATGCCGCACCTGAAGGTGCAGTATCCCGCCGAGACCAAGGGTCAAATCTACATCGACACGGTCAACAAGATCCTCTGGGTGGGCTGCACGTTCATCGTGCTGCTGTTCCGCTCGAGCGCGCGCATGGAGTCGGCCTATGGCCTTGCCATCACGGTGACGATGCTGATGACAACGCTGCTTCTGTTCGTGTATCTTTCCCGTGTGCGAGGGAAGAAGGCGCTCGCGTGGGGCGTGCTCATTGTCTTCGGCGCGATCGAGACGGTGTTTTTCCTCTCGAGCCTGTCGAAATTTGCGCACGGCGGCTATGTGGCGGTCGTTATGGCGCTGCTGCTTCTGTCGATTATGATCATCTGGCACCGCGGCACGCAACTCGAGCAGAAATACAGCGTGCGCCTCAAGCTTGGTGACTATACGGAGAATCTTGCCGCGCTGCGCGGCGACAGTGCATTGCCGGAGCTGACGCAGAACCTTGTCTACATCGGCAGCAGCGACGATATGGAGACGATCGATCGCAACACACTCTACTCCATCCTCGATAAGGACCCCAAGCGCGCCCGCGCCTACTGGTTTTTGAGTGTGCATGTGCTCGACGAGCCAAACGCGATGAACTATCAGGTCGAGACGTTTGGCACGGACTATATTTTCCGCGTAAAGCTCAACCTCGGCTTCAAGAACGACCAGCGCGTGAACATCTACCTGCGCCAGATCGTGCGCGACCTGCTCGAGAGCGGGGAACTGCCACCGCAGGAGAGAAAGTATTCGATCTACGGCCCCTCGCAGGTGGGCAGCTTCAAGTTTCTGATGCTGCACCGCGCGGTGCCGCTGATGTCGGAGCTGAGCCGCACGGACGAGATCATCCTGAACCTCAAATACGCCGTCCGCCGCGCGGCGGGCTCGGTCATCCAGTGGTACGGACTGGACACCTCGTCGGTCATTGTGGAGCAGGCACCGCTGGTCATCCCCAGCGCGCACGAAAACGAAAAGCGCATCCAGCGGGCGAAATGAATCAAAAAGGAGAGATGCCGCGGTATCTCTCCTTTTTGGTACAAAATAAGCATAGTACCCGAAGCGGATATGAAGCCTCGGAGGCTATGCTTATTTTTGTTATAATGGGAGGGCAATGGATGGACGGTCTCTTTGATGAGCCAAGCGCTCGAGCTGTAAACAGTCCTCCGCCCTCTTGTTATAAAGATTCGATTGAGCAGGTTGCTCCGGCTATGCCGCGTGCGCGTCACGAACCAAATTGAATCGTAATAAGCCGGTGCGGAAGCATTGCAATATTTTATCAGGAAAGAAGGAATGCCCATGCTCAGTATCGGGATCGATGTGTCCAAAGGAAAAAGCACCGTGTGCGGAATGAAGCCAGGGGGAGAAATCGTGTACGCTCCGTTTGAAGTTCAGCACACGAGGGAAGGAATGTTGGAGCTCGTATCACTGCTGCGCAGCAGCGGCGAAGAGGTTCGTGCCGTTTTGGAAAGCACCGGCAGCTACCATTGCCCGGTGGTGGCTGCTTTGTTGGAGAACGGAATATTCGTCTCCGTCGTCAATTCGCTGCGGATGAAGCGGTTTTGCTCACAAAGTATCCGCAAGGTGAAGACCGATCGAATCGACGCTATGCAGATCGCTTTGTACGGTCTGGCCTATTGGCAGGAGCTTCAACCGACCAGACTGCCAGAGGATACATATCGGGAGCTTCAGCTTCTGGCGCGGCAGTATTACCAGATGACCTCCCTCCTTATCAAGGCAAAGGTTGATTTTAATGCCATCTGTGACCAGGTTTTGCCCGGTATGCAGGAACTCATGAGCGACCATGCAGGGCGGCACAAGCTTTCGGACTTTGTCCTGCGGTATTGTCACACCACTCATATCCTCGAAATGGGAGAAACGCGCTTTCGGAAGGATTATTGCAAATGGGCGGAAAAAAAGGGATACCGCAATTGCGAACGTATGGCAGCACTCATCTTTGCCACAGCTCAAAACGGTATCCCTGTGCTTCCCAATGCACCATCCACGCAGATCGTCATTACGGAAGCGATACGAGTCCTCCACACAGTGGAGGCGTCCCGTGACGCTATTTTAACACAGATGCAAGCTCTCGCCAAGACTCTGCCGGAATATTCTCTCGTGCGCGAAATGCCCTGCATCGGGGACACGCTGGCTCCGCGCCTGATCGCGGAGATCGGAGATGTCCGACGCTTTCACAGCAAGCGGGCTCTCATCGCATACGCCGGCATCGATGCGCCGCCGTACCAGTCCGGCAAATTCTGCGCGAATAACCGGCATATCTCCAAGCGGGGAAATCGCTATCTGCGTAAGACCGGGTACGAAGTCATGCAGAGCTATGTGATGCACAAGCCGGCAAACGACCCGATCTTTACATTCATTGAGAAAAAACGCGGCGAGGGAAAGAGTGGTAAACTCGCTATGGTAGCGGGCCTGAATAAGTTCCTCCGAGTCTATTATGGCAAGGTCACAGAGCTCTACCGCAGCTTGCCGGCAATAGAATGAGCTGAGATCTCCAATGCTTTATTTGAGGCGGCCAAGTGTTCCGTTTTGCCGCCTCTGCTTTGCTATACTCTTTTTCTTCCGATAACTTTTTTTAATTAGGGCTTGACTTTTTAGCAGGTTTACAGCGTCTTAGTCCTGTGCCGCTGGACGGCGCTGCGGGACATTCCCACCACCGCGCCGATCTCGCCGTCCGTCAGTTCCAGGACACAATGCAGTATCAAGATGCTTTGTCCCGGCTGGGGCAAGCTGGCAAAGGCAGCGGCCACCAGCCCGTCGCTGATCTGAAGCTCACAGCCATAGGCCGGAAATATAAAACTGTCGCTGGGGTACTGATCTATCGTGCATAGCGTGTCCAGTTCCGAAAGCGGCAGCGTTTCAAAGGATGTTTCCCAGCCACGCTGACGCTTCTTTTCCCGGAAGTAGTCAACGGCTTCATGGTACAGTACCAGCTTGCAAAAATGGTCAAACTGGCAGCGCCTCCCGTAATCATCAGGGGTAACTTTCATCTTCTCACCCCCTTTCCATGGGGAGTGAGCAGGATGATCCTGTCCGTTGTCAGGAGCCTATGCTGGCCCTGGTCTGCTGACCGCCTCCTTTTCCATCTGATTTTTTGCCGGAAATGAGAATCCGCGAAAATCGACAAAAATCGTCCGGCAGGTCGTAAACCTACCGGGCGACGATTTGAAGCGTTTTGTTGTTTTCTTACATGGTATAGTTCATACTCATAGCCGGAATATTCCCGTGGCGGGGCAAGGCTTTTTTTAAGCGGTAGAAGTGGATTAGATTATAATGATAGTAAAACAGCATGGCGGCGTCCTCCCGTGGGCCGCCATGCCTTTAACTGCTGGGAATGACAGAAAGAAAGCAGCGGCCTTGATTTCTCAAAACCGCCACCAGTGAATATAAATTAAGCGTGAAAATTACTCATTTTCTTTGAGTTACAGGCATTTACTCTTGACTTTCTTCTTTTTGTTAGTAATATTT
>ENA-UEOY01000934-UEOY01000934.1-human-gut-metagenome-genome-assembly--contig:-NODE-934-length-11619-cov-11.343441_pt1 | contig 11619 bp, 10 predicted proteins | sample MGYA00242892_ERZ507900 | MGnify/ENA primary metagenome ERZ507900 (study PRJEB26167, sample SAMN06115427) | human gut metagenome | host: Homo sapiens | place: China:Henan | collected 2015-04-15...
TTGCTGATTTTGCCTTTCTGGGAATAAGCCCCGGCTTTGCGCTGGGTGTAGTAGGCGTTCAGCAGAGAAACAAGGTCGGGGGTCTGCGGCTTGGCAAGCTCTGCTTTTGCTTCGGCAATCCAATCGAACAGGAGAGCGATTTTCTTCTTGATGTCCCGGATAACGGCATTGGTTGCCTTGATCCAGCGGTTGAACTCGCCCTTCTCGGTGCGTATGCCTTTCTTCTCCATTGCCCGGACGGTTGCGCCCTCGTGGACGGTGGGAAGAAGCTCCACGCCCTGACGCTCATAGCTTCGGTGGTCGATACGAACGTCAAGCCCCTTTTCCGCAAACTTGGCATTGCACATCTCCGCCCATGCTTCACGCCAATGTTCCAGCGTTTCGGGACTGCCCCAGTCGGTAGTGGGAACGGCGTTGAAAACAAACTCGCCGTTCTGGTCTCGGATACGGTTGCCGTTCTCGTCCAGTTCGTACACCCGGCGTTGCTTTAGTCCCCATTTGCCGTTCTGCTCGATGGGACGGATGGGGCAAAGCACATGAAAATGCGGATTGGGTATGCCGCCGTCCTCCCGGTCTGGCTGGTGTACGGCGAAGTCAACCACCATGCCACGGCTCACAAAGTTCTCCAATAAAAATTGCCTTGCAAGAGCGATGTTTTCCTCAAGGGAAAATTCATTCTGCAAGGCAATGTCAAAGCTGTATGCAAGCTGGGCGTTCTTTCCACGCTCGGCTTTTTCCACGGCGTTCCATAGGGTCTGGCGGTCTGCGTATTCTGGCGGTGCATGGGACGGCAAGAGAATGTCAGAGCAGATCACGCCGCCCTTGCGGGTGTAGTCGCTGTATTCGCCGTAATACTCGCTATACAATCGCTCCCCGGCTCGGTAGGCAGCAGAAGCGATAGCGGACTGTCCTGCGCTTCGCTTAGTCTGCGTGACGCTCAGATGAAATAGTGCCATCGGCTTTCAACTCCTTTTCTCTGTTTGCTTGGCTGATGTGGGTAATCGTCATGTGACGGACGGCTCGCTGGACTTCGGACAAAGAAAAGATTTGTTCCATCAGCTCTGTCATTTCGGTGCGTGTGAGATCTTTGACCTCCGGGGCAAGGCTCTCAATCGTGCCGCCCAGATTGCAAAGGCGGTGGGTGCGCTTGGTGCGTTCGCCTTTCTCCAGATACTTCTTTCTGTTCTCCAGACGCTCCAGCTTGTGCTGTTCCTGTGCAAGCTGCGTCTCGGCTCGTTCCTTTTCGGCTCGAAGCTGTTCAAGAGTTTTCGGTTTTGTCATTGTGATTGACCTCTTTTTTTTGATTTTGGGGATAAAAAAAGACCGTCAACTTTTCGCACATTGCGACCAGTCAACGGTCAGTTTTTCGGTATTCAGTTTTTTCAAACTTGCTGGCGGCGAACAGCATTTCATGCTGTTTGCGGACGGCAAGTCCACAAGGGATAGACGCACAAGCGTCGCAAGGGGGTGTAGCCACCTTGACGGAACGAAGTGACGAAACATTCTCGGTCATGCAGCTTTTTTCTGCTGACCGGGAATGAAGCTCCGCAGGACGCACATACTCCCGATAGGAGAGTATAGAAGTGCGCCCTTTAGTTCCTAAAGGGATTTTCTTCTGACCCAAATTACATAAAATGTAGATCAAGACATTTCTAAGAGGTACTCTCAGATTTTCACAACATAAGGTTCATCTTCAATAATACCCTGATCGTGGGTAACAATGATAACCGTTTTACCTTCTTCATTGAGTTCGTGCAATAACCTCATAACAATATCTCTATTTTTCTTGTCAAGTGAGCCAGTAGGTTCATCTGCCAAAACAACAGAACATTTTTTCATCATAAGACGAGCTAAAGCAACTCTCTGTTGTTCACCACCGGAAAGCTGATAAACTTTTTTGTTAACTTCCTTTGATAACCCCACACGATTAAGAGCTTCTTTAAGTGATACTTTAGTTCGGCTTGATTTTTTAATCAAACTTAAATTTTCTTTAACTGTCTTATTTTCAAGCAGTGCAAAATTCTGAAAAAGAAACCCCACTGTATCCGCAAAAAAACTGTTTTTATTTTTAAGCCGGGTAATATTCAGCCCTTCGATTATGATACTGCCGCTATCCGGCTTTTCGATACCACCAATCATATTGAGCAAAGTGCTTTTTCCACTGCCGCTATCCCCGCTGATTACTACAAAACTTCCATCCGGAATTTCCAAATTAAAGTTGGAGAAAATTATTTTCTCTCCAAATGCTTTATTTAAGCCACGAATTATAATCATAAACATCCTCCCTTCAATGACTTTGAGATATTTGTTTTTTCAACCCACATAACATTTGTGAAAATGATTGCCATTTCAATAATGGTGAGCAATGATCCAATCAGTAAAGCAATCCCGACACTTGCGTTAGATATAAAAAGCGAAACAATGCAAATCAATATCACAACAGCTATATTTTCTAAGAGATTAACGGAAATAAATCTTTTGTGCCTTTCATAAAAGCGATAGCCCAAAACCTTTTTGAGGGAGATTTCCATCGCATTAAGTCTAAATTCCATTTTCACTTCAGATATGATGATAGCGATATCTAACAGCAATACTAATACGCAAAGAGAGCTTATAAAGCCAATCAGTTTCACGAGGAAACTATGACTATAAGTATAATCCTCCCCGACATTCGTCAGCATAAAATAGTGTGGACCAAGCTGTTCTGCATATTTTTTCGCAGCATTACGAATTGTGCTTTCATCGCATCCGTAGATCACCTCACCATTATATGTTCCTGTTTCGATATAACTTCCATTCAAAGCAACAGCCTCATTTGCCTGATAAATAACAATCGGATTTGTTGCTCTTGACAATCCGTCAATAGCCTCTTCTCTGTTCGAATTGAGATAATAAAATTGCTCTCTGCCAGAATATTCTTTATAAACAACACGCAGTTCTTCTGCATTTTGGGTAAGAGAGTCAATTTCCTCTTTTGCGATATCTTTGTATGATTCCGCATTTTTTCCCTTTGGCACGAAGACCACGATATCCTCTTTTTCATCATCTTCAGTAAGCATATCAGAAAACCCTTGCAGCATATCTCTGGCATTATGATTTACAAAAATATAATTATCCGTATCGCTTATCCGGCTGCCTATGCAGACCACCGGATTTATAGTGTTGTATTCATTTTCGTAAAGGTCATTCCAAAATTCGCTCTCTTTGGATTCCTCCTCATTTTCTTCAAAAGGAGGTTCAATCTGCATAACTCCAAAATAGTAATCATTATAATGATTTTCTAAAAGAGTAGTGTTTGTAAGTAAATTACCTTGAATGCTACTGAGATTTGTAGTTATTGTAAAAATCGTCATAGCAGTAGCAAATACTTTAAGACCGTTCAGAAGATAAAACATACCTTTTTTATCTGAAGCATTGGCAAAGGCTTTTTTTACATCAAAGCGGACAAAAGCAGCATAAGGAATTACGGAAAGAACTGCTCCGGCACAATACACTGCCAAAATGAGATGATCTTCATACGCTCCCGATATAAATTGAGAAACAAGCAACTTTGCTAAGACGAATAATGCAGCATATGAAATCATATCAGCCACTACAGCTTTTAGAGCAATCACAGCAGCATTTTCGCCCAGAGAAGCTCGTACAACTACTTCCTTTTGTCTGCGTATCACCTCAATCATATTAAGTACAATCATCAATATGGCAACCAGGCCCCAAACAATGAACATCATATCAGTTTCGGTTGATTGCCAAAACTCTGGCTGCGATATAGAATATTCTTTTGCCAAATCTTGATATGTGGCAATAATGTCATCATCGTCACCGATATAGCTGACCATTATTTCCTGTCCATTGCCTGTGTTTTTTGCTTCTCTAAAATCTTCAAATTCTATTACGGTGATTCCGCCTATCAAAGCCGTATATGTTTTTTCCTCAATATCCATTGTGCTTTTAAGACTATCCCGAACAACGGTATCATCACCATAAATATAAAGTCTTGTCTGATAATTAGAAACTCTCTGATTAAAAGTCGAAAAAATATGAACACCATGCTTCTCAGCTGTATCTTCTGCATTGGCTAAAAATGAATCCATATCGTCATTAGTAGTTGTGTATCTGGACGATAAATAATAAGCACCATTAAAGTTCCAGAGCATATTTTGATATACTTCAGCTTGCATAACAAAAGCAAAAATAATCGTAATCAACAGCAATATATTTCTTATATGTTTCATTTAAAATTCTTAAACCTCCTTTGAATAGGTAACAGACACACGATTGCCCAAAATACTAATATGGATTTTTTCATACAACCACATTCTCTTGTTAGATTCTAATTTTCCGTTTTCTTTATTCGCATAAATTGTACCATAAAACTCGTGAACAATTCTACCGCAACTTTGGACTATATGAGAAAAGTCCGAACAGTTTTCTGTCCGGACTTTCTCACTCAATCATAAATCAATTCCGCTTTCACAACTTCCTCTGCCTGTGCCTTGCAAGCGTTCATCTGCCGCACCCATTCCATTTGGTTTTCGGCTTTCAGTTGCTCGGTCACGCCGTTTTGCTCTACCAGTGACCGCACGATCAGCTCTATGCGGTTTCGTGCCGCTTCGTCAATCTCGGCGCAATGCTCAAAGAGCTTGTCGGATAGTACCAGTTCATTGAACAGTATCGGACGGTGCATTTCCAGATACGCCTTGCGAAGTCTGCCGTAGTGTCCGAGGGGCTTGGTCTTGCGGATAATGATGTTTGGGATAAGATAATCGCCGTTCTGTGTGTAAGTGATATTCATGCTGTTTGTACTCCTTTCATCGGCTCTCTCTGCGGTAAACTGCTGACAGGGACGAACACGCCCTTTGCAATGTCCTCCGCACGAATGGCGGCTTTCTTGGCTTCGATTTCTGCCTTTTTTCTCCCCTTGATTTTGTCCTCGTATCGCTTCTGCGCTCCGCTGGCTTTCCGCTTCAAGTAGTTCTGATGAAGCCTGTCCTTGCGTTCCTCACGCTTGCGGATTTCCTCTAATTCCTCCGGGGTAAGCTCCGCTTCTCCAAACGCCGGGGGAACGAATCGCCCAACAAAATTGAAGTAAATCTCGACCTCCTGTGTGGTCTGTATACTGCCTTTACGGTCACGCTCATGCACAAGGATTTTCTCGATAAACTCGTTGAGCATAGCAATGGTCAGCTTGTCGAAGTTCTCATACTTGTCAATCAGAGCGATAAAACGGTCAGCGTCCTTTTCGTGCTTCTCATAGCTCTTGACTGCCTTTTCCAGAGCAGAGATTTCAGCGGTAAGCTCGGTCTGCTCCTTTTCGTATTGAGCGTCCAGAGTGGCGTATCTGCTGTCGGACAGCTTGCCTAAAATGTTGTCCTCATAGATTTTGCAGAGCAGGACTTCCAGCTCGGAAACTCTCTGCTTTGCTGTGGCAAGGCGTGTCCGCTGTTTCCTGACCTCTGCCGTCTGCTGGCTGGACTGCGCTTCCTGCACCACACGGACAAACTCGGCTCGGTCATGCTTGGCATACTCGGCAATAGCTTTGAGCATTTCGGAAACAAGGGACAGTACCACATCTTCATTGATACGGTGCTGTGTCGTGCAGAGCTTTCCAACTGGGACTTTGCTGTATTGGGAACAGGTATATTGAGAAATACGCTTGCCGTTGTTGGTACGGTGGACATACATCTTGCCGCCGCAATCGGCACAATAAAGCAAGCCTGTGAGGGGAGCTGCTTCGCCCCAGCCGTCCGGGTAGCGTCTGACATTCCCACGGATTTTCTGCACAAGGTCAAAGGTCTGCTGGTCAATGATAGGCTCATGGGTATTCTCGAAAATTGTCCATTCGTCCTCCGGGACATAATGGCTTTTCTTGTCCTTGAAGTGCTTTCGGGTCTTGAAGTTGATGGTGTGTCCCAGATATTCACGCTTTTCAAGAATGTTGCAGATGGTGGAAGAACCCCAGCCGTACACATCTTTGAAGGTCTTATTTTTGTTCACGCCCTCGCCGTGCCGGGCAAGGTAAGCGGACGGAATGAGGACTTTTTCTTCTTTCAGCTTGCTGGCGATCTGATACGGACCGTAGCCGTCAATCGTCATGGCAAAGATGCGCTTGACCACCTCGGCGGCTTCGGGGTCAACCAACCATTGGTCTCTGGCTTCGTTCCAAAGATAGCCGTAAATGACCGTGCCTGTGAGGTGCTTGCCGGACTTGCCTTTGGACTGGAAAGTGGAACGGATTTTACGGCTGGTGTCTCTGGCGTAATACTCGTTCATAATGTTGCGGAAAGGGGTAAAATCATCGTCCCCTCTGGCACTGTCCACGCCGTCATTGATGGCGATAAGGCGAACGCCACGCTGACGCAGGATTTCCATAATCTGACCGACTTTCAGATAGTCACGACCCATGCGGCTCATGTCCTTGATACACAGGTACTCCACATTCCCGGCTTCAACCTCTTTCATCATGGCCAAAAATCCGGGGCGGTCAAAGCAGGTGCCGCTAATGCCATCGTCCGTGAAATGGACAATGTTTGTAAAGCCCTGCCGTGCGGCGAACTCCTCCAACATAGCCTTTTGATTGGATATGGAATTGCTCTCACGCTGTTGGTCATCATCTTTGCCAAAGTCATCACGGCTCAGTCGTTCGTACAGAGCTGTGATTTTCTCGTTTTTTCTCATAACTTGCGCTCCTTTCTTCGGTTTTAGGTTGTGTGTTCTAAGAGACTTCCCAACCGCTTGATTAAGAAGTCTTTTAGAGCATACAACACCGCTGGCCAGCTTATATTTCTTGTACTGCTTCACCGCAAAGCAATCCGGCTTGCGCTTTTCCAGCCCCTTGAACATATAGTCCACCGCGTTCATAAAGTTTTCGTTGTCCTCCTTCACCTCCATGCCGGAGATCATATCCACCAGGGTATTCATATTCCGATCCTCGGCGGGGCCCTCGAAAATGATATAGGCGATAAGGGCGCAGTACAAAAGCGTTTCCGCCTTTGTCCAAAATGGATCACCCTCCTTGCCCTCGCCTTTGGTGTTGGCTATGAGGGTATCGACAAACTTTAGAATATCAGCCTCGTTGCGGATATACGCCAGGGGGTTATAGTGCATACTTTGGGAAAAATCAATGGAATTGAACACCTTGATCCGATAGCCCCTCCGTTGCAGGAAAGCTCCCACCTGGGAGAGCACCCCGCCCTTTGGATCGACCACCACAAAGCTGCACCCGCCCTTTTTCTTCGCGCTGGCCTGGAGAAGCTGCGGGGTGAGCCAGAACCGCGTTTTGCCGGAGCCGGACGAACCGATCACACAGGCGTTGAGGTTGCGGGCGTTGGCCGGATTTTTTGGGCGGGTGTTCATGGTGAGAAACTCCGTCCCGGTGAGGATGACATTGTTTTCAAAGACTGGATCGACGAAAGGGGCTATATCTTTAGGCCCGCCCCATCGGGCGCTCCCGAACTCCTCATCCCGCCGGAATTTCTTTGCGTTCTTGTTCTTGAAGTAGATCAGCAGCCGGAAGCCCACCGCGCCCACAATGCCAACAAGCCAGTCAAAGGGATCAAGCCCCGGCGCAAGGTTGGCAAAGGCCGGGCCCACCGTCTGCCCCAGGCCCATGAGCTTATGGGGGAAATCCGCGCCAGCGGCCAGCCGGTAGGCTGTCCCCAGCTTTAGGCAGGCCCACAGCACAAACAAATAGGGGATGTTTGGTATCACATATTTTTTGACACTACCTGTCCTCATGCACCGCCTCCTTTGTGCGTTCCAGCTTTTGGGCGGGCTGGCGGGCCGCTTCTGTGGCGGCCTCCTTGATCTGCTCCCGGATGGGGGCTTTTGTGGATTTGGTGCGCTTTAGCAGCCGTTTGGAATACTCGGAGAAACAGGCTGTGATCGCGTCGGCCTGCCCCGCCTTGAAGAACAGCAGGTGCTTATCCGGCGCGACTTGATAAAAGGCGTAGTCCACATTCCATTTCCGGGCTACCCGGTCAAAGAGGGCCGGGGCCTCCACCTCGATACTGTTGGTGGCGGCCCCGTGGCCCATGAGCTGCCCCACCGTCTGCCTGCCGTGGGGCGTCTGCTTGGCCCGGTGATGTTTGGCGATCTTCCGGCCTACCGCCTGGAGAACATAGGCAAGCCCCCGCGCCGTGAGCTTGCTTGCCTTAATAGATACTGCTATGGTACGTCTGGAAACGTCCTCGTCTATCAGCCCTTATCCCTCCTTCCACACGAAAAAAGCACCTCTGGACAATGTGTCCAGAAGTGCCGCTATCGGTCTGTATGGCTTTGCTCCGGGCGGGGGCGTTCCGCCGCCTGGGGAAAACGGTCAATGACTTCTTTATAAGCCGCCATCTGCTCCCGGATGGAAAGCTGCGGATAAGCAAAAACCTTGTGCTCGTCTGGAATGTCCTCCAGCCCGTGGTAGTATTCAATAAACTGGCTGCCGTTGGGGAGGAAAAAACCGCCTTTGACAAACCCGCCATCCTCATTGATCCGCATATCCCGGCCATACGCCTCATAATCGAAATAATCCCGCAGGTTTTCGGGAATGTTGATTAGTTCCATGTCCTCCGCGTAAATGCGGCCCAGGGTTTCATCATCAGACACGCCGATATAGAAATCGTAGCAATCCAGATTTTCCACCAGATTGATGAGGTCGCCCACGCCGGAGGTATGCTCGCCGCTGGCAACAGCCGCCTCAAACTTTTCCAAATCGCTTTTATCCAGCTCGGAGAGCAGGCAGGCCAGATGGTTGAGCTCGTCAATGCTTTCGTATTCTCCCAGGCAGGCGTTGAGTTCCGGCAGGTCGCCGTCATAGTCGGCAATAAAAATCTCCTCATACTGGATATTGTCAACGCCGATCCGTTTAAGGAGCGCCTGTACTTCCTCCGTAGTCGTGGGGAATTTCAACGGCTCGCTTGCCAGCTCACCCTCGTTGTATTTCCCCAGGTTGGTGACATACGCCTCAATGACCGCCATATCAGCGCCGCCTCTGGCCCTTGACGGTGAGGATGCCGTCCAGGGTGGTGGCGGTGATCCCCAGCCGCTGGGCCACAGCGATGTCATTTTTCACCGCTTCATTCACATAGCTCCCGCAGACTACCAGCACGCGGGAGCGCCGGAGCAGGTCGCGCCCCATATCAATACCGCTTTTATGCTCCTCCGGCACTGCGTCATTGAGGAACAGCGGCAGATAGAGCATAGGGCAGATGGGGGAATATCCCGCATCATAGACAATGCGGCAGTATTTAGCTGCCTGCTCCATGACCTCGCACTCGCCGCCGCGCCATGCGGCGGTCACATACGCAAGGGGTCGCTTCATAATCAAAACCTCCGTTTCTTTTTCTTATATTTAATAGGTAGGGGGTCAACCCTATCCCCCCGCCCTTTCCCTATCTAGGGAAAGGGGGCGGCTCTGGAGGATATACCCCCGCCGCTTGCCGGAAATAGCACAGCCGGGGCAGGCCGTAAAGGGCAGGCCGCCGCAAGCGGCGGGTGTTCCGCCCCTTGACGGCCCACTCCCGGCTGTGCAGCATAAACCCCGGCGACGGGGGATATATCACCGCAGAGCCCATCCCAAGCGCAGGGCGCGTACCTCTGGACAAAGTGTCCAGAGGCGGGGCCCGGTCACTTATCGAGCTCGTGTTTCTTCTCAGGCTTTGCCAGTTCGGGCGGCTGTTTCTCTTTCCACTCGTCCAGCAGGGCTATGATCTGCTCCTTCATTTTGGCAGGAGTGACCTCCTTGCCGAAATACTTGTTGAGTTCGTCGGTACTGATGATCACGTTGTCAACCTCCCTTTTTTCTTCGCTCAAAATACCATCGATCACATCGCCGTTGAGCAAGCCCTCCTGGTCGAGCTCCCGGAGCCGCTTTGCCTGTTTGACCGAGGGGGAGGACTGCTCCCCATCAATGGACACGGCGATAAGCCGCTGGTTTTCCGGCTTGATATACGACAGTTCCACAGCGGGCATAAATCCCATATTTTTAGCGTCCACCTTTTCCAGAAGCTCCGGGACAAGATGGTTAAGGCGAACATAGCGGAGCACCTTTTTATAGTTCATATCATGCTCCTTGCCCACGATCTCCACCGAGAGCTTACCCAGGGCCTCCGCTTCCTTGTCATTTTTGGGCCGGGCCCCCTGGCGTTTGATGGCTTCCAGCTCCAAATCCAGGAGCTTTGCCAATTCGCTGGGGAGAGGGTCGCCCCGCTGCTTGTTGCTGTTCTTCATTTCACGGACAGCTTCAAGATCGGTCATCTCACGGACAATACAGGGGATCTCATCCAAGCCAGCCCGCTCACCGCCATGACAGCGGCGGTGGCCCGCGATGATCTCATAGCCGTTGCCGTCTTTTTCCGGGCGGACGGTGGCGGGGGTCATAATGCCGTGTTCCTTGATCGTCCCCACCAGATCGTCCATCGCCTTATCGTCCTGCACCTTAAAGGGGTGATCCCGCAAGGTATGGAATGGATGAAGCTCTGACAGCTTCAAATAGACGATTTTTCCCTGCTCCACCGGGCGGGGCGGCACCTCCGGCGTAGGCGGCAGCTTGATCTCCGGGGCGGGTGCCTCCGCCTCCTTGACCGGGGCGGCCTTAGTGGATTTAGGCGGTTGCTTACCATCCGCAAAGGGAGTTTCACGCTTGCCCGACAAAAAATCTTTCACATTTTGATTGCGTTCCCGTCGTATTTTTCCCCCACGCTGGGCGAGGGTAAGCTCTTGTTCCTTACTTCTGGACACTTTGTCCAGAGCTGGGGACGGGGACTCGCCACGGGCCGCCTTGTCAGCCTTGGCCGGGCGGCCTGTGCGGGGCTCCGGCCCCTTTTCCGGTTTGTCCCCCTGGGGAGAATCCTGCTCCTTGGGGGGACGGCCCCGGCGTTTTGCCGTCTTTTCCTCCGGTTCCACTTTTTTATCCTGGTCGGGGGATTTTTTCACCTTATCAGCTTCAACCTGCGGCGCAGGCTGGGCTGGAACATCCCCGCCCATTCCAGGGGTAACAGACTGTTCCGGCTGGCGTACCGGGCCGGTGCCAGCTGCGGGCTCCTCTACCGTTTCCGGGACAGGGGGCTTCGTCACAGTTTGAGCATCCCCAACAGAGCCCTCGCCAGGGGACTCCGGGCCTGCTTTCAGTTTGTCATCTGCCATTCGCTAACCTCCTTGTTTTGAAATGAAAAAAGCCAGACCTCTCAGCCTGGCTAACGAAAAAACTTCCCCCTTTCTTTTTTAGATTATATGGTTGTCACCACTCCTTTCTCAGTCCGGGCCATAAAAAAACGTCGCTTTTCACAAAGAAATAGCGACGTTTTAGTGTAGGTTGGCTCGGTTTTTGTTGTGTTTTATTATTATACCTTTGTCAAAGACGGTAAAAGAAGTAGAAGCAAAATCGTCCATCAAAGTACTTGCCAACATATCCAGAATGTCAGCGTTGAGGATGTCGGTTCCTTCGAGAACCTCGAAGATGCGTATGCAGCAGGTTACCGCCTTTGCCGACATTGCTGCCCTATCGCCAAGCTCTACCGTAAGGAGAGCGATGTGTTGCAGGGATACTGCCAGAGCCATGCCGCCTCTGTGTTTTTCAAAGATCGGTTTATTGGCATTTCAACACCAATCAGCGACTGGCGGATCATC